>ERZ773007.1592-NODE-1592-length-10623-cov-7.207702_pt1 | contig 10623 bp, 7 predicted proteins | sample MGYA00580665_ERZ773007 | MGnify/ENA primary metagenome ERZ773007 (study PRJEB29015, sample SAMEA2738122) | human oral metagenome | biome: human oral; feature: human-associated habitat; material: saliva | place: China | collected 2167 ... | reverse complement strand
GCTCAATTCGTAGCTAAACATGGCGACCAAGTGTGCCCTGCACGTTGGAAACCAGGTAAAGATACATTAACACCAGGTCTTGACCTAGTAGGCAAAATCTAAGACTACTAGATAGACCAACAACCTCCTCAAATGACAATACTTGGGCACGGATCGTATCTCCAACGATACCGGTAAGCCCCATTACATGGTGAAACACTCTCCAATTCACCAATGTAAACCTCATATAACAAACTACAAACTATACGCAAAAAGACCAGCCTTTGGGCTGGTCTTTTTGTCGTAGTATATCCATTTAGTATAGGTAAATACTGTTATTTGTAAAACCTTTTAACAAAGTAGGAAATAAACCCTTGCATTTTTACAGTTAGTATTCTATAATGAAATTAATTCCTAGCAATGTACAAGGTTTTATACATTCGCATAGGAGGTATATAAAATGTTTGTTCAAGGGGCGCTAGCTTTTAAAAAGAAAGGCAATATACATGAGAATTTCTACAAAAGGAAGATATGCATTGATGGTTCTCATCGATCTAGCTGAGCAAGGTCAGGGAAAACCAGTGTCATTACGTTCTGTTGCAGAACGACAAGGCATATCTGAGAAATATTTAGAAGGTATTGTGGCTCGATTAGGAGCGGCCAGTTTAGTTGATAGTATTCGCGGTAAATACGGTGGCTATCGTCTATCTAAAAAACCTAGTGAATATACAATCATTGAAATTTTGATGGCTACAGAGGAATCAATGGCTATTATTTCATCTCTAGATGAAGGTGTATCTACGGATGATGTCATTAATGAACGCACCGTTGGATTCTGGGCGGGGCTACAAAATTACATTCACGATTATCTAGAAAGTGTGACCTTACAAGATGTTATTGATGGTACATACGCAAAACTAGATACAAAATATGATAATTGGGATGGCTCTATTTAAGAGGCACATAATTATATATTACATATCATTTATAGTATCCATAATATCCGAATATAAGGAGTGTTGATTATGTCTAAAATCGCAAAATCTTTTGTTGAATTAATTGGTAAAACACCATTGTTGGCAGCTACTCGTTTTGGTGAAAGCGTAGGTGCTGATGCTAATATTTTAGCTAAACTTGAATACTTTAACCCAGGTGGTTCCGTAAAGGATCGTATCGCTGCTGCTATCATTCAAGCTGCTGTTGCATCTGGTGAATTACAACCAGGCGGTACTATTGTAGAAGCTACATCTGGTAATACAGGTATTGGTTTATCCGCTGTAGGTGCTGCGCTTGGTTATAAGGTTGTTATCGTAATGCCTGAAACAATGTCCATCGAACGTCGTAAATTGATGCTTGGCTATGGTGCACAACTTGTGTTAACTGATGGTTCACTTGGCATGAAAGGTGCTATTGCAAAGGCAAAAGAAATCGTAACAGCTACTGCAGGCGCTGTAGAAGCAGGCCAATTCGTAAACCAAGCTAATCCTGCAATTCACTATAAAACTACAGGCCCTGAAATCTGGGGTGACACAGATGGTGCTGTAGATATCTTCGTAGCTGGTGTTGGTACAGGTGGTACATTAACTGGTACAGGTCGTTTCTTGAAAGAACAAAATCCTGATGTTAAGGTTGTAGCTGTAGAACCTAAAGATTCTGCTGTATTATCTAACGGTAAACCAGGTCCTCATAAAATCCAAGGCTTAGGTGCAGGTTTTATTCCTGAAACATTGGATACTAAAATCTATGACGAAGTTATCCAAGTTGCTAACGAAGATGCTTTCAAAACAGCACAAGACTTTGGTCATACACAAGGTATTTTGGTAGGTATTTCCTCCGGTGCTGCATTGTGGGCCGCTACAGAATTGGCAAAGCGTCCTGAAAACAAAGGCAAAAATATCGTAGTTATCCTTCCTGATACAGGTGAACGTTACTTGTCTACTGCATTATTCCCAGAAGATTAATAATATCTCGATATAATACTAGTCATAAAGGCGTCCTACTTGTTTAGGACGCCTTTGTTGTCGATATAAGATAAAATAACAAACAAGGCTGTAATAGCATCATGGATGGATGCTATTACAGCCTTGTTATATTATGGAATAAGTTTATAATCGAGATAGATTATCTACCGTTTTTTACAATAGAATCCATCCAGTTGAATAAATCTTGCAAATCGTAATCGCCAGCGTGATCCACAGCAAATGGTGTAGCCATGTCTACACTATATCCAAGATTTTGTGCACGAGTGCCCACGATTAATGGGATAGCAATAGACGTATTGCTGTCTGCTGTACCGTAGCGAATTCGATAATATTTAGCATTTGTTGCACTCGGAGAACCAAGATAGTTCATAGGGTTCATCATAGTAACGATTTTAGCGTTTTCTACATATACATCATTATTAGGCGTTGTATCATGTAGTGCTGCTGTAATCGTGAAGTGATTAGTATCGCTAGTACTTGTACCGAATAAACTATTTTCACCAGAATCATTAGATCTAGAGTCGAATGCACCTGGTGCTTTAGAGCGACTAGTAAAGCTATTATATGCGTCCCAATCAATATCTTTCACCATACCTGTATTCTTATCTAATACAAGGAAGGAATAGCGAGATAAATCAGTACCATTAGATTTAGCTTTATTAGCTGCATCGATAATGAAAGATTTTACATATTGCTTGAATGTGCCATTACCTTTCTTATCGAGTTTTAAAATGACGCCCGTTCTATCGCGTAATTGTAAGTTATTTACATAGTCAGGGAAATGGCTCTTAAGTAAATCTGAGTATGCTACATCATCATTTGTTAAGTTCACACGTTGTACACTACGTTGCATTGGTGCTGGTGCACCACCTACATTCGCTTGAGGCAATTCACCTTGTCCCATAGTTACTTTATTAAATGATGTGATGCCGTTATAGCTCCATTCGTAAGCCATATCTGCAGCATCGAGATTTGTAATCGGTGCGTAAGCAGAGGATGCATACACATCGGTAGATGCTGTAGCAGCGCCGAGAGCCTGTAGATATGGTTGGTAATCAGATGTATTACCCGTTGCACCTTGTAATAAGGAAACGGCACCGCCTGCGCTAGTACCATTTGTAATAATACGTTTTGCATTACCTGGCATAGTCGCATCATTAGCGTGTAAATAAGCTGTAGCCGCTTGTAAGTCTACAATAACTGCTGGTGCTTTGCCGATGAAGTTACTATCGGATGCTTTATTTGTACGGCCTCGTGTAGCAGGGGATGCAACAACATAACCTCTAGATAATGCATAGAGAGCACTATTTGGTTTATTATTTTCTACCTTTGGTGCCATAGGTTGGCTTGGCATATAACCGCCAACATTATTTGGCATAAAGATTGGTGCTGTTTGTGTATTATAACCATTTACAGTGCCATTATTGAAATACTCTTCAGGTATGTAAATGTTCATGTACTGCTGATCAATATCGATAGGATTTGATACATATGGGATATATTCAAATGCGCGATATTTAATCTCTTTATTATCCACCGTACCCGTCATTGACTCGTAATTATTGATGTCAAAGGTGAGGGTAATCTTTGCAGATGTATCAGCTTGTAATGGTGGATCAATTGGCTGTGAAAGTATATTCTTTTCACCCGTTGTAGTAGAACCTTTTGTAGATGCCTGGTTGCGCTCATTAATATAGGATTCAGGTAATTTAGGCTCTTGGGTTTGCTTCGCTTCAGCTTCTGCTCGAGCTTTTGCTTCGGCCTGAGCCTTAGCCTCCGCCTCGGCTTTAGCCTTTGCTTCTTGTTCTGCTTTAGCTTGTTCTGCTGCAATACGCTCTTGTTCAGCCTTAATAGCTGCTTGGCGCTGAGCCTCAGCTTCCGCTTGAGCCTTAGCTTTTGCTTCTTGCTCTGCTTTAGCTTGTTCCGCTGCAATACGCTCTTGTTCAGCTTTAATAGCTGCTTGGCGTTGAGCTTCAGCAGCTGCTTCTGCTCGAGCTTTTGCTTCTGCTTCCGCTTGGGCTTTTGCAGCAGCGTCAGAAGCTGCCTTTGCTGCGGCTGCATCTAGACGAGCTCTTTCTGCATCTGCTTCAGCTTGTTCAGCAGCGATACGTTCTTGTTCCGCTTTAATAGCAGCTTGACGTTGGGCTTCGGCTTGCTGAGCCGCGATACGTTCTTGTTCTGCTTTAATAGCAGCTTGACGTTGGGCTTCGGCTTGCTGAGCCGCGATGCGTTCTTGTTCTGCTTTAATAGCGGCTTGGCGTTGAGCCTCGGCCTGTTGAGCCGCGATGCGTTCTTGTTCTGCCTTGATAGCCGCTTGTCGTTGTGCTTCGGCTTGCTGAGCAGCGATACGTTCTTGTTCCGCTTTAATAGCCGCTTGGCGTTGAGCTTCGGCTTGCTGAGCAGCGATGCGTTCTTGTTCCGCTCTAATAGCGGCTTGGCGTTGAGCTTCTTGTTGTTGAGCCAATAATGCAGCTTGACGTTGAGCTTCTGCAGCTCGTTCTGCTGCCATTTGGCGCACTGCTTGCGCTTGTTCACTGCTTTGTTGTTGCATTGCTTCTTGTTGTGCAGCTTGTTCTTCCGCTAATTTAGCTAGACGTTCGCGTTCAGCACGTTGTAGATCGCGAATGGTTAATGTCCGTTTTGCTACAACTGCTTTAGTCGTTGTCGTGTTGGCAACTACCATTGGCGTTGTAGATTGCTCTTGTACAACAATAGGTGTGCGTTGTACTTGGGTTGTTTGTGTTTGTTGCTTTCCATCTACTTGCTTTTGTACGGTAACAGGCTCAGTTTTGCGTTGTACATTGATTAAACTATGCATAGCCAATGTCGGCTCCATCATAGTATTCGTTTGTTTGTTAACAACGTATTGTGGTTGTGAAACGGCTCTATATTGTTCCTCTAAAGCTTTAGCCGTATCTGGAACTGGTACTGGGCGCACACGAGGGACCATAGGCGTTACTTTTGGAGCTGATTGTACTGTATCACCTTGTTGTATTTGTACATTTTGTGCAACTGCTGGTTGAGGAGTAATCACTGTTGGCTGTGTAGTTGGTGCCGTAGGTTGAGTATCCATTGGTCGCACGACTGGAGTCGCTACATTATTAATAGTTTCTGTCGTTGATTCAGAAGTAGTCTTAGATCCTACTAAATCATTCATGTTAAGGACCGGAGCTGCGTGAGCAACGCCACCCAATGCTGCTGCTGCAAAAAACGCAGCAGTCACTTGACGTTTCTTAGATGATTTCATGAATTATTCTCCGAACTAGATTTCAAATAATAATTTATAATTTTAAAAATTATTTATATTTATATAGTTTATCATAAATATGGTTAATTGTACAATTTCCCAAAATATAGGTTATATCAAGTGAAAATGGTATTACAGGAAATTAGAAATTTAGAATTAAATTTAAAATTATATGTTATAGAGGCATAATAGTTGATTAGAGAACAGAAGAGAAACTAAATCATCTAAATGTTGAGAAGATAAAGTATATCAAGTAATTTGTAATAAGGTTAAGACTGGTTATGTAGTTATTTCTAAATTTGTAAAAATAGCGGTAAGAAAAAAACTGTAGCAGAAGGTAATACTACTATAATAATTGATGGTAATACAGGTATTAATGCTGACAATTTGAAGTCGAGAGAATATTAGACTTATGTATACATTTCTTAATAAAATATGGTATGCTTTGGGTAATTTATCCGAGTTTTGTTTTTTTAGGAGAGAACATGTTTAGAAAATTCCTATTAGCATGTATAGTGATGGCTACTTTTACCATGCAAATTCAAGCTATTTCAATTAATGAATTAAATAGTTCACCGCAATTTAAAAATGTGTATCAAAAATCGTATCCCTATGAAGGAGGTTCTATACAAAATAAGCTGGTAAGTTATTTAAATACATATTCTGTAGAGTCTCTAGAATACGCAGCACCGTACTATAAATTAAAAGGTACTTTTTATGTTGTTTATGAAACTCCTCGAAGTACATCTATTACAGAATATGAATTAACTGCTTCGTACGATACGAATTACTCATTAGGGTCCTTAATACAAGCTATGAATCTTGTAAAACCATCAGCATCTATGTACGCCGTGATTAAGGCTGCACAGGATAAATCAGGGATACAAGTCGAGTTACAAGAGGTGAAACGATATAATGTAGACGGTACAGAGGTTATTAGTAAAGTTCCTTTAGAACATCAATTACGTCCATTAGATCGTGGTCGGTTTGATGAAGACTTATTTGCTGTAGCAGACGCTATGTTTACTGTAGCGTATCAGCAGCATTTTGACGACATTGTAGTGAAATGAGGTGCCTTATGAAACGTTTTTTATTTCTTATGGTACTAGTATGCGTTTTGTGTGCTTCTTTTAACACCGTGAAGGCTGTGTCCAATTCTGAGTTGCAAGATACTAGTCGTTTTGCCCGGATTCTATCTAAAGGTGATACAGGTGGTGGAGATGGTAAATATATTGAATTAAGCACTATTCGAGATAACTCTACAAATGCGCATACAAAAAATATAGAGGCTAAGATATATGTTGTGTTGCCTTCATCTGATTTAATTAGGGAATACATGGTTCGTTATGACTATGACTTAAACCTTTCCTTTGCTAATATGGTAGCCAAGGCACCACAGCTAAAAACAAGGATGCCAGATTTTTCTTTAAATGAAATATGGAATATAAAAATGATGGAATCTGGTATTGTAGGGACGGTACTAAATCAACAGGATTACACTCTTAATGGTGAAAGTAAACCAACACAACCAGCTCTTAAAGGCTATGAGAATGTTACATTCTTAACGCCTACGGACTTTGATTTTGAAAGCTATCATGTTGCTAATCGCATATTTAAAATGGTATATGGTACATTTTATGATGATGTAGTTAGATAATCTATAAATACAAACACCCTATGTCAGTATTGTGACATAGGGTGTTTTGCATACATTAGTTATTAGTCAGTTATTTATAATTATTAAACTAATTAGTCTAATGATGATATTATTTTTTGAGTTTTGGTTTTACGATAGCCAAGATAATGCAAGCCACAACGGAACCGATTGCAATGGATGCAAGGTAAAGAAGTGGGTTACCGATTGTTGGCACTACGAAGATACCACCATGAGGTGCACGCAATGTACATTCAAAGAACATGGATAATGCACCAGCTGTACCAGCACCGATGATGCAAGAAGGCAATACTCGGATAGGGTCAGCTGCAGCAAATGGGATAGCGCCTTCAGTGATGAAGGAAAGCCCCATGATGTAATTTGTAATACCAGATTTACGTTCTGCTTCTGTGAAGCGGCTAGGGAAGAATGTTGTACAAAGGGCAATCGCCAATGGAGGAACCATACCACCAGCCATAACAGCGGCCATAATACCATATTCACCAGTTGCTAGAGCGCCTGTACCGATAACATAGGCTGCTTTGTTGACAGGGCCACCCATATCAACAGACATCATAGCACCGAATACAAGGCCTAATAATACGCGACTAGTAGTACCCATTGTTTGCAAGGAATTCATAAGCCATTCGTTCAAGGCGGATACTGGTGGATTGATGATAAATGTAATAGCAATACCGATGAACAATACGCCTAGTACAGGGTAGAAGAGTACTGGTTTTGTACCTTCTAATGCTTGAGGTAATCCGGATACGAGTTTCTTAACTAAAAGTACTAAGTAACCTGCTGCAAAGCCTGCAATCAAGGCGCCGAGGAAACCGGAGCCGCCTTGGTTTGCCAACAACCCACCAACGAAACCAGCTACAAGACCTGGACGGTCTGCAATACTCATAGCGATATAGCCAGCTAGAACTGGTAACATAAATCCGAAGGAAGCACCGCCGATTTTCATTAGGAATGCAGATAATGGTGTACCAGAACCAAAGTTTTTAGCATTAGCTGGATCAAATGTGTCAAAAAGGAATGCGAGAGCGATTAGGATACCGCCGCCGATAACGAATGGCAACATGTGAGATACGCCATTCATCAAATGCTTGTAGATTTGACGACCTAAACTATCCGCCGCATCAATGGAAGAGGCAGCACTGTCTTTGTCCGATTGGGACGCATGATATACCGGTGCTGTACCAGACATAGCTTCACGCAATAATTCCTCTGCTTTATTAATGCCGTTTGCCACCTTAGTTTGAATCATTGGCTTGCCATCAAAACGAGCCATTTCTACTTGGCGGTCAGAAGCGACGATGATGCATTTAGCATGCTCGATTTCTTCTACTGTAAGTGCATCTTTAATGCCAGAAGCACCATTTTTTTCTACTTTTAAAGAAATGCCCATTTCTTTAGCTTTACGTTCTAAAGATTCTGCAGCCATGTATGTATGAGCAATGCCAGTAGGACAGCCTGTAACAGCTAATACTTCGTAATGTGGATTATCTACAGATACCTTAGGAACCACTTTTTCGATAGCCTCTGTAGCTTTTGCTTCGATAGCATCGGTAATGCTTGGTGCTTTTTCATCTTCCTTTTTGATATAGCCTTCTACAGATGGATCAAAGTTGCCTTCTTCTTTGGCAGTGATAAGTTCTAGAAAACGGTCAACTGTAGCAGCTTGGATGAGAGCGTTTTTGAAGTCCGGATCAATTACCATAGTTGCTAATTTGCTCAATACCTCTACATGAGTATCAGCTGCGCCTTCTGGGGCTGCAATCATAAAGAATAGGCGAGATGGTTGTCCATCGAGGGCCTCGAAATCAACACCATTAGGAACGACCATAGCAGCAAGGCCAGCTTCCTTTACACCTGCTGATTTAGCATGTGGTGTGGCGATACCGTCGCCAAGGCCAGTAGAACCGGATTCTTCGCGGGCAAAGACAGCTTCTAAGTATTCTGCCTTGTCAGATAGGTTGCCGCCTTTATCCATTAAATCACCTAGAGTGTAAATGGCATCCGCTTTGTTAGTTGGTGATGCATTCAGCAGGATTGATTGGGGCTTTAATAAATCAGTAATCTTCATGTGTGTACTCCTTACTGTACATATATAATGAATAATAAAATTAACGAATGGTGTTAAGCAAGGCGAGGACCTCGTCCTTGGTGGCTAGATTCTCCGAAAAGGCTGAAGCAGAGCCTGTAGCAATACCCCAATAGAGGGCTTGTTGTAAATCTTGGGTGTTGAGGTATCCAGTCATGAAACCAGCTACCATAGAATCGCCGGCACCAACGGAGTTAATAAGCGTTCCTTTAGGTGCAGGACTTGTGTAGACTGTACCATCAGCGGATACCAAGATAGCACCGTCTCCAGCCATGGAGATGAGTATATGTTGTGCACCTTTAGCCTGTAATTCTTTAGCTGCCGCAACTAAATCATCTTTTGCAGACAATGTACGTCCGAAAATTTCACTTAATTCGTGATTGTTTGGTTTAATTAAAAATGGCTTGTATGGCAACACTCGCGTTAATAAATCCTTAGTTGCGTCTACGACGATACGAATATGTTTATGAGCTAAGCGCTCCATAATAATTTCGTACATATCGCTTGGAAGGCTAGATGGAATGCTACCTGCCAAGATTAATGTATCTTGATCTGTTAATGCATCAAGTTGGGCATATAAGGCGTGCAGCTCATCGTCTGAGATGATAGGACCACGACCGTTGATTTCCGTTTCTTCATCGGAGGCTTTTACCTTAACATTGATGCGAGTTAAACCTTCTTTGAGTCGGATGAAGCTTTCACGGACACCAAATTCATTGAGTTGGCGCACGATTTCATCACCTGTAAAGCCAGCGATAAAACCGAGTGCCGTTGTATCCATGCCTAGGTTATTAAGTACGATTGACACATTGATGCCCTTGCCGCCACCGAGCACATATTCTTGTTCAGTACGATTAATAGTACCCGTGTTTAAGTGGTCTAAGCGAACGATATAATCCAATGCAGGATTGAAAGTAATCGTATAAATCATAAGTTTTCCTCTATGTTTCGTATAAAATAGAATGTATTAATGGATTTGTTGTTCCTTGCGTCGTAAGCGATACCAGTAGATAAGTGGTACTAAGTATAAGAAGAACGCAAAGGGTACGTAACCAGCAGGCGAAACATCCATCATAATGACAGGTACGAGTGCCGCAATATTCCATGGCTGTAAGGCCGAAATTAGGATACCGCTATTTTCAAAGTCTAGCATAACATCTTCATCATGAATGCGTTCTTTTGCATAGGTAGTACGCATAATTGAATGCGTCATGATTACTGCAATTGCTTGACTACAACCAAGGGCGCCTGTAATGAATGCAATCAGTACATTCGACGCAAAGAGTTTGGCGCGACCTGATACGTGTTGTAAAAGGCTGCGAATATCATTCCAAAAACCAACGCCTTCAAGCATGCCGGAAATGGAACAAGCCATGAATATAGATAGGGTTGGTATCCACATCGTTTGTAGGCCTCCGCCGTGGATAATATCCGATAGCGGATTATAATCTGGCAGCTGGAACCCAAATACGGTAAATTGTAACATATCCATTACTGTATAATTTTGATGGATAACTGCGAGGATGGTTGCCGCCAGTGCACTAATACCAATAGGCCAACGTATAGATAGCTTTGTTGGTAACAAACCAATAATGATAAGAACTGGTATCCATAATGTCCAATGGATATTGAACACGAAATGAATCGTATC
>ERZ773007.1586-NODE-1586-length-10656-cov-31.681351_pt1 | contig 10656 bp, 10 predicted proteins | sample MGYA00580665_ERZ773007 | MGnify/ENA primary metagenome ERZ773007 (study PRJEB29015, sample SAMEA2738122) | human oral metagenome | biome: human oral; feature: human-associated habitat; material: saliva | place: China | collected 2167 ... | reverse complement strand
GAGAGCATCTGCCTTACAAGCAGAGGGTCAGCGGTTCGATCCCGTTAACTCCCATAGGTCCCGTAGTGTAGCGGTTATCACGTCGCCCTGTCACGGCGAAGATCGCGGGTTCGATTCCCGTCGGGACCGTTTAAGATAACGAAAGTTATTTTAGACTCGTTAGCTCAGTTGGTAGAGCAATTGACTTTTAATCAATGGGTCACTGGTTCGAGCCCAGTACGGGTCATATTTTGCGGGTTTGGCGGAATTGGCAGACGCACCAGATTTAGGATCTGGCGCTTAACGGCGTGGGGGTTCAAGTCCCTTAACCCGCATTAAGATATAATAAATGAGCCGGCTTAGCTCAGTTGGTAGAGCATCTGATTTGTAATCAGAGGGTCGCGTGTTCAAGTCATGTAGCCGGCATTTTTTTATATAAAGAAAGCGATGCGAACGTAGTTCAGTGGTAGAACACCACCTTGCCAAGGTGGGGGTCGCGGGTTCGAATCCCGTCGTTCGCTTAGAGAGGCCGGGGTGGCGGAACTGGCAGACGCACAGGACTTAAAATCCTGCGATTGGTAACGATCGTACCGGTTCGATTCCGGTCCTCGGCATAGACAAAGGTTGAAAGAAGCACCCTTAGCTCAACTGGATAGAGTACCTGACTACGAATCAGGCGGTTAGAGGTTCGACTCCTCTAGGGTGCATTTTTCTATTTAACTCGGGAAGTAGCTCAGCTTGGTAGAGTACTTGGTTTGGGACCAAGGTGTCGCAGGTTCGAATCCTGTCTTCCCGATATGCTAATTCATAAAAGACAACGGCTATATGCTGTTGTCTTTTATATTTTATGGGTTCTGGTTTTTTGCTTTTCCATAATGTCTCTATAATTTATAAGTTTTCGTAGATTAGATAATATCCATATAGGATGTGGTCTTTTTACTTATTGATTAAAGTATTTGGCTTACTTCATATTTTTTGCTATTTATGCGTGCCTATTGCCTTGATTGAATTTTTACCTGATTTTTTGTATACTAATATTAGGATAATCATTTATTGATGGGAGATTTTTATATGTTACAGCAAGATTGGCTCGAATATTTTGAAGCTGTGAATGGCCGTTCAGCAACGGATGCGGAAATTACTCAAGCTTTGCTGGCTGGTGAATTTGTGGAATCTGAGGTGACAAGTGCACATCAAGTTGGAAATGAATCTGGCTCAATCATATCAGACTCAGTACAAGCACAAGGAGTTGCTTCAAACGGCGAATACTATGCTCAGCCGCAAAATAGTTTTCAGGAACAGAATGGGCAAGCATTGTTCACTCAGCCAACTGGGCAGCAATATCAAGAGCTTCCTCAGCAACAGCCTAACCAAAATCATTTTGCTAATCAAGCACAATCATTTGCTCAACAGGGATATCCTTATCAACAGCCAAATGGTGGGTAACCTAACCAGTTTGTTGGTCAGCCTCAATCTTCTGGTCCGCAAGGCTTCAATCACCAAGCTTATCAAAACAATCCGCAAGGCCAGTTCAATGCGCGGAATTTCCAGCAAGGTCCACAGGCCTACTATAGTCAGCAACAGCCGGCGCAACCAAGTGAATTTTCTAAAACAATGAAAGGTTTCTGGGCTTGGCTTGTTTCTGCTTGGAAGTCGCCAACTTCAGAAGTTGAAAGTAGCAAATTAAATGGCTATCTTTCTCTAGGATTGACTGTTTTCTTTGCAGCTATTGTAGTGAATTATAACTTTTATAATATTATTTCTCCGGTGAGTTTTGGCTTTTATAGTGGTCCGACTTTTGACTTTAGACTTTTCTTAGTCTCACTGATAGCGGCTGCTCTCGTTCTTTTCTCCATTATTTTAGGAGGCTTTGCTGTAAAACGCATGGTCTATAAGGATGGAAGCTTTGGCTTTAATAAGGCATTTGACTGGTATGGCAGACTCTATGCGATTGTCTTACCTTTTGTGGCTCTTTCTGCTTTATTTAGCTTACTTGGGATTATGTCTGTTTCCCTCTTCCTAGCATGGATCGGCTTAGTGTTAATTGGGGTCGGAGCAACCTTTGCTTTGATTTATTCAAAATCTAGCACGTCAATGGATCCTTTTTATAAATATTTACTAGCAATTATTGTCAATGGTGTGATTACATTTATCTTTACTTTCATCGCTTTCTCATTGCTGATGAGTCTTATGATGATGTAAGGTTCTTGGAGGTGATTTATGACAACGAAAGAAAAGTGGGTTGAGCTTTTTGAGCAAGTGATTGGTAGAAAGCCAACCGCAGATGAGTTTTTAGAAGGAAAACGTTCTGACTTTGATCCCAAGAAGATTATTTCTATTGCGGCTTCAGCAGGACAAAGTAACGATGGGCCAGCTGAAGAGAAGCAAAGCTCGGTGACTCAGGAAGAAAATTTGGGGCAAGAGGAGCCTGCCCTAGAGTTTCTCAAAGAAGAATTTGTTGAGGCTTCTCCTAAAGAAGAAAAGCAAGAGATTTCAGAATCGGATCAATACCAAGAGCAACGGGAGAATTGGCTGCAAGCTTTCGAGACGAATATTGGTAGAAAGCCGACTAAAGAGGAATTTTTAGAAGCAAGAAATCAAGGTTTTCTTAATCTGCCTATTCGCTCTGAATTATTGGAATCGGAATTGCCTCAAAAACCAATACAAAAAAGAAGGTCGAAGAAGAAGGTCGTGATGATTGCTTTTCCTCTTATTCTACTTTCTGTTTTGGTGGCAGCCTTTCTTTATTTGAGCTCAGTGACAGGTGTTAAAGTTGTTACGGATAATTTTGCAAAAGCGGTTACTAAAAAGGATTATGATGGAATCGCAGATCTGCTCTCTTCTAACTCAGATAAGTGGACACGTGCAGACGCGAGGGCTTTGGTCGAGCACTTAGAGAGTCAAGAAATCAATATTGAGACCGAGCTGGACAACATTGCTAAGTCAAAGGGTAAATCAGCCTATATTGATGACAATCAGAATAAACTTTTAGGTGTAACTGAAAAAAGCAAGAAATTTGGGATTTTTCAGGAATATCAAATAGTGGCCTATCCAGTAGAGGTTAAGGTTAACACGAACTTAGACAATGCGAGCATCAAAGCAGGAGATAAGAAAAGCCTTCCTTTGAGTAAGAATGCTGAGACGAATATTGGCAAATATCATTTTATCAAGCAGGAATTTACCCTTAAAGGGAAGACGGAAGTCGGAGAAATTGAGAGTAAGATTCAGCTTGATTTAGCAACTGCTAAGAATAATGAAATTAAATTGGATCTTAAGTCTGAAAAGAAACGATTGAAGGTTACTATGCCAGCAGAAGCTACAAATGCAACGGACCTTAAAATTGTTGTAAATGGCAAGGAAATTGGTAGTAGCTTAGAAACAGATATTCAAGTTGTACCACATCAAGAACTGGAAGTTTATGCTAAGTTTGTTGTTGCTGATAACACTTTTGTAACCAACAAGGAAAGTATTGTTGTCAAAGGAGACACGCTTGATGTTGCTTTATCTTTACCTAAAGAAGTGACAGATAAGATCAAAGAAAAGGACGAAGAAGCTAAAAAGGTAGAAGCTAACAAGGTAAAAATCACCAATTTCCTTAGTGAATATCGCACGGCTGTTTTCAGATCGGTCTCTAATCGTTCTAATTATTATGCTCAATATTATGACACTTCTAGTCCATCATACAAAGAGATGGTTGAGTGGACTACAGGTGGTGGTGTCAAGAAGGCGAAAATTGATTATTACGATCCAGGAGCTTTGGATATCCGTGAAGTGAGAGAGGAGAACGGCTCCTATATTGTGACGACTTATGAGGACTATACAGTTCACTATATTGATAGTACTCCAAATAGTGTCAATCGAAAAAATAAAACTTACTATTTGAAGCCGACCGGAAATTCCTTTGCAATCTACAATATTGAAGTTTCAGAAAGTTAGTGGAATACAATGAAATATAATAAACTTATTTTTCTAGCAATGTCAGTCTTGGTTTTAAGTGCTTGCTCAGCAGCTAAAGACAAGACTGAAAGTAGTACAAACAAGCAAGCAAGTAGCTCAAAGGTATCTGTTGAAAAAAAAGAGGCTGAAAAAGATCGGTCATCTAGCCAAGATACAAGGAGTGAATCGGATAGTGCGGAGTCTAAGAAGGAGCAGAAACAGGACGTAACTGTTGATAAAAATGTTTCTTACAACGGAAGCTATTATAGCGTTCAAGGGAAATATGACGAAATAGTCATCGCCAATAAACACTATCCATTATCAGCTGATTACAATCCAGGTGAGGATCCGACTGCTAAAGCAGAACTACTTAAGTTAATCGCAGATATGCAGTCCAAAGGTTATCCTATCAGCAACCAATATAGCGGTTTTCGTAGCTATCAAACTCAGGTCGGCCTTTATCAAAGTTATGTGAATCGAGATGGACAAGCTGCGGCTGATCGTTATTCGGCAAGACCAGGCTATAGCGAGCACCAAACTGGTTTAGCATTTGATCTGATTGATAGTAGCGGCAATCTGGTTGAAGAAGCTGGAGCTAGTCAGTGGCTCTTGGACAATGCCTATAAATATGGTTTTGTAGTACGCTATCCTGTTGGCAAGGAGGGGTCTACTGGCTATGTGCCTGAAAGTTGGCATTTACGCTATGTAGGAAAAGAGGCCAAGGAAATTTCCGAATCTGGTCTCACACTGGAAGAGTATTATCATTTTACAGGTGGTAATTATGCCCAGTAAAATCTAATTGCAGACTCAGTGTCTACCTTATTCTAAAAAGTTAGAAGCTACATATCTCACTTTAAAAGTGGAGTTGAGCTGCTGGATGATTAGAAAAATGCATAGTAAAACCAGTCCTCGTTTTTGGGGGACTGGTTTTTTCTTTTGTTGATGCTAAGGCATAACTCATAAGATGAGCAGAGCTCGAGTTGACTTTTTCCTATTCTTTTATAATTTCAATCTTTTCGATTTTAATGTCTGTTTTGGGTTTATCTTTATCGCCAGTTTCTGTGGCAGCAATTTTGTCTACTACGTCCATGCCTTCAATTACTTGACCAAAGACAGTATAGCCACCGTCAAGGCTTGGATTTCCGCCGTTTTTGTAAGCTTCAATGATTTTAGCTGGGAAGGTGTCGGTCGGTAATTGTTTGGATAAGTCTTTCTTGCTCTGGTTGATGAAAAATTGACTGCCGTTGGTGTCTTTTCCAGCATTGGCCATGGCTAGTGCACCGCGCAAGTTGTAGAGGTAAGGAGAATATTCATTCTTGAAGCCATTTCCTGAGTCAATAGACTCATTCTTGCCTTTCCAAATAGATTCGCCACCCGTGCCATCTCCTTTAGGATCGCCGGTCTGAATCATGAAATCATTGATAACGCGGTGGAAAATCACACCGTTATAATAGCCTTCCTTTGCATGTGTCAGAAAATTTTCGACAGCTAAAGGAGCGTATTTAGGAAACAGCTTGAGGCGAATGTCTCCTTGTGTTGTGATAATCTTGACTTCAGCCTCATCTTCGGCAACTTCTGTAGATAGTTGTGGGAAGTTGGCATTTTCATTGGTCATGGCATCCTTGTATTGTTCACGGAGTTTTTGAGCTTCAGCTGCCTCAGAGCTGGTATCGGTAGCAGAAGACTGCTTAGGAGCACTGGAGGACTTGGTGGTAGAATCTTCTTTAGTGGAGCAGCCTGTCAGAGCAAGTGCAGATAAAAGACTAAAAAGAATGATTTTTTTCATAAATAACCTTTCTATGCATAAGTTTATGAACTATTGCTATTTTACTATAAGTGCTTTAGTTTTTCAAACTTTCCTGCGTCAGAAATTCCAAGAGCAGGGATTTGAGGCTTTCTGGGCGCAGATTGTGGTTGTAAAGTTCTTGCAAGCTGACCCATTCGGGCTGGTAAATGTTTTGGAGACTACTGCGCTCGAGCTCTTCTCCTTGAATGAGGGGAGTCTCAGCTGCACTTAGACTGGTGTAGAAATAATACTCCTCTTTTCCCTGATTGCTCAGGGAAAAAGCTGTGTGCAGCTGGTCAGCAGAAAAACTAAGATTGACTTCTTCTTTCATTTCCCGTAAGGCGGTTTCTAAAGGTCTTTCTCCAAGTTCGATAGTCCCACCGGGAATTACCAAATACTCTTGTCCATTCTTCCAGCGGTGAATGAGCAAAATCTTGTCCAAGAAAGGATTGTAGACAATCACACCTGCTCGCATACTATTCTTCTTTCCGATATTTTCTTCTAAATAGTCTAGCAAAAATAGCTAAAGATTACCAATCTGAGCTATAGAAACACTTTCTTGAAATTTCTGCCTGTTAGAAAAAATATATATGCTAGAATGAATGTGATACTTCAGAAATGGAGCACTTGTGCCTATAAATTTTAAGGAAGCTATCTTGTTCATCTGGTTTTATAACGGTCTTTCAAATAGATGTTCTTTTAGTAGGCCCCTTGGTAAAAGAACTGGTCTTTCGTTTTTTGAAAGATCAACATAAGCACTGGCAAAATATTAGGGTGCATCCTTGTTAATGGAACGTTATTGGGAGCTTGGGGAACAAATTTTGTAATGGCGGTTTCCCTCAACTTCCTCTTGGTTGGTCCGCTCTCGCCTTTTATACTAGGGCGTATCCAGAAACTTTTCTCGAGTGAAGAAAGGATCGGAAATTTTGAGGACGATGATGAACTTTCGAAAATTATTTTAGGGAAAATTATGGTAGAATAAGATAAGAATCGTTCGTTTAATCTAACAAAAACTTGTAATGTAGTTGAAGGGAGTTTGATTATGGCAAGACGTTTAACAAGAAGTGCTGATGATAAAATCATTGCGGGAGTTTGCTCCGGCTTGGCTCGATATTTTAATATAGATCCGGTCATCATCCGTGTTATCTGGGGAGTTTCCTTTTTCGCTTATGGGATTGGACTTCTTCCCTACCTCATTTTCTGGGTAATTTTGCCAGAAGAATAAGGCAGAAACTAGTTGCAAAAGGCAGCTAGTTTTCTTTTTAGAAGATCTTAAAATATGGTATAATAAAAGTTATGGCAAATAAGAAAAATACAAAAAACGGTCGGACTACGAGAAGGCCGACAAAAGCAGAATTAGAAAGACAGAAAGCGATTCGACGGATGATAGTCACCTTTGTTTTGGCTATCGCTTTGTTGTTTGCTGCATTGAAGCTGGGCGCTTTCGGAGTCACCATCTATAATTTAATTCGGGTTCTGGTAGGGAGTCTGGCTTATGTGGCGATTCTAGCTGCCTTGTTTTATCTCTTTTTCTTTAAGTGGCTGCATAAACATGAAGGGAAGATTTCAGGCTTTATCAGCTTTTTCTTAGGACTCAGCTTGATTTTTCAAGCCTATTTTGTTCATGTTTTGCATTTGAAAGGACAGGTTTTATCCACAACGCTTACGCGAGTCTTGACAGATTTGATGGCCTTTAAAGTGTCCTCATTTGCTGGCGGTGGGCTGATTGGGGCGGCTCTTTATGCTCCGATTTCTTTTCTCTTTTCAAATATCGGCTCTTATTTTATCGGGCTGCTCCTAATTTTGCTGGGTGCTCTGCTCATGAGTCCATGGTCGCTTTATGATCTTGCCGAAAAATTTAGCGTGGCTTTCCAAAACTGGAGAGAAAAAGAGGAAGAAAAACGTCAGCTTCGTTTTCTTGAGCAGGAGGAGAAAGCTGCACAGGCAGCTATGCAAGCCATTGAGGTAGAGCAGGCAGAAGCTGAAGTGGATCCTGAAACGGGGGAGATTTTAGATGATGAGGATTTGTCTTACTCGCCTATGGACTTTGATGAGGCGGACTATGCTGAATCGGGAGAGTATGATCCTCATGAGCAACTAGACTTTGGCCGAGAAGAGGAAATAGAAGAAGCAGAGGCAGATACAGATGTAGAAGTGGATTTTACAGCTAAAGAAAATCTAGACTATAAACTACCGACTATCAATCTCTTTGCTCCTGACAAGCCTAAAAATCAGTCCAAGGAAAAGAGGATTGTCCGAGAGAATATCAAAATTTTGGAAGAAACCTTTGCTAGCTTTGGGATTAAGGTTACTGTTGAGCGAGCTGAAATCGGACCTTCTGTCACCAAGTACGAGGTTAAGCCAGCTGTCGGTGTTCGGGTCAATCGGATTTCCAATCTGGCTGATGATTTGGCTCTTGCCCTAGCTGCTAAGGATGTGCGGATCGAGGCACCCATTCCTGGGAAATCCCTGGTCGGGATTGAGGTACCTAACTCTGAAATTGCGACTGTGACTTTCCGAGAACTCTGGGAGCAGTCCAAGACAGATGCTAGCAAGCTCTTAGAAATCCCACTTGGCAAGGCTGTCAACGGCTCGGTCCGTTCCTTTGACTTGGCTAAGATGCCTCACCTCTTGGTGGCTGGCTCTACTGGATCTGGTAAATCTGTGGCCGTCAACGGCATTATCGCCAGCATTCTCATGAAAGCCAGACCGGATGAAGTCAAGTTTATGATGGTGGACCCTAAGATGGTGGAGCTATCTGTTTATAATGACATCCCCCACTTGCTTATCCCCGTTGTGACCAATCCTCGCAAGGCCAGCCGCGCTCTGCAGAAGGTCGTGGACGAGATGGAAAACCGCTATGAACTCTTCTCCAAGGTCGGTGCCCGTAACATTGCTGGCTACAATGCTAAAGTAGCTGAGTACAATGCCCAGTCAGAGTACAAGCAGGTTCCCCTGCCTTTAATCGTCGTCATCGTGGACGAGCTGGCTGACCTTATGATGGTGGCCAGCAAGGAAGTGGAAGACGCCATTATCCGTCTGGGACAGAAAGCGCGTGCGGCTGGAATTCACATGATTCTGGCTACCCAGCGGCCATCTGTAGATGTAATCTCGGGCTTAATCAAGGCCAATGTCCCCTCTCGGATTGCCTTTGCTGTGTCTAGTGGGACAGATAGCCGGACCATTCTGGATGAGAATGGAGCGGAAAAGCTTTTGGGACGTGGCGATATGCTCTTTAAGCCGATTGATGAAAATCATCCAGTCCGTCTGCAGGGCTCCTTCATTTCAGATGAAGATGTGGAGCGAATCGTAGCTTTTGTTAAGAATCAAGCTGAAGCTGACTATGATGATAGTTTTGATCCAGGCGAAGTATCTGAAAGTGATTTGGATACTGGCGGGGGCGATGATGAAGGCGATCCTCTCTTTGAGGAAGCCAAGGCCTTGGTTATCGAGACTCAGAAAGCCAGCGCTTCGATGATTCAGCGGCGACTCTCGGTCGGCTTTAATCGGGCCACTCGTCTCATGGAAGAATTGGAAGCAGCAGGCGTTATCGGACCAGCCGAAGGAACGAAGCCGAGAAAAGTGTTGCAGACAAGTTAAACATTTTCCCGAGCAGTTGGTTAACAAGAATAATGTCCTGTAATACAAATCTGCCAGCAGTTAGCCGACAGATTTTCTCTACTGAAGAATGAAAGGAAAAAGCTATGAAACTAGATAGCATTCACCATATTGCGATTATTGGCCATGATTATGACAAGACTAAGGATTTTTATGTGGAAAAGCTGGGCTTTGACATGCTGGATGAGCACCATCGACCCGACAAGCAGGACATTCTCTTTAACGTTCGCAAGGGAAATCTAACTCTGGAAATTTTTATCAAGGAAGAAGCTCCCAAGCGGCCAGCCCTGCCTGCTCCAGAGCATACTGGCCTGCGGCATCTGGCTTTCCGAGTGACAGATGTCGAAGAAATGCTAGCGGAATTTGACCGATTGGAGATTCCCCATACCGAGCTGCGCTATGACGACTTTGACGGCCGTAAGATGGCTTTCTTCTTTGATCCAGATGGCCAGCCTCTAGAGATTCATGAATAAAAGAAAGAGAATCGGAGGGGCTTTGTTTCTCAACAGAAGAATGACTCATAAGATTTGCATATGAAAACCCATCGGCTTTGCCCGATGGATTTTGTTTTACATTTATAAAAAGAGAGCGATGACCATGGCTAGGTACATAAAGAAGGTCAAGATAAAACCAGCCCGCCAGAAGAATTTAAAGAACTTGGGATAATAGAAAGTCCGTTTTCTTCTGAGAAAATAAGCTGTGATGGCGATAGCTAGGCCAGACAAGACGAATAATAGGTGGGGTAACAGACTATGATAGAAGGCCTTGTCTGAAATGATATACAACTCTATAGCAAAAAAAGGGAAAGCCAAATCTGCAAAATTCAAGCCAAATTTTTTTAGCCTGAAGACCTTCACCGCGATAATCGATAAGATAAGTGTTAAAAAGATAAATAATACAGAAGCAATTTTTAATAATACCATGTAACCATTTTACCATAAAAATGAGAAAATATAAGAATTTTTCTTGCATTTTGAAAAGATTAGTGTATAATAGAAAAGTATGCAAAAAGCATACTTGTGGGAGGTAAAAATCTCTAATTACCGCCAAAACCACAAAGGAGGATTTAAAAATGGCTAAAAAAGTCGAAAAACTTGTAAAATTGCAAATCCCTGCTGGTAAAGCTACACCAGCTCCACCGGTTGGACCTGCTCTTGGTCAAGCTGGTATCAACATCATGGGATTCACAAAAGAGTTCAACGCTCGTACAGCTGACCAAGCTGGTATGATCATTCCAGTTGTTATCTCAGTTTACGAAGATAAATCATTTACTTTCATCACTAAAACACCACCAGCTGCTGTTCTTTTGAAAAAAGCTGCAGGTGTTGAAAAAGGAT
>ERZ773007.1581-NODE-1581-length-10681-cov-15.740730_pt1 | contig 10681 bp, 8 predicted proteins | sample MGYA00580665_ERZ773007 | MGnify/ENA primary metagenome ERZ773007 (study PRJEB29015, sample SAMEA2738122) | human oral metagenome | biome: human oral; feature: human-associated habitat; material: saliva | place: China | collected 2167 ... | reverse complement strand
CCGCGTTGGCTCGACCTTCAATTGCTGGAGCTTTGATATAAACCGTCAATGTGTCATCGTCATTTTTCACGACTTCCTCATGATGACGAGAGTTTGGTTTAATGTGTATGGAGATTTTCATAAAATCTTAAAAATCTATCACTTCCAATTCCCGTGGCAAGATTTCTCGCACTTCCGCCGTTCCCGCAACTAATTGATAATCCTGAAGCTTCGGCGGTAAACCATTTTCGATAAATTGATAATTGACCTGATGTTTATCGTTAAAATAATTAAGCAATTCCGCATTCAAAAAATGATCACGCGGCGCACTTACCGAGCCATCTTTATTAAAAACCAAAGCTATCGATACGCCAGAAGTCGTCCCGTTCTCATCCTTGGCATAATTCGCAGTCACTAAATGAACTGTCGGCTCAAATTCCAAAGCCAATTTGCTAGAATTATCCACTTGCTCCTGACCAGGACGCGCTAATTGTCGATTTATTTCATTCACCAAATCATCGGTACTCATCTCGCCGTTAGACGCTCGGCAATATTCACAATCGTTCAACGACTTAACATATTCCAATAGCAACTGCATATCAACCTCAGCGTCTTTAACGTTATGCCGAGCTAATTGACCAACCATTTCCTCTAGCGATTTCAACAAACCATAATCTTTGGCTTTTTCAGCGGCGTCACCAATGCGAATAATGGCACGCGCGACATTAATAGTATTTTCTTTATCATTCATACGCTTCTCCCAATAGAATAATACCCTTAGATTTACAATTTTCCATTAGAAATACTGAAAAATCGATCAAAAAATCCTCTCAACTTTTGCAGCACTATTTCACGCTTTTTAGTACGTTCACCTCCTGCCGAAAAACGCGAGATTGGCGGCAGTATTCGCGACAAGTCCGTTCCAGTCGATTGGATATATCCGTCACGAAAAGCATTTTCAACAAATGAATATGTTGCCTTTTTATTCAATTTTTCGTCATCAATAATTTGATCCAGCTCTTCAATTTTTCTTGATTTAACAAACTCTTGCCAATCACCACCAACCGAACTATTAACCGTGAGCGAATTAATAAACTGCTCAATCAAATCCTTTTTATTGCGTAACTCTATAGACGAATTAACCGCTTTATCGATATCAACCAATATCTCTTTATTGTTCAAATGGCTATCATGATATTGACGAATCAATTCTAAAATGTAATCTATATTTATTTCAACCTGCTTGATAAGCTCCATTTCAAACACCAAATCATCATTGATATTCTCCTTGTTACTATCAGTTTTTGGTCGCAGCTCATTGTAGAGATCGATGTACATACTGTGATAATCCTGCACATCTCGCTGACTTAACATCTCCCGTCCGATGAATTCATCAAAGCTAGACAAAATATTCTTTACTCTTAGAATTGCGCTATACAATCTCACAAATTCTTTTTTATTCTGTTCGCCAGTTATCATCTCGCTAACTGGGAATTTATCTTTTATTTCTGCAATTAAATCAACATATCCTGGCGTTCGTTTTCCAGAATCCTCATCATAGCCATAATAATAATCTCGGAAAGGACGCAGTAGAACAATACCTTTAGCTTCACGATCGCCAAATAGCGCCAAAGCTTCATTAGTCTCTTTCTCTAAGTTGCGGAACGTAACAATATTACCGTAAGTCTTTATTGAATTAAGAATACGATTCGTTCGCGAATAAGCCTGAATCAACCCGTGCATACGCAAGTTTTTATCAACCCACAACGTATTCAAAGTCGTAGCGTCAAATCCCGTCAAAAACATATTCACCACGATTAGCAAATCGATTTCTCGATTCTTCATGCGCAAACTCACGTCTTTGTAATAATTCTGAAATCGTTCAGCACTAGTGTCGTAATTTGTACCAAACGTCGCATTATAATCGCGAATTGCACCTTCCAGAAAATCACGAGACGAAACATCTAACCCGTCAGTGTTCTCTGAATTCTCGTCATCCATGCCGTCCATTTCCAGATCAGGATCGTTGGCTCCGTAGCTATAAATCGTAGCTATCTTTAACCGACTCGCCTCAGGAAGGTTACTTTGTTGACACTTAAACTCATTGTAATAAAGCTTAGCTGCTTCAATTGAGCTAACTGCAAAAATTGAATTAAATCCGCTCAGCCGGATTTTATCTTTTGCCTCTTCAACTGCCGCTCTATTTCGTGCCGACGCAACTTCATGAACATTCATTAATCGAGTAAATGCATATGACTTAGCTTTACGCATTGTTTTTTGGTCAAAGTGGTCACGGATATATTGCACAACATTACGAATACGCTCCGGAGCGTTCAATGCCCGCTCGCGATCAATATCTCGCACCTTCTGCTGATCGTCAACCTCGTCCGCTTCACGAATCGTACGAATATAGTCAATCCGAAACGGCAACACATTCTTATCAGTAATCGCATCAACTATCGTATAGGTATGTAACTTATCACCAAACGCCTGCTCAGTTGTCCGTAGATCGATCCGCCCGCCACTAGACGCATTATCAGCAAATATCGGCGTACCAGTAAAGCCAAATAGATGATAATTTCTAAAACTCTTAGTAATGGAATGATGCATGTCACCAAATTGCGAGCGGTGGCACTCGTCAAAGATAATAACCATGTGATCATCAAAAACCTTATGCCCCTGATTGCGCTTAATGAACGTGTCAAGCTTCTGAATGGTCGTGATAATAATCTTCGCATTCGGATCACCCAATTGTTTCGTCAGAACCCGCGTACTAGTATTACTGTTTGCCGCACCTTCCTGAAACTTGTCATACTCTTTCATCGTCTGATAGTCGAGGTCTTTACGATCAACCACAAAAAGCACCTTGTCAATATAATCCAATTTACTTGCCAGCTGAGCCGTCTTAAAACTAGTCAACGTTTTGCCGCTACCCGTGGTATGCCACACATAACCGCCAGCCTCAATAGTACCGAGCTTTTTATAATTTGTAGCAATCTGAATACGATTCAAAATACGCTCAGTTGCTACAATTTGATACGGACGCATTACCAGCAATAATTTGTCACTAGTAAACACGCAATATTTCGTCAGAACATTTAGCAGTGTATGCTTGGACAAAAAGGTCGCCGTAAAATCTATCAAATCGGTAATTGGGCGATTTTTAGCATCTGCCCACCAGCTGGTAAATTCAAAGCTATTGCTGGTTTTCTTACTACGATGCGAGTCTGACTTTCCCGCCTCATAAATATGTTGCCAGCGTGTCGTATTACTGTAGTATTTTGTGTGCGTACCATTACTAATCACGAACAATTGAGCATATTCAAACAACCCACTGCCCGCCCAAAAACTATCCCGCTGATAGCGATTAATCTGATTGAAAGCTTCTTGCAAAGGAACGCCGCGCCTTTTTAGCTCGATATGCACCAGCGGTAAGCCATTCACCAGCAGTGTCACATCATAGCGATTATCACGCGCGCCCGAAACTTCATATTGATTAATTACCTGCAGATAATTATTATGGATGTTTGTTTTATCCAGCAGCCGAATATTAATCACCTCGCCGTTATCTCGCTGCAATAATTGCATGTGATCTTCCTGGATTTTAAAAGTTTTCTCAGGTATGCCCTCATTGCCATTAGCAATCCGCTCCGCAAAGAAACTCTTCCATTCAGCATCGGTAAATGTATAATTGTTCAGTTTTTCCAACTGTGTGCGCAGATTCTGTATTAAATCGCTCTCACTCTTAATCGGCAAATACTCATATGCCTGCGCTTGCAATTGTTTGATTAACTCCTGCTCTAATTCCGCCTCGCTTTGGTAATTCGTTGCTCGCTGATATGGCGAGACATAGTCACTGACGACGGTACTATTATTATTTTCTGAAATCAATTGATAATTTTCTGGCATTTTTCTTTAATCCTCTATCTTCCAATTATAACTCTTCAGAAAGTCGTTGAACATATCCGCAAAAAGCTTCTTGTGGTCACTCGGAATATCTTGCGGCTCCATATCCGCTATTCTACTGTGACTATATATGTTTAATATACGGTAAGTCTCGTCTTTATTCTCTCCAGTAAGTAATAATTTATAGTTTTCATATCCAAGAAAATTTGCTGTCTTCTCCAAAATTGCCCGAAATAGGTTAAAATGATAGCGCTCAATTGTATTATTTTCAATTGCCTGTTTAATTAGTGCCATAGCAAACAGATGATAGGCAAATGGCGAATCTTGTATGTCTTTACGGCAAATTCCCTCGTATGACGAAGATAATGACCATGAAGACACCTCTTCTTTTCGCATCATATTCTTAACTACATTAAAGAATAACGCATGATGAGTCAGAATAATCACTTTTACATTAAGCTTCTTTAATTGCTTTATTGTATCAACTAAATCAATCGCTAAAGATATAATCCTCGTATCGTCAACTGATGAAACCGGGTCGTCAATCACAATATATTTGACATCATTAAACACGTCAGTCGTACGATTTTCTATATCGTCACTTAGAGTATCCACCATCAAATCAAGTACAGCATGATACACCGACCAAATAAATAAGCTCTCTTCCGCTCGCGATATCTTAATATGATCACTGCTTTTATCATCACCAGTTGCCATCTGAAAATAGACTAACTGATCTTCAACATCAAAAAACGGCTCAAAATGTGAAAAGTGATATCGCCCATATATCTCTTTAACACGACTCTCTAAGCCTTCGTCTTCAAATAACCGCCTTAACCACTCATCCTGAACCATAAAATGAAGCTCATTGGTTTTATTGTCCCACTGAAAAGTATCCTCAAACAATGCACTATAATTCAAACATACAGGCGATGACCCCTCGTCTCGCGAGTTCATATCATAAAATAAATTAGCAAGACGAGTTTTTCCAGTCCCATTAAATGCATATATCAAAATAGGTTTTTTCTGACTAGAAAGAAGGCTTTTAATATCCACAAACAAGGCATTAATATCATTAAACATCCTTTCAGATGGCATATTTCATACCTCTTTAAAGGTTAATAATTTATTACGGTAATATTCATATTGTTTGCGGCGAGCTTCAATTTCGGCTGGCAAACCAATGGAAATGTCGTTGGTAAGTTTTTCAAATTTATCAAGGATGGAGACGATTTGTTTTTGTACAGATAGTGATGGAATCGGTATCATAAAGTTTAAGATAGCTTTCTTATCTCCGCGAGGCATCTTTGCGCCCTTTGAGGTACTATCCATAAACATAAAGAATCTTTCTGAGCTTAAGCAATGAAAAAGAAATTTAGGTGTTATTCTTTCCGTATACTCTTTTGAAATATGGAACACTAAGACATCACCATTTGTGCCACCTTCAATATCCGCCAACCATATCTTTCGCAAATATGGTCTTATGTTTCCAATGAGAATATCCCCCGATACAAATTTGGTCCAGATTCCTGATTCTGGTACATAACTCGATATCGTCCTGCCTTTTTTATCTTTAAGAAGATTATCAACGCCTACATAATTGTCTGCAGTAAGTTCATCAGACGCTATTCTATCCTTTGAAAAAATACATATCTCACCCATCGGCTTCCACATTACATAGTCCTCAAACGTCAAGAGCGTATTGCGATAGTATTCATACTGCTTCTTTCTCGCTTCTAGCTCTGCTTCTAGCTCTGCTTCTAGCTCTGCTTCTAGCTCTGTAAACGAGTCTAGCACACGCACAATCTCTTTTTGAACCTCAAGAGGCGGGACGGGGATTAAAAGCTTTTTGAGATTACTCGCATTTAATGCCGGTATTCCATCATACGTAGCCAAGGCTTGAATAGAATTTTGATTATTAAGAAGTAAATGAAATAGGTAGCGATTCATTATTTCTTGCTTTTCTTTTATGGTAACTGAATAATTTAAGTTACCACGAAAATACCTTCCTTCATACCATGTCACAGAGCCTACGCCAGCACCACGACTGGTGACACCTATTGGATCATCTTCTGTATTATAATTCTTATAATAACCTAGTGGATCTTTACCACTATTAACGACTGGATAATCGCCTGGGCTATTCTGAATCATCGTTTTATTAATTGCTTGCCCAGTTTTTACTACAGCAATATCACCCAACTCTTTTACTTTGACCCCATCCGGACACAGCTCTTTAATCAAATCATCAATTTTACCCATTGTCATCCCCTTTAGAGTTATTACGCTGCGTTACTAAGTAGTGCTCTATAGAATACCGCTTACACCTATCCAAACATGTCGATGTATGATTAACTTCGACCACATTGTATTCTTTGCGCAATTTCCAACTAACCAAACATGCAATTATAGTTTCCATAGTCCAGTAAATTTGTGCAAACATTCTTTTTGCATCAATAGGGTTGTCAAAATCTTTAACACCGCCCCTTAAATCACCTTTATGTTCATGAGCATTTCGATAATTTGCAAAATCATTTTGCCAGCTATTTCGTTGACTCTTTGCAAATTGAATGAAGCTCGTATTATCAGGGTTATCGTCAATAAATTTTTTAGATTTTTTGTCAAAATCCTTATCATTTTTTGCGAATAAAAAGCCAATATCTATGCCAACACATTTAAGATAATTTTGCATACGATCCTTATATAATGTCCACAGGTCACTATAATAACTTTCATAAGCAGCTCTTCGTCTACTGGCTGTAAACTCTTTAAAATCTGTAGACGTTATAGTTTGATAATGTACAAGCGCAGTCTCAAGCTCATCTTTAATGCGGTCAGCAGCAAAATCTAGCTCGTCTCTGGTGTCTTCGCCAGAATCTAAGTACTTAACTAGCTCTTTTGTTAACAACCAAAGTCTTGAAAAATCTGGATCGTTTATTCCCCATTCCGATGATTTTTGAAGTGTATAATTACCAACTCTTACCGGATCCATTTATTTTCTCCTTAAAGTAAAATTGAGAATAGTAAAAACTTTAGCAAAATATCCCCTCAGGTATTTTACTTGACGGTTGACCTCGATCCGAACTGTTCGGAGATTCCGAACAGTTGTCGCCCAGTCAAGCTCGCCCTCGTCAAAGATATTTTTTATATATTTGCCGTTATCTTGCATTATCACCGTCCTTTTCGAGATCCGCAACTATCGCATCGATCTCCGTCCGTAACTCCGACTGATGAGCCACAATCTTCGCAATATCAGCGTTGAGCTCAGTAATATTAATAACTTCTTGCGTATCCTCCGCCTCGACATACGAGCTAACTGATAGGTTGTAGTCATTAGCGGCGACATCTTCATAAGTTGCAACTTTTGCAAAATAATCAATATCTTGCCGATTCGTGAAGCTATCCAGTATTTTTTGTCGATTTTCTTCGCTTAACTTATTTTTATTACCCTGACGGACAAACTCGGCACTAGCGTCAATAAACAAAATATCGCTTGCTGTCTTATTCTTTTTTAAGACTAATATACACGTGCTAATTGTCGTACCAAAGAATAAATCTGGCGGCAATTGGATCACGACATCAACATAATTGTTATCAACCAAATATTTACGAATTTTCGCCTCAGCTCCACCACGATATAACGCACCAGGGAATTCAACAATCGCCGCCGTACCGCTAGCGCTCAGCCAGCTCAAAATATGCATAGTAAACGCCAAGTCAGCCTTGCTGCGTGGAGCAAGTACTCCAGCTGGACTAAATCGTGGATCGTTAATAAGTGTTGGATTACTATCGCCGTCCCATTTAATACTGTACGGTGGATTAGAGACAATCGCATCAAACGGCTCATCGTCCCAATGTTTTGGATCTTTTAGTGTATCGCCATGCGCAATATTAAACTTTTCATAATTAATGTCGTGAAGAAACATGTTAATACGGCAAAGGTTATACGTTGTGATATTAATTTCTTGACCATAAAAGCCTTGCCTAACATTGTCCTTACCTAAAACTTTTGCAAATTTTAGCAATAACGAACCAGAACCTGCGGCTGGGTCATAAACTTTGTTTACTGAAGTTTTACCGACAACAGTTATTTTCGCCAGAAGCTCGCTTACCTCTTGTGGAGTAAAAAACTCACCTCCAGATTTTCCAGCATTACCAGCGTACATGGTCATCAAATATTCATACGCATCACCAAAGGCGTCAATTGTATTATCTTCAAATCTACCAAGCTCCAATTCACCAATAGCATTCATCAGCTTCACCAATCGCTCATTACGGCTAGCGACAGTCGGACCAAGTTTATTACTATTAACATCTAAGTCGTCAAACAACCCACGAAAATCATCCTCACTATCAAAACCTTTAGCCGACTGTTCGATGTTACGAAATACTTTACTCAGAGTTTCGTTCAGATTTTCATCATTTTTAGCGCGCTTACGAACATTTTCGAACAGTTCGCTTGGTAAAATATAAAACCCTTTATCGTTTACTGTTTCCTCACGACCGAACTCCGCCTGATCATCACTAAGTTCCGCATAATTAAAATCATTTGCGCCAGTTTTTCGCTCTTCAGCATTAAGATGATTAACCAAATTTTCTGATATAAACCGATAAAATAAGAATCCCAATACATATGCTTTAAAATCCCAACCATCAACCGAACCTCTCAGCTCATTTGCAATCTTCCAAATAGTATTATGCAATTTGGTACGTTCTTGTTCTTTACGATTATCACCTGTTGTCATATTAAACATTATACTATGTCCCATTCTTATCTTATGATTATTTCCTGTTTTATCGAAGAGGTCTTAATAGCCAAAAAACCTAGCAATTCCACTAAAGGTAAAAACATATTGACGCCATAGCTATTTGAAGTCTTATCATCTTCCGGATTCAATGGACTATCATCAGCCCAAAGCCCCAAATAAGCACCGGATATATTTGTATTATTGGCGACGTCTTCGCCACAATTATAATCAGCTTTTTCCTCCGATGAATTATCTGACGAAACAGGAATTTCTTGAAAAACTGGAATATTTAATTCCCTGTTCAAAACATTATCGGTGTCATCACAATAATCGCTCGATCCTTCAATTTTTACAGAGCATTTTGATTCATCACAATCATCTGCAACAATCGATTCACCGCATTCTTCAGTCAATTCAGTTTTTCCCGCGACTTTTTTCACAACCTCATCGACGATATTATTCCGATCAATTGTGTCATCGGCTAATTTCAAATCAGGAATAAATTGCCCTATTACTTCAGACTTATTAGTCGGCAATTCTTCCAATTCACACGTACCTTCTTCATCCAACTCTACACGATCACCCAAATCATCCGATTCACGCGTAGCTTCTTCGCTCAATTCTATGCAATCACCCAAATCATCCACCGCATTATCCGTTTTGCTCACAACCGCACGATCATCAGAAATCTCGGCCACAGCAACATTCTCCGAATCTTCTTCGAAACATACTTTACGCTTTTCAAAATCACGTTGCGGTAAAATTGGCGAATCCTTCTTATTCTCTATCAACTCAACAGATTCAGTTCTTTTACATGCAGCCTCACCACTCAACCCCATCTCAACTGGCGCATTATTATTGTCATCCATCGCCATATTAATTTCATTATTGACTTGAACAAAATCACGCGCAGGCGAGGAGTTTGCCTCGTTAGAAATAACTTTCTCAGCCAAACCTTCCCTTGGAGTAGAATCTTCCAAAATCGGTGCAGAGTTTATATCGTTTTCATCTCCTATATGGCTATCTTTCTTTATAGGTAATTCTCTCGGCAATTCATCCTCTTTATCAACAAACTGAGGAGCTTGATTCTCAGAAGACATATCTTCTTTATGAATATCTACTTTTTCATCAACGTCTTCCGGATCCACCAAATTAATCTGACTAGCCGCCTCGGTCTCTTCCGGCTCTTCGTTAATTCTCGGCTGAATATTTTCTTTGATTATTTTCGCGCTTGGAATATTTTCCGACAACACACTCTCACTATCCAAACATTCATCGTCCATCGGTTTATTCACTTCGTTACTTTCCGCCGACACGCGTATCGACACATCATCATCGCTCGCTTCCGCCTTAATAGCAGGTTTTTCTGATACGGATTCAGTTTTTTCATTTTCTGATGGACTATCTTTTTCAATCGACTCGGGCGGCTTCTCTTCATTATCAGCACTGACATATCCGGCAACAACAACACCACAACCATCATCCATTAAGGCAGACAAATAACTCTCTGGCTCTTTTGCTGCCGGCTGTAAATTCTCTTTGGCAAAATTTCGCATTCTTAATATTGGACAGTTTCCCGCCGCAGCGCAACTGTCGCACGCTGCGCTGGCTACGTTTTGGCAAATTTCCGATCGCCTTTCGTCACTCAAATATTCTTCTGTTGTTTCCGCTTCATTTTCTTCGGCAAATGACGTATCAATTTTATCACCGCTAGCAACCGCTTCTACCAAATTTAATTCAGTCGCATCATCATCAATTTCTGAAGATAGATCCTGAAAATTAACATCGCCATTCAACGCCGAGAAAACATTAAAATCGCCCGCTCCATCTGCCAAACCTTCGTTCATTGCTCAAAAAACGTCTCCGTTGAAATTTTCAATTCACTTACGCCGGCAGCGGATAATTTTTGCCAAACATCTCTAACGAACGGCAAACTGCCACAGACCAAAAAATGCGCATCTTCTGGCGTTTCATGAACAATTTTTTCTACATCAAATCGACCGTTAAACCAACCATCTTTTTCCTCGATCTGCTGGCGAGTACTGAAC
>ERZ773007.1580-NODE-1580-length-10684-cov-22.265124_pt1 | contig 10684 bp, 9 predicted proteins | sample MGYA00580665_ERZ773007 | MGnify/ENA primary metagenome ERZ773007 (study PRJEB29015, sample SAMEA2738122) | human oral metagenome | biome: human oral; feature: human-associated habitat; material: saliva | place: China | collected 2167 ... | reverse complement strand
GCTCTACCACTGGGGGCAGATCAACACCGACAACGAAGCCATCGACGAGCACACCGCCTGCGGCCCCTTCACGGGAATCGCTGGGGAATCACTCTTCATCGCATCGAAGGCCGCGCACATCGCTTCCCTGGTCTCCACGCTCCGCATCGACGCACCCCACGGACTCTTGTTCGCGATCCCTGATCGTTCCGTCCTCTTCTACGCACCCGCCGACCCGACCGTCATCACCGAGCAGTACCTCCGCCTCCTCGACTACCTCCGCATCGACTTCATGCGGCGCCTCCGGTCCACGCCCGCGCACACGCTCAGCAAGGACCTGTTCTACTGCTCGCCCGACGGCTCCTTCGGTGCCATCACGCGAAGCGACCACCCCGACGTGCAGGAACTTTTCACAACGCCGGATCTGGACGCGGATCGTCTCGTGGAACTCGCCGTGAAAAACATGAACTTCTTCGAGGGCTTCCGCACCCGCTTCTATCCCTCGAACATGTGACGCCTGCGGGCGGCCCGCGACAACTGCGCGAGACCAGCATCCGTCCGCACACTGCCACCATGAAGGCCGAACCGGGCCACAGCCTCGTCGCACTCACAAACGATGAGGCCATGGCCCGGTTAACCGTCACCCCTGGAGGTGGCAGGCCCTGTAGATCCCCGTCAGCATCGCGAGGCGCTGATCGAGGGAGGCGTCCTTGGGGACGCAGACCTTCGCACCGAGGTACTCGGCACCGCCCGCGATCGCTGCCTGCGCGCAGCGTCCGATCTCTTCGGCGTCCATGAGAGAGGTCGGCTCGTCGGCCTGGGCGGGCAGGTGCCCGTCGATCCAGGAGTAGCCGTATTGAGTTTCCTCCGGCCCCGCACCCGAGAACACGATGCCGTCAAGCACCCCGCGTTCCCCGGCCTCGCGCACATGCTCGAAAGCAGTTTCCGCGCTGCGCCCCTCCACGGCGGAGCGGCCCCAGTTGAGGTGAATGCCGACGCCAAGCTCGGCGACGATGTCGATCTCGTCCGCAAGGGACAGGAAGCCCTTCTCGGGGTTCTGCTCGGGGATGTATGCGTCGCAGTGCTCAACAACGAGCGTCGCGCCGCACCAATCCCAGCCCAGGACGTCCTCGAGAGAACGCTTGAATGCGTCGGCATTCGCCAGGCGCGTGGGAGCCGAGTGCAGCTGCACCCGCCCGACCAGCAGGCGACCCGCCTTGTCGCACAGGTCGTCGAGGTCGTCGCAGAGGCGTCGGGTAAAGGCGAGGGCCGCCTCGCGTCCCGCCTCGTCGGGCGAGGCCAGACCGAAGGTCTCATCCTTCCAGACGTTCTGCATCGTGCCGGGGATCGCCGTGATGGTGTTGAAATCCCAATGCGGCGACAGGTGGCTGGCCAGCACGTCGAGCTGCGTTGCGAGCTGCCCGGGGTAGGGAATCTCGACACCGGAGACCCACGGCTGGTCGGCGAGGAGCTGGTAGTAGTCCGCCTCGAGTTCAGGTGCCGGGTGCGACGCGTAGGCGCCAATGATGAATGGATGTGCCATGATGATCAGCCTTCCTTGATGATCTCGTCGTTACCGTCTTCAGGACGAACATACTGCGGCCCAATCTTCTTTTGAAGCAGGCGCGGCACGTTCGCACCGATCGACACCATGACGACCGCGGCAAAACCGAAGGACAGGATCGCCAGGGCGAAGCCGAGGGAGAACTGCGCGGCGATAGCGGCACCGAGAACCGGGCCAACCGCGCCACCGAGGGCACCCACGTTGTAGCAGAAGCCGAGACCCGCAGCGCGCTTGTCAACCGGGAAGTAGGACGAGACCCACTTGGGCAGCAGGCCCGAGACGCCCTGGCCGAACATCTGCTGGAAGAAGAGCATGCCCGCCACGAGCGCCACGTACTTGCCGTTCTGCATGAACAGGGGGAAGACGATGATCTGCGAGAGCAGCAGGGAGATGGCGTACCAGCGGCGCATGCCGAACTTATCACCCGCGAAGCCAGCAATGATGTAGCCCGCAGCGTTACCGAGGCCAGCGAAAGACACCACGTTGGCAACAACCGTCTGGTCCATGCCCACCCCGCGCAGGTAGGTGGGGAGCAGGCCCTGGATGGGCCACGTGTACATGAAGGAGGCGAAGATCGTCAGCATGATCGCGATGCCGATGATCCAGCGTTTGGAGTCGAACTGGATGATGAGGTAGATGAAGATAGCCGCGCACAGGGCACCGAGCACGCTCACGGCCACAACGCCGCCGACCTGCTGGGTGAAGATCAGGAGCAGGGCGATGAACGCGATGGCTACAACGACGTAGTTGAGGATCTTGCGTTCCCCGCCGAAGAGCACCTGAAGCATGTCGTTCTTTTCGACGTGCCCCTTCTCCTTGGCTTCGCTCCAGTCGGCGGCTTCGGGCAGAGTCTTTCGCATGTAGATCGCAACGACGATCGGGATGATGCCGGTGAGGAACAGGGCACGTCAGCCCCATCCGGGGTGCATCGAATCGACCCATGTCACGAAGTACTTGTCGACCTGGGCGGCGGCGATGACGCCGAAGGCATAGCCCGACAGCAGGAAGCCCGAGGCCTTGTTGCGCATGTGCTTGGGCCACGACTCGATGACGTAGGCGGCGGAGGCCGAGTATTCGCCGGCCATCGCGAAGCCGATGATGAGTCGCAGGACGAAGAGGATCCAGAAGTTCGGCGCGAGCGCGCAAGCGATGGATCCGAAAGCGAACATGAAGATCGACAGGATCATGGCGGGCTTGCGCCCATAGCGGTCGCCGATGGCTCCCAGGACGAGGCCACCGATCCATCGGCTAATAAACGCGGCCGAAATCAGGGATGCGCTTTGGACGAGCGACAGGTCGAATGCTGTCTTGATCGCGGGCAGGGCGAAGGAGATGAGGACGAAGTCGTAGCCGTCCAGCAACACGCCGATCCAAGCAGCGAAGAACGCCTTGCGGTCTTCTTTGGTCAGGTATCGATACCAGGGCTTTGTCGGAAGCGCCTGTACGGGGGACGTACTCATGATGAGTGCCTTCCTGAAATTTCATCGTCGAATAACGAGGGGCTTGAGTCCAGATGTCTAACTAGCAAGTTGTCAGACAACTTGCAATAATGTTAGCTCTCTCTCATCCTAGAGTCAACAGTAAGTTTCACCTTAACGTGCACATTGCCAACAAAAGGTCGCGATGATAATCTGTCTGACAACTTGTTAACTATGACCAATCACATGCTCCAATTCGTGATGATGCGAAGCGAAACTAACAACTGACAGAAAGGTGTCAAACATGAGCATCGACGCAGGTCACCCGGGAATCTCCTGGGCCTTACAGTTCCGCGCACTCATCGACGGCTCATTGCTGCGCCTGCGTAGCCCCGAGGGCATCGGCTGGGATCTCTTCATCCGAGCGGGTGCGCTCTTCCTCGAAGGAACGACCTCCTCCATGTCCCTCGCTCTCGACATGGAGGACACCGCGTACTTGACCGACGGGACCTGGCACAGCCTCGCGATCACGGCGACGGCCGCCGGTTCCAAGATCTTCCTTGACGGCTACCAGTGCTTCTCAACCTGCGCAGACCTCTCTCCCGCCGGAAGCAGCCCCGAAGCTGCACTCACCCTCGCCCCGGGCACTGGCATCGAAATCCGCTCCTTCGCGGAGCACGGTGCCGTCCTCTCCGCAGAAGAGATCCTTGCTCTCTCCCCCGCACCGACTCCCCTCATTGAATTCGCCGCAGCCCACCTGTCCGACTACGACGTCACCGAGCTGTCCGAACTGACCTCGGGCACTGTGTTTGCCCGCTACCGTGTACGAGGCCCCGGCCAGCACGGCACGATCCTCGCCGCCGGCGGGGCCGGGCGCGAGCAGCTCAACCTGTCCGTGACGGAAGAAGGCATCGAGTACCGAGTCCTGGGCCGCAGGGGCCAGTGGCGCACATTTACGGCCCATGGGCACTGGGATCAGGGACACTGGCATGACGTCGTGGTGCGCGTCGGTCACGGCGCGGTCCAGATCTACGTGGACGGCTACCTCGAGGCTCACCTTCCCGGCCAGGTGTTCTTCGCGGGCGTCGACAGCCTCGACGAGGTCGTGATCGGGCAGGACACCTCCGGGTCGCGCCTCTTTGGCGAGGTTCGTAACGCCGCGGTCTACTCGTCGATCCTCAATGACGCGCAGATCAGGAAGCTATCGTCGGTCGCACCCCTCGACACCCAGTGTCTCTTTGACGCCGGTTTTCACGACTCGATCAGCTACCGCATTCCCTCGCTGATCACCCTGGCCTCGGGGGTCGTCGTCGCGGGAGCCGATCAGCGAGAGACCATCGCGAACGACTCTCCCAACTCGATCAACTTCACGGTCCGCCGCTCCTTCGACGGCGGGCACACGTGGGGCGATCTCCAGACAGTCATCACCTACCCCGGTCACGGGGCAACAGGCGCGTCCGTCATCGACTCCTGCGTCGTCCAAGACCGCCGAAACGGACGCCTCGTCGTCCTCATCGACCACTTCCCGGGAGGCATCGGTCAGCCGAACGCCGAGGCCGGCCTCGGCGTTGACGAGAAGGGCCGCTACATCCTGCACGACGCCGAGGGCGCGACCTACACGTGGATGGAGGATGGAGCCGTCACGGACGCACACGGACACGAGACACCGTTCAAGGTCTCGGAGCGCGGTGACGTCACCGTCACCGAGGGTGGGGAGGAAAAGCCCGGCGGCAACGTCTTCCTGGCCGACGGCGAGGACCCGAACCAGACGCTGCTGACGACGCGCACCTGCTACCTGCAGATGGTCTACTCCGACGACGATGGCGAAACCTGGGAGGGTCCCTTCAACCTGAACCAGGACGTGAAGGAAGAGTGGATGTCCTTCTGCGGGACCTCCCCGGGCACGGGCGTGCAGCTGCGCAGCGGACGCCTCGTGATCCCGATCTACTACAACGGCGACCACAAGCGTCACTTCTCCGCGTCCGTCGTCTACTCTGACGACGGGGGTGCCACGTGGAAGCGCGGCAAGTCTCCCAACGACGGGCGTATCTTCGAAGGCCGCCGGATTGACTCGCGCACGCTCGACACCGAGGCCGCGGCGACGCACGAGGCCACGCTCATTGAGCGCGCCGACGGTTCGCTCCTCATGCTCATGCGTAACCAGCATCCGAGCGGGAAGGTGGCCGCAACCGTCAGCACGGACGGAGGCGAGACCTGGGGCGACGTGTATTTTGCGCGCGAGATCACGGAGATCTTCTGCCAGCCCAACGCCGTGCCCTGGCCGACGGAGGACTGCCCTGAGCGGGTCGTTTTCGCCAACGCCTCACAGATGCGGCCGTATCGAGGCCGTGGTGTCCTGCGCCTGTCGGAAGACGGGGGCCGCACCTGGATCGCGTCGCGCACCTTTAACCCGGCGCACTACGTCTACCAGTGCATGACGATCCTGCCCGACGGAACACTGGGCCTTCTGTGGGAGCGCGAGATGCAGGGCCTGTATTTCACACGCATCCCGCTGGAGTGGATCGAGGCCGCCAAGATCTGACACCGCCGTGAGGAGGCCGCCTGCCGTTGGCACCTTCCCCGGCCTACGGCAGGCAAAAACCTCCTCAGCGTCCCACATATGTGAGGACCGAAGAAAGAAAGAGGGCGGGCACCAACCGGTGCCCGCCCTCCGCGTACGTATTTCAGGCGTTCACAGCGCCAGGTGTTCCTTCACGACGTCCGCCAGCGAAGAGGCCACGGAGTCGGCCTCCTCCTGGGTGGCAGCCTCGACCATGACGCGCACGAGGGGCTCGGTGCCCGAGGGGCGCAGAAGAACGCGGCCGGTGTCGCCCAGGCGCGCCTCGGCGGCGGCCACAGCGTCCGCAACGGCCTGGTTCGTGGAAGCGGCCGCGCGATCCACGCCGCCCACGTTGATGAGGGTCTGCGGCAGGCGCTGAACGAAAGATGTCAGGTCGGCCAGGGAGCGGCCGGATTCCTTCACCATGCGCGAGATGAGCAGCGAAGAGAGAATGCCGTCGCCAGTCGTCGCATGGTCGCGGGCAATGATGTGGCCGGACTGCTCGCCTCCCAGGGAGTAGCCGGAGGCCAACATTTCCTCAAGGACGTAGCGGTCACCGACGCCGGTCTGCACGGTCTTGATACCGACCTCACGCATGGCGAGGATCAGGCCGAGGTTACTCATGACGGTCACAACGAGTGTGTCGTTGGCGAGAGCGCCGCGGTCGCGGGCATTGACGGCCAGCGCGCCCATGATCTTATCGCCATCGATGAGGTTGCCCTCATGGTCAACGGCCAGGCAGCGGTCCGCGTCGCCGTCATAGGCGACACCGAAATCACAACCGGCCTCGACGACAGCGGCCTGCAGGCCTTCGGGGTGCGTCGAACCAGCGTTGCGGTTAATGTTGCGGCCGTCCGGCTCGGCGTTGATGACCGTGATATCGGCACCGAGTTCACGGAACACGGCCGGCCCGAACTCGTAGGCGGCACCATTCGCGCAGTCGATCGCGATCTTCATGCCGCGCAGATCGGTGCCTGTCGCCTCGATCAGGTGCGCGATGTAGGATTCACGGGCCCACGCATGGTCCGCATTGACCTCACCGACGCCGTCGCCGGTGGGACGTTCCCACTCAGTGTTCACAAGCGCCTCGATCTGATCCTCGACCGCGTCCGCCAGCTTGTAGCCGCCGTGCGCGAAGAACTTAATGCCGTTGTCGGGCATGGGGTTGTGAGACGCGGAAATCATGACGCCCAGGTCCACGGTGTCTTCCGTGGCCGTCAGGTGGGCGACGGTCGGGGTGGTCACGACGCCGATGCGCGTGACGTCCATGCCGGCGCTGGCAAGGCCCGCAGCGAGGGCGTGATCCAGGAATTCGCCCGAGATGCGCGTGTCACGCCCAATGATCGCGCGGGGCTTCGAACCGTCCGCGCGCCGGGCCACACCGAACTGGCGGGCGGCGGCCTCGCCGAGCTGGAGCGCGAGATCCGCGGTGATGTCAACGTTTGCCAGTCCTCGCACGCCGTCCGTGCCGAACATCCTGGGCATAATGTCTCCGTTCAGTGGGTCATACGACTGGTCTAAGGGTACCCCGACTGCGCCCTCGACCTTGTACGAGGCCGTGGCCCGGACAGTGTCGGCGCTCACATTGCGGGCGCTGTTGACAGGAACAAGAAGGTCGCGCCCCGCGGGAGCGGGGCGCGACCAACAGAAAATGTGCTGAAGGTGATCAGCGCTTCGAGAACTGCGAAGCCTTGCGGGCCTTCTTGAGGCCTGCCTTCTTACGCTCGGTGGCGCGGGCGTCGCGGGTCAGGAAGCCAGCCTTCTTGAGGGCCGGACGGTTCGCGTCGCGGTCGATCTCGTTGAGGGCGCGCGACACGCCGAGGCGCAGGGCGCCGGCCTGGCCGGAAATGCCGCCGCCGTTGATGCGGGCGATGACGTCGAAGCGGCCGTCAATGTCGAGCAGCACGAAGGGGGACTTCACCAGCTGCTGGTGCAGCTTGTTGGGGAAGTAGTCCTCAAGGGTGCGACCGTTGATGGTCCACTTGCCGGAGCCGGGGACCAGGCGAACGCGGGCGACGGCCTCCTTGCGGCGGCCCAGGCCCGCGCCGGGCGCGGTGATGGACTGACCGGCGCCGGCGGGAGCCGACTCGGTCTCGGACGTGTAGGAGCTGGGGACGACTTCCTCGTCCAGCTCAGCGGAAACGATGGTCTCAGCCACGGTTCTCCTCAGGGTCAAAGGCGTTCAGCGACCAAAGGTCACTGAGCCACCTGGGTCAGTTCGTAGGGAACCGGCGACTGGCCGGCGTGGGGGTGCTCCGGGCCAGCGTAGACGTGCAGCTTCTTGAACTGCGCGCGGCCGAGGGAGTTGTGAGGAAGCATGCCCTTAACGGCCTTCTCGACGGCGCGCTCAGGCGTCGCGGCGAGGAGGTCACGGTAAGCGGTCGCGGTCAGGCCGCCGGGACGACCGGAGTGACGGTAGGCCATCTTCTGGTCGAGCTTCTTGCCGGTCAGAGCGACCTTGTCCGCGTTGATGATGATGACGTAGTCGCCCATGTCCATGTGAGGGGCGAACGTCGGCTTGTGCTTCCCACGGAGGAGGGCAGCGGTCTGGGCTGCCAGGCGACCGAGGACGACGTCGGTGGCGTCAATGACGTACCACTTCTTGTCCGCGTCCCCAGGCTTGGGTGAATAGGTGCGCACGGGCGTAACCTTCAATTCTTGTTGGTCATGGGACGCCGCGCCGGTTTTTCCGGGGGCATCCGCGATGAAACGGTTCGCGCGAGGCGTCGGCGAGCGCTCCTAGCGAGTGGGAGACACTAGGTACTCTGCTGACGCACAGCACTAGCCATACTATCTGTGCGCAGCCCGGCGGTCAAAGCGCGGCGAATACTGTGTCACATTCCTCAGCCGTCGTCGCCGCAGCACGCATCGCGCCTGGCCCGGGCCTGCTCGGCTCGCGCGCCCCACTGCGAGGGATCGGGGTACTCCACGCCCTCAAGGGTGAGCCCGTGCGCTGGGGCGATCGGCGCGGCCTCGGAGCGGGATCGTGCCCGCAGGATCTGCGTCGGGTAGTCGGTGTCGCGCGCGCCCGAGCCCACGAGGAGGAGCGCTCCCACCAGGGAGCGGACCATCGAGTGGCAGAAAGCGTCCGCCTCAACTCGGAAAACGAGAGTTCCGTCGGAGGCACGCTCCGCGCTCAGGGTGCGCAGCGTACGGATCGTCGTAGCTCCCTCGCGCGGGCGGCAGAACCCGAGGAAGTCGTGTTCCCCGAGGAGGCCGGCCCCGGCCTCGTTCATGGCGGCCTCGTCGAGGGACCCCTCGACCCACAGGCGGTCCCAGCGCCCCAGTGGCTCGGGGCGGTCGGACACCCGGTAGGCGTAGGAGCGCCCAAGGGCAGAAAAGCGCGCGTCGAAGCTGGGGTCGACGGCGGCGGCCGAGTAGATGCGCACATCGCAGGTGCCGCGCGCGGCGGCCAGGTCGCGCCCGCGAGCGCGCTCGCCGTAGCGACCGGACAGGATCTTGTTCAGCCTGCGCACGATCGACGAGGCCACGTAGCCATCGTCGCACGCCCCTCCCCTGGGCGACAGTCGCGCCCAGGCGGCCTCGGAAATGTCCGCGTGACAGACCTGGTGACGCGCGTGAACCCCCGCGTCGGTGCGACCGGCGACCGTCGTCACGATCTCCTCGCGCGAGGCCATGGCGAGGGCCGCTTCAATCTCGCCCTGGACGGTACGCAGGCCGGGCTGTGCCGCCCATCCGCGAAAGTCGGTGCCGTCGTAGCCCAGGTCGAGGCGCAGGCGCCGCACGCTCACAGCTCCCACGCCCGAACGCCGCCGATGATACCCGCGTCGTTGGGCACGACGATCACGTCATCACCCATGAGGCGCAGGTTGGAGGCCGTGATGCGCTTGGAGTTTCCGCCACCCAAGTAGAGGCGATCCCACATGTACATGGGACGCAGGCCGTCCACGACGCGGCGGATACGGCGCGACCAGTGCACGTCGCCGAGGCGCAGGCGCTCATGCTCGCCGATGTAGTCGTCGTAGGTCAGGCCCCAACGCACGGGCCCCTGGGAAACCTCGACGTGGGGGGCCAGTTGGCCGCCGTCGAAGACGGCGTTGCCCAATCCGGTCCCCAGGGTGATGATCATTTCGAGGCCGCGGCCCGTAATCGCGCCCGCGCCGGCGACCTCGGCGTCGTTCAGGACCTTCGTCGGCAGGCTGAGCGCCTGTTCGATCGCGCGGCCCATGTCGAAGTGATCCCAGCGCTCGACCAGCTCGGGAAGCACGCGCGAACGCGGCCCATCGCGGGTGATGTAGTGAGGGGTCGCAATGACGACGCCGTGACGGATCATGCCGGGCATGCCCATCGTCACGCGGGTCGCGGGCGGCAGCTCCTTCGCGAGGCCCACCGCGGTCTCCACGAGCAGCTCCGGGGGCAGCGGGTACGGTGTCGGTACGCGGTGTGCCGGAGCCATCATGGTTCCGCGCTCATCCACAACAGAACCCTTGATGCCACCCCCGCCGCAGTCAATAGCCAGCGTCATCTCACGTGTCATGGCTTCAGGCTACCGGATACGGCAAGGGCCGGATACCCCTCGCGGGGTATCCGGCCCTTACTCGAGTCGATCAGTGACCAGGCGTCACTTCTCCTCGGCGGCCTGCTCGGCGGCGTCTTCAGCCTTGCCGGCCTCCTCGGCGACTTCCTCGGCCTCGTTGGCCTTGGCGAGATCGCCTTCCTCGCGAGCCTCTTCAGCGCGCTCGGCGGCAGCCTCAGCGGCTTCCTCAGCCTCGGCCGCAACAGCCTTGGCTTCGGCGGCCTTCTCAGCCGTCTTCTCAGCGGCCTTGACGACGGCCTTCTTTTCGACCTTCTCCATGACGAGCTCGATGCGCATCAGGGGGGCGTTGTCACCCTTGCGGTTGCCGACGCGGATCAGGCGGGTGTAGCCGCCAGCGCGCTCGGAATCCATCGCGGGAACGAGTTCCTCGAAGAGGATCGCGACGATGCCCTTGTTGGGGATCTTCTTCAGGACCGTGCGGCGGGCGTGCTGGTCGCCACGCTTGGCCTTAGTGATCAGCTTCTCGATGTAGGGGCGCAGGGCCTTGGCCTTCGCCTCCGTGGTCGTGAGGCCGCGGTGTTCGATGAGCTGAGCTGCCAGGTTCGACAGGATCAGCTTCTGGTGTGCCGGGCTACCGCCCAGACGAGCACCCTTCTTGGGGGTGG
>ERZ773007.1579-NODE-1579-length-10686-cov-5.963033_pt1 | contig 10686 bp, 8 predicted proteins | sample MGYA00580665_ERZ773007 | MGnify/ENA primary metagenome ERZ773007 (study PRJEB29015, sample SAMEA2738122) | human oral metagenome | biome: human oral; feature: human-associated habitat; material: saliva | place: China | collected 2167 ... | reverse complement strand
AATATACTTGAAAAGACAGATAATAAAAATATTTTATTTTTTGAAAAGTCCAGAACGGTACTTGACTCAATATCTATAATTAAAAATAGTGATTTGGTGGTATCGCTGGATACTGCCATCTTGCATATTGCCGAAGGGCTGAATAAAAAAATAATGGCTTTTTATGGACTGAAAATTAATAAGAATAAATGGCGGATAAAAGAAGAAGGCAATATATTAGTTGACTATACTGAAAAACGGATCAATGATGTAGATTTTGAAAAAGTATTTGATAAATTAAATTATAAAAATATGTAGAATTTTGTAGGTTTTTGTAAATATCTAATAAAATGTGCAGGCGATTGCAAAAGTAAATGAATTAAAAGCAGTATTTATAAGCCTTGTCAGAGAGTGGCTAAGACTAAGAAAGTCAAGCATAAAAATATTGTGTTCTTATACTTTTACAAATGACTATAAAATATGAAATGGGAGAAGGGCTTATGAAACTATCTGTAGGAATAATAACTTTTAATGAGGAGAACAGGATTGGAAAAACTTTGGATTCTGTGAGGGAAATTGCTGATGAGATAATAATCGTTGATAGTGAAAGTACAGACAGGACTGTGGAAATTGCACTTTCAAAGGGTGCAAAGGTTTTTGTGGAAAAATGGAAGGGATACGGTCCGCAAAAAAATTCTGTCCTGGAAAAATGTAAAGGCAAATGGATTTTATTAATAGATGCTGATGAAGTAATATCAACGCAGCTAAAGGAAAAGATAAAAACAATTATCAATAATGAAAATCCATCAAGCGATGTTTATAAAATAAAATTGAGAAATATTGCATTTAAAAGGGAAATAAAATTTGGCGGATGGGATGATTATGTAATCAGGCTGTGGAAAAACGGAAAAGTAAAAATAAGCAGCCGTGAAGTTCATGAACAATATCAGACTGACAGTAAAATAAAAAAAATAAAGGAAATGATAATTCATTATACTTACGACAGCATTGAGGAATTTCTTGAAAAATTAAACAGGTATACTTCACAAAGTGCAAAAGAATATATAAAAAATGGGAAAAATCCGAACTTTATAAAAATATATTCAAAAATGATGTTCAGATTTTTTAGAATGTATATTTTGCAGCTTGGATTTATGGATGGATATGAAGGCTACCTGCTTGCCAAGTACAGTTCCATCTACACAATGACAAAATATACAAAATTACGTGAAGAATATTATAATAATTTGGGAAATGACACTTCTCTCGTTATTACTACCTACAATTGGCCGAAAGCTCTGGAAGTATGTCTGAATAGCGTGTTAGATCAAACTGTTGCTCCAAAGGAAATAATAGTTGCCGATGACGGCTCAAAGCAGGAAACAATAGATCTTGTAAAGAGATTTCAGGAAAGCTGTCCGCAAAGCAATATTATTCATTCTTGGCAGGAAGATAAGGGATTTCGGGCTGGAATGTCAAGAAACAGGGCGATAAGCAAGGCATCTGGAAATTATATAATAATAATAGATGGTGATTTAGTACTGAACAGGCATTTTGTTGAAGATCATATAAAAAATATGAAAAAAGGTTGCTTCATTCAAGGATCAAGAGTTATAACTTCGGCAGTTGCGGCAAAGAAGATAATGGAAGGCAAAAGAATAAATATTTTTAGCAAAGGTATAAAGAATAATATAAATATGATAAGAAGTAAAATTCTTTCTAAAATATTTACAAAAGTAGATAGAAATTTACGTGGAATAAGGTCTTGCAATATGTCCTTTTTCAAGGAGGATCTAATTAAAGTGAACGGATTTGAGGAGGAAATAGAAGGTTGGGGAAGGGAAGATAGTGAACTTGCTGTAAGGCTATTTAATATTGGATGTAAAAAGAAAAAATTAAAATTTGAGGCATTAACTTGTCATCTGTATCATAATGAAAATGACAGAAGCAGGCTGAAGAAAAATGATGAATATTTGGTGGAGGCTATAAAAAGCAGAAAAACAATGGCTAAGAAGGGGCTTGATAGATATGAAGGAAGTAACGCTGGTAATAACTAGCTGCGGGAGATTTGATTTGCTGGAAGAAACGCTTGACAGCTTTTTTGAATGCAATACTTATCCGATTAAGAAAATAATAATAACAGAAGACAGTACAGAAGGGAAAAAACTGGAAAGGCTGATTTCAAAATATGATGGTAAAAATCAAGACTTTAGGCTGATAGTAAATGAAACACGGTTAGGGCAGCTAAAATCAATTGACAAGGCTTATCGTGAAATTGATACTGAATATATTTTCCATTGTGAAGATGACTGGAAATTTCTTAAAAGTGGATTTATTGAAAAGTCAATGGAAGTAATGGAGGAGGATGAAAAAATTTTAGTTGTTGGGCTTCGTTCAAAGGAAGATTTTAAGGAAGATTTTTTTTATGATAAAGATTATGTTTCAAAAAAAGGGGAGCATTACTACAACGTAAAGGGAGAAATATTTACTTACAATCCAGCCTTGAGAAGAAAAAAAGATATGGATTTGTTTGGGCTTCACGAGAAATTGGAAAATCAGCGATATGAGGAAGTTTTGTCGGATTTTTACAAGGAACGTGGATTTAAAGCGGTATTTTTTAAGGAGCCTTATGTGACCCATATTGGGAATAAAAGGCATGTGCATTTTAGCAACAGGAGAAAAAATACAGTTCTGAATTTTAAGATTGATAGGTTGATTAAAAAAATTAGAGCAAAAATTTTGAAGCTAAGAGGTAAGTTATAACTTGAAGGGAGGGAAAGATGATATATTTATTTTTAATAATAATTTTGCTGTTTTTGGCATTTATTGTATATAATAAAACTAGGAAAAATTTTGTTTTATGCCTTATGTATCACAGTGTTGACAGTGAAAAGGGAAAAGGCGGAATTTTTGTGGATGAATTTGAAGAGCATATAAAGTGGATAAAGGATAAAAAGACTTTTAAAATGGAGGAATTGAAGGGATTAGATTATAAGTTGCCGAAAAATTCAATACTTATAACTTTTGATGATGGATATAAAAATAATTATACTTTGGCTTTTCCAATTTTAAAAAAATATAATATGAAGGCTACAATATTTTTGAATACAAAGTTTATTGAAAAGGATGATGCTTATTTAAACTGGGCTGAAATTAGGGAAATGTATGAAAGCGGACTAGTTGATTTTCAGCTTCACACACATTCGCATCAGCTGATAATAAAGAATATTGATGTTCTGGATTTTTATGATGAGGAAAGTTCACCATATTTTAAAAGAGAAAGCTATAGCCTGTTTTTTGATGGAAATTATGATGAAAAAAGGGATGCTGGAAAATTAAATGGACTTCCTGTGTTTAAATTGCGAAGCAAGATTTCTATTCCTGGCTATAAGGCTAAAAAGGATTTTGTGGAAAAGTATAGAAATATTGTGGAACCTCAAGAGAATAATATGTCTGAAAAGAAAAAAAAGGAATTTTTGAATAAATTATTTAAAGAAAGAAAAGATGAGTTTTTTGATAAAATTAGTGAAGAACAATTTAAAGAAACTGTGAAATTTGAAATTTTGGAAAATAAAAAAATTATTAGTGAAAAATTGGGAAAAATTCCAGATTGTCTGGCTTATCCTTGGGGACATCGATATAAAGGCAATAGAGATGATATAAAAAAATTGGGAGTGGATATTTTTATAACAACTAGAAAGGGCGTAAATTCCTTAAAGCTTAATAAAGACTGGATTTATCGTGTGAGCGGAGATGATTTTGAGAATTTTGATGAATTTAAGAATGAATTGACTGATGGATCTACAGCAATTTATAGAAAAATATTCAAAAAGCATTAGGAGAGAACAAAAATGAAAGAAATAAAAAAAGTTGTTTTTTTAAGTCAGCCGCTAGAGGAAGATGAATCTCTTACACATGAAGAAACAGTTGAGCTATATAAAAAAATATTTAAAAATTACAATGAAAGCGATATGTTGTTTAAATTGCATCCAAGGGGGATTTTTACATATAAAGATGAATTTCCGGAAATGGAAATATTTACAAGTAAAATACCTTTTCAGATATTTGAATATATGGGAGTATATTTTGATACGGTTGCAACAATTTATTCTACTGCTGTGTGGGATATTAAAAATGCTAGAAAAATAGATTTTTTTGGAACAAAGGTACACCCAAAACTGCTTGCCCAATTTGGAAACATAGAAAAATAAGAAATACAAAAAATAAAAATGAAAGGTAAATTTATGAAAATAGTAAAATTAGATTTTGGAGAAATTTTAAAACTGAAAAAATACATAAAAAAATATTATATATTAATTATCCTTAATATTTTGCTTGCAACAATGTCATCGCTTGTTTCCTCGGCTCCAATAGCATTAATAAAAAGGTTATTTGACAAAGGAATTTCAGGAAAAAGCGAAAAAGATATATTATATGCGGCAGGTGCAATGATAATGCTTGCAGCAATTGGTGCAATACTTATGTACTGGAATACAATTTTTTCAACAGTAATTTCATCTTCTATTTATAAAGATATCGTTACCGATATTTATAATAAAATACAGACTCTGGATATGGAATATTTTTCTGGGAAAAAAATAGGAGATATGATGACACGTACTATGACAGATCCCAGCAATATAAATTCAATTATATTAGAAGTTTTTAATATGATACCTGAAGTAATAAAATTAGTACTTTGCCTTGGGATAGCCTTTTATATAGATTTTGATTTAACTTTGGGTGTTATGATTGTTACTCCTATTCTTATCATTACAGTAAGAAAATATGCCAAAAGACTAAAACGATCGGGAAAACAAAGGCAAGAAGCATTGGACAGCCTTAATTCCAAATTACAGGAAACATTATCTGGAATTAGAGTTATTAGGGCATTTGCGACAGAAAAGCATGAGATAAATGATTTTAAAAAGAAAAACATTAATTTAAAGAAAATTGCTGTGAAATCTGCCAGATATAATGCAAAAGCAAATTCAATAATGGAAGCTATGAATTATATAATTATAGCGTTACTGCTAATGTTTAGCGGCTACCGAGTTTTAAGGGCAAAAAATTTCACACCTGGAGATTTTATTACGATAGTAGGGGCAATTTCGTCAATGTATACGCCTGCAAGACGTGCAATGACAAGATTTAATTCCATAAGTGCAAATATATCTTCTATTACAAGAGTTTCTGAAATTTTAGAAGAAGTGCCGGCTATTGTAAATAAGAAAGATTGCATAAAATTTGAAAACTTTGCAAGAGATATAACTTTTGAAAATGTAGATTTTAAATATAAGGACAGTACTGAAAAAATATTGAAAAATATTAATTTGGATGTTAAAAAGGGTGAAACAATTGCCTTTGTTGGAAATTCAGGTGGAGGGAAATCGACACTTGTAAATCTGATACCTAGGTTTTTTGATGTATCAGGCGGTTCATTAAAAATTGATGGAATTGATATTAGAGATTATGAAATAAAGAGTTTACGTAAAGCAATAGGAATTGTGCCGCAAGAAACGTTTTTATTTTCTGGAACTATACTTAGCAATATAAAATATAGCCGTCAAAATGCTACTTTTGAGGAAATTGTGGAGGCAGCGAAACAGGCAAATGCACACGAATTTATTGAAAATCTTTCTGATGGTTATAATACAGAAATTGGAGAGCGTGGAGTGAAGCTGTCTGGTGGACAGAAGCAGCGGATTGCAATTGCACGTGCAATCTTAGAAAATCCTCAAATATTAATTTTAGATGAAGCGACTTCTGCCCTTGATAATGAGTCTGAAAAGCTAGTTCAAGATGCGCTTGAAAAACTTATGGATGGAAAAACTACATTTGTTATCGCCCATAGGTTGACAACAATCGAAAATAGTAATAAAATAGTAGTGATACAAAAAGGTGAAATAAAAGAAGTTGGAAATCATAATGAATTGTTAAATAAAAATGGAATTTACAAAGCATTATATAATAAAAATTTCGATTTTAATGGTAAAAGCTAATATTTATTAGAATAAGGAGACGAAAGATGAAACAGATTAAAGGAATTTTCCTGTTTTTAATGTCAGTTGTGCTAGTGGCATTTGGAAGTCAGGATTCAAAAAATTCAAAGGGCCTAGTAAAAAAACTAGAGGATGGAACAAAGGAAGTTGGAAAAAGTATAGTTGGCAAGAAAAATAAAGCTGTAAAAGCAGACAATAAGAAAGAGGTGGCAAAAAAAGAAGAAAATAAAAAAGTTGAACAAAAATCGGCACAACCACAACCACAGCCAGTTCAACAACCTGCTCCAGCAGTGGCAGCACAACCGCAACCACAACAACCACAGCAAAATGCAGTGCCTAATAATCCAAATTCAGCACAAAACAAGGCTGTTAATCCAGGATATGCACTTGATGCAAATAATAAGACTAGCGGCAAAAAAGGAAGTAAAAAATATAAAAAAAGTAACCAGTATAGCTTTTATAAGGAACCAAAACATAGCCGTTTGAAAAATAATTCATCATCATCGCATAAATCTTCACATGTTAAATCTCAAGATTCTTCTGCAAAACCAGCCAGTGGAGGAAATAGTGGCGGAAGCAGCAGTTCTGGAGGAACTTCAACAGGTGGCGGAGATTCAAGTTCTTCAGAATAAGGATAAAATTTATGAAATCTAATATTAAACTTGTTTGGAAATTTATTTAGTAAGATAAGTATTGTAAGGCAAGGGGATTCGACCCCTTGTTGAAACAAAAAAGTTAGATTGTCAAATATTTAGAGAGTAGAAAATGATCTTAAATTAGAAAAACAAACTATAAAAGGAAAGGTAGTGAAATTTTAATATGTTTAGAAGTAAAAGAAGGGAATTGCAGGAAAATATAGCAAAAACGAATATAGATATTTTAATATCCCTGATTCCAATGCTGCTTGCTGCATTTTTAGTTTACCAGGTAACGCCTATTTTGGTAATATTGTCGGCAGTTGTTGCATCAGAATTGGCAGAAGTGATATTTTCATTATTAATACAAAGAAAAAAAGAAACTTTAAAGGATTTTTCAGGAATAGTAATAGGGGCTTTGACAGGACTGGCACTTGCTCCATTTACACCGCTTTATGTAGCGGCATTTGCAGGGGCAATGGCAACATTGTTTGGGAAAGTTATATATGGAGAAACAGAAAAGAAAATATTTAATCCAGTAATTTTAGGAAAGTTATTTGTATTGATATTTTTTCCAGCTGTACTTGCTTCAAATTCTGCAGCATGGGCTAATCCTGAAGTTTTAAATATTTCTGAAAGTACTTCATTGCCCTCTTTAATTTTAACAGATAGAGGGATAATTGGGGAACTTTCGATAATTGCAATGGTTTTAGGAGCCATATATTTGCTTTTTAGATCAAAAATAACATGGCATATACCTGTATCGTTTTTTGTTACAATTTTCTTTGGGTATTACATTGCTTCAAATCAAAATATTAATGTGGCTACTTCACTTGGAGAAGTGATTTTTATGGGAGTTTTTGTATTGACAGATACTTTTACTACTCCACAGCATGGTTTTGGGAAGGTATTTTTTGGATTTCTTGCTGGAGTTTCAACAATTATATTCTGGTTTATGGGAATCCAGGCAGAAGCGATTATCTATTCTGTATTAATATTAAATCCTTTTACAAGACCAATAAATACAATTTATAAACCAAATGTATTCGGAGTTGAAACAGTTTCATTTGCTGAAATAATACAAGGACTTGGTCTTGCAATTTTGATAATAGCGCTTGTTTTTGCTGTTTCATATTTGCACACTTTAGGATTTGTGCCATATATTGTTTATATTTACATAGTTTATGGAATATGGAGATTGTATAACAACAGATAGAAAAATAGGAAGGTTTTATATGAACTTTAATTTAAGTTTTTTAAATAAATTAAAAAATAAAGAAAAAGATATTTTACAATCTGAAAATAATTTTTACCGCGGTGCAATTCCGTGGTTTTTATTATGTTCGGAAAAGAAAAAGATAATTTATATTTCCACATCCAATAGAAATTTGGAAAATTATTATTCAATGCTTGAAAATTATTATGAAATGTCTGAAAATCAAAAAAGTATTTTGAAAAAAAATTTTAAAAATAATAAAAAAATAATTGATATTTTTGAAAATATTTCACAAAATAAGGAAGATATTACAGGAATAAATATAAGATTGCTAGATGTTTTAAAAAATCAGGAGCAGTTTATTTTATTTGTAAATTTACAGATTACTTTAGATGTTTTTTTTGAAAAGGTTAAGTTTCTTTCGTTTGAAATTAAAAAAGAATATAGTTTTCCACAGATTTTGGATTTTCTTGTGGAAAATGGATATGAAAATTCGTATTTGATTGAGAAAAAAGGGCAATATAGCAGACGTGGGGATATTCTTGACATTTTTCCGCCAGATTTGGAAAATCCCGTGAGATTGGAGTTCTTTGGGGATGAATTGGAAAGCATTAGGTTTTTTGATATTGACAGTCAGATTTCTGTGGAAAAAATAAAGAAAATTAAGATTTTTGGAAATTGGCTTTCTGGAAATAATTATGAGCTGATTGAGCTAATTGATGAATTAAAGGCGAAAGATATTACGATTGTTATTGAAAATGAAGAACTTTTAGATTATAAAATGGAAGAATTTATACTGCTGGATAGAAATCGGGAGGAAGTTTATCGGAAAAGGTATGAAAATCTAAAGAAGAAAAGTATTTTTGTACAGACTAAAAATTTTTCGCAGGAGCAGGTTGAAACTTTTAGAGATAAAAATAGGCTTGAAAAATTGTCAAAAACTGAAAACATCTATATTTTTACAAATAATTATGAAAAAAAATTGGCTGAATACGGTAAAATTTTAACTGAAAAGGAAAATAATCTGGAAATTGAAAAATATGAGCTGTTTGAAGGATTTATTTTTAATGAAAATAAAAATAATGAAAATAATTTTCTTGTGCTGACAGATAGGGAACTTGATGGATATATTTATGAGCGGAAGAAAAAAACAAATAAAGCTGTAAAATATAAGAAAGTCAATCAAATAATCGAAGGCGACTATGTAATTCACGTTCAGTACGGTGTTGGAATTTACAAGGGAATTCAGATGATAGATGAGCGGGATTACCTGAAAATTAAGTATGCTGATGAGGATATTTTGTATATTCCTGTGGAAAAGCTGGACAGGCTGGAAAAATATGTGTCAAATGATATAGAACCGCAGTTATTTAGGCTGGGGACACGTGGGTTTAAACGGAAAAGGAAGAAAATTGAAGAGGATATTCAGAAATTTGCGGCGGAACTTATTAAAATACAGGCAAGAAGGCAAAGCCAGAATGGTTTTGTATATCAGAAGGATACTGTGTGGCAGGAGGACTTTGAAGCGAACTTTCCGTTTGAGGAAACAGAAGATCAGAAAAATGCCATAAATGATGTGAAAAAGGATATGGAAAGTCCACAAATAATGGACAGGATTGTCTGTGGAGATGTTGGATACGGGAAAACTGAAGTTGCAATGAGAGCCGCATTTAAAGCAATTGACAATGGAAAGCAGGTTGTTATGGTGGCTCCGACTACAGTGCTTGCAGAACAGCATTTTGAACGGTTTAAGAGAAGATTTGAAAATTATCCGATTACGATTGAGAATTTGTCAAGACTTACAAAAAATAAGTCAAAGGAAATTTTGAAGAACTTAAAAAGCGGAATTATTGACTTAGTTATTGGAACTCACAGGATTTTAAGCGATGATGTTCAGTTTAACAATTTAGGGCTTCTGATTATTGATGAAGAGCAGAAATTTGGTGTAAAAGCCAAGGAAAAACTGAAGGCACGGCGGGAAAAGCTGGATGTGCTAACATTAACTGCAACTCCGATTCCACGTACATTAAACCTTGCGATGCTTGGAATTCGTGAAATTTCCATAATTGACACGCCTCCGACAAATCGGCTTCCCATTATAACAGAAGTTCTAGATTGGGATGAGGAAACAATAAAAATGGCAATTTTACGTGAATTGTCACGTGACGGGCAAGTTTTTTATATTTATAACGATGTAAAAAATATGAAGGAAAAATTGAAGGAACTAAAGGAAATGCTGCCTGACTTTGTAAAAATCGAATTTATTAAATAGTGCAAGAACACTCGCGACTTTAGTCATGAGATGAATTGCACGAAGATTTTAGTAAGCATATAGGGAAACTTGTATGTAGACACGGAGCAAAACCGTGCAACAAAGAAACTGAATTGCTGGGAACTCTTAAAGCTAGTATAACCACAACATAATACCTTCGTTCAAATATGGTATAAGTGTGAAGGTAGCGAAAGCAGAAAAAATATACTAGATGGTGCAAGGTTAAATCCTAAACATTATGATAATAGACAATCAGCAGCTAAGCCTGAAAAGGAAAGTTCAACGACTATCCCTCGTGAGGGGAGTACAATACAAGCGATTGGTATTGGAAGTGGTTTCGCCTAAGTCCTTGAAATAGGATATGGATAAGATATAGTCTGTGCTTGTTAGAGATAACAAGAAGTTCAAGGCTAATCTCCTTAATTTATTAAGGAGTATATATGCCATGAGAACTGCATAAGTAGTAGCGAACTTATGTGAACGACGCTTCCCACTGTTGTGGGGTTTTAAAAACTTTAAAAATATTTAAAAAATATTACTTTTTTGACAGATAAAATGTAGAATACATGGTATAATATCTCT
>ERZ773007.1578-NODE-1578-length-10688-cov-10.744945_pt1 | contig 10688 bp, 10 predicted proteins | sample MGYA00580665_ERZ773007 | MGnify/ENA primary metagenome ERZ773007 (study PRJEB29015, sample SAMEA2738122) | human oral metagenome | biome: human oral; feature: human-associated habitat; material: saliva | place: China | collected 2167 ... | reverse complement strand
GGGGAACTTGATAGGTCGCAAGAGAGTCCCAGTCTGGATAGAAAGGGCCTTGGTTAGCAACTCTTTGGATTTCTTCTAAAGATATTTTCATCGCTACTACCTCACCATTCGATTAAAACGCTTTCTTTTATTGTACCAATTTTTTGAGAAGAAAGAGCCATTTTACAAAAAATAATCCAAAACAGTCCTACGAGGAAACATTCCCTATAAAGCAGAGAAAAAGGAACAGCAATCAATTCTGTTCCTTGTTTTTATATTGTCAATCCCACTCTGTTCCGTCATAAACGTATTCTTCCAAATGCTCGGTGACGGTAATATGATCTTCAGGATGGACATGCTGATAATCTTCAAAATATATGATTTTATCCATTCCTGCTTCTATAATAGGGAAGAGAATTGGCTTCCCATTTTTACATACTCGGTACATCTGCCGTCTCTCCGTAGGATTTTCTAGGTAAATCCCCCCAAAGACCTCTGAAAATACTCTCGGAAGTCTGATGTAGCGGGCAAGCAAGTGACCATCTTGACTACATAATTCCTTTTTAGATAAGTGTAAAACCATTCTTTTCATCATCAGAGCTTTCATTTTTTCTCCTTTTGTCGAAAAGTTGGTACAGCAAGACTTTTAGACTTCAAGTCATCAATTTGCTACCCGATAGTAGGGATGTTGTGCAGAAGAGATTGCATCACTTCCAAGCATGATTTGTTCTTTAGGCGCTGGAGCACCATTAAGTGGCAATGCTACGCCTACTGGAACAACGAATAAAGGATCACTACTGCCTGCTCCATTATAACCAAAATCAGCTCTAAACTTATCTCCTTCTACATGACCATTGTAAATAGCGTTATGGTTCAATGTTTCACCATTATTACGTTGCAATGTTACTAATCCATTTGCATCAAAAACTAATTGGTTGCCCAAATCGTCTTGCCAAGTACCTGCAACGCTAGAGAAATCACCGTTTGCTAGAGCATTGACATCTATACCGGAAGTTGTTGGAGTGTTTGAATCTGCTGAAGTCTTGTTTTCCACGGACTTCTCAGCCTGGCTGGAAACACTCTGGTCGCTAGAAAACTTAGTAGTAGAGGATGCTTTTGCTTCGTTGGAAGCAGAACTTTGCTTAGCTGATGGTTTGGTGGAGGACTCGCCTGAACTACTAGTCTTAGATATCTGAGAAGTCTGGGAAGTGGAACTGCTGTTCACCTTCGTGGAAGGCTTAGAGCTACAGGCGGCGAGCAGGAAAGCAGAGCACAAGGCAGTAGCTGTCAATAGAATAAATTTACTACGTTTCATAATGAAATCTCCTTGTCAGTTTATCATCAATTTGGTACACGATAGTAGGGATGTTGGCTTGCATAGGGGACATCTTACCCCACTAAAATATATTCTTTAAAGCCTTCGCTTTGTAACAAAAGAAATATTTTGTAATCTAATTGTAATCCTATGAAATAATTTTGTCAACATTTTGTGTGATATTTTTCTCAAAATTTATTTAAAATTTCTGAAAATGCCTTTTTGATGCAAAAACACAGGAGTTCCTCCTCCTGTGCTTCGTTTCAAATTTTCTCTAAATCCTGAACGATCCGCTCAAAGGCTGCCTCCAAGGAATCTTCGTCTCTAAAGAATGATTCCTCTTCCCAGCCTAAGAAATCTCGATCCTTCCACCAGCGTCTCATATCAGCTGGGGCAAATTCCTCCTGCTTGGCTAGGGTCTGATGGCGGCGGACGGTTTCTTCAAAAGTCAAATCATAGTAATAGGCTAGGGTCTGAGGACCAAACAAAGTCCGCAAACGCTCTAGCATGTGCCCATAAATATCTGTCTCATAGAAACCTTCTACCAAGACCAGCAAATCATGTTCGTAGCCGAAGCGTGCCAATGTCTCTGTCAGGTCAATAGACAAATTTCCCGGCTCGACTTTTTCCTTGAGCATGTCCCGTCTAACTGTGTCCTGCGCAATCAAAAGAGTCCCTCGACCATAGTATGCCTGCAGTTTCTTAGCCAAACTCGACTTGCCAGAGCCAGAATTGCCACGAATGATAACTAACTTGGCCATCTTATTCGCCTAGAATCAAGCGGGTATGCTCGCGTTTGATGCAGCGATCCATAACGATATCTTCATAACCAGCTTCCCGCAAAATCTGCTCAGCTTCTTCATTTTCCAAGCCCAACTGAGCCCAGAAAATCTTGGCATCTGCTTCCAGAAAATCACGCGCTACATCTGGCAAAAACTCACTGCGACGGTAAACATCGACAATATCCACCGGAAAAGGAATATCTTTGAGACTGGCATAAACAGTTTCACCAAAAATCTGACTGCCCGCTGCCCGCGGATTGACTGGGATAATGCGATAGCCTCGCGCTTGCATTTCCTTGGACACACGGTTACTGGTCGTTTCCTCACGGTCTGATAGACCGACAACAGCAATCACCTTGCTGTTTTCCAGATAGCGCTTGACAACGCCGTCACTGGGATTTTGAAAATGGTAAGTCATAATGCTCCTCCTGTTTTATAAATAATTTTTAACTTTTTTAACAATGATATCTTAGCTGAATACGGTACAAAAAAGATGCTTTTCCTCGCATTTATCGAATGCTATGTCAGCTTTCTATTTTCACTTTGTGTTTTACGCCCTTGCTATCTTAAACTGAACACGAGCTAAAACCTTGGAAAATAGATAATCCGTTCTAGGAGCATGACTCCTTCGGCCAGATTCCTGATTTTCAGTCGTTTTTTGACGCTCTTTGTATCTTGTCTTACTTCGCCTCGTACCAAGTTTGGCCAGCGTTTTCATCAGCTACCAGTGGGACGGCCAGCTCAATCGCGGCTTCCATGGTTTCTTTGACTAGCTGGCGGACGGCTGTTAGCTCGTCAGCTAGCACTTCTAGCACGATTTCATCGTGCACCTGCAAGAGCATGCGAGACTTGAAATTTTTCTCTGTCAGTGCTCGGTCCAGATTAATCATAGCGACTTTGAGAATGTCCGCGGCAGAGCCTTGGATGGGGCTGTTAATGGCTGTGCGCTCCGCAAAATTTCGGATGTTAAAGTTGCGGGAATTGATATCTGGCAAAGAGCGACGACGATGGTAAATGGTCTCTACATAGCCCTTATCACGCGCTTCGCGGACGATGGTTTCCATATAATTCTTGATGCCAGGGAAACGCTCAAAATAAGTCTCAATGTAGTCCTTAGCAGCTTTGCGGGAAATGCCCAGATTATTGGCCAGCCCGAAGTCGGAAATTCCATAGACTACTCCGAAGTTGACAGCCTTGGCATTACGGCGGTCATTAGGTGTCACATCCTCTGCCTTTTCAATACCAAAGACCCGCATGGCTGTAGCCGTATGAATATCTTCTCCATGTTGAAAGGCAGCAATCAGATGCTCGTCCTGAGAAATGTGTGCCAGCACCCGTAGCTCAATCTGTGAATAATCCGAGCTGAGAAGCACACTGTCTGCCCATTCCGGCACAAAGGCCTTGCGAATGAGGCGCCCCTGCTCCAAACGAACGGGGATATTCTGCAGGTTCGGGTCAACCGAGGACAGGCGGCCCGTCTGAGTCAAATCCTGAACATAGCGAGTGTGAATCTTGCCGTCAGCCGCAATCGCCTCCTGCAGTCCGATGATATAAGTGGACTGGAGCTTGCTGATTTGACGGTATTCCAGAATCTTAGACACAATCGGTGCAATGGGTGCTAAACGCTCCAGCACATCCACCGCTGTCGAGTAGCCTGTCTTGGTCTTTTTGGTGTACTCCAGAGGCAGCCCCATATCCTCAAAGAGAATAGTTCCCAGCTGTTTCGGTGAGTTAATATTGAACTCCTGACCAGCCAGATCGTAAATCTCCTGCGTTAGACTTTCCAGCGTCTTTTCATTTTCTGCCTGCATGCCTTGCAGGGTTTCCCGCTCAACCTTGATCCCTGCAATCTCCATCTTAGCTAGGACAAAGGCCAGCGGTTGCTCCATTTCAAGCAACAAATCCAGCTGGTCGTGGGAACGGAGCTGTTCTTGCATTGGCTCTTCTGTTTCCAGCAGTACTTGAACCTTACGAGCTAGATGCTCAAAGAGCTGCTCTTGCTCCGGCAGAGCACGCTTGGCCCCCTTGCCATAAACCTCATCATCAGTCGGCAGGATTGTTTGGCCGTAGAGGCGAGCAATAGTCGCCAGCTCATTGTCTTCGACCGTCGAAAGCAGATACTTGGCTAGGCGCGCATCAAAGGCTGCTGCTGGTAGTTCAATGCCGTAATGACTGAGCAGTACCTTGGTCCGCTTGAGGTCGTATGTTTTCAAAGCTGTTTTTGTCAAAAACTCCTGAAAGAGAGGCTGCTGCAGTAAATCGCTGGAACCGACATAAATCTGACGGCTATCGCCCCAGGCAAGACCGACAATCTCTTCCTTGTGGTAGTTGTCACCCAAGATTTCAAAATAGAAGAATTGCTCTGGTGCCAGCATATCTGCTGTCACCTCAGTCACTTTGGTAAATTCAATTGGTTTGACTTCTACCGGCTCTTGACCAGTTCCTAGCTGAGCCTTGAGCTGCTTGAAGCCCATCTCGTCGTAGAACTTGCTCAGATCCTCTACCTGCGGACCCTTATAAACCAAATCATCCAGTCCGATTTCAATCGGAGCCTGAGTATTGATAGTAGCTAGAGTTTTAGATAAAAAGGCCTTGTCCTTGTCATTGATCAGATTTTCCTTCATCTTGGAAGCCTTGAGCTGGTCAATGTTTTCATAGAGATTTTCCAAAGAACCATACTCCAAGAGGAGCTTGAGACCAGTCTTCTCACCAATCTTGGTCACGCCGGGGATATTATCCGACTGATCGCCCATCAGCGCCTTGAGGTCAATAAACTGCTCTGGCGTGATGCCCATCTTTTCCATGAGGTAGGCTGGGGTAAATTCCTCAAACTCGGCCACGCCTTTCTTGGAAATCTCCACTACGGTATTATCATCCGTCAGCTGAATCAAGTCTTTATCGCCGCTGACAATGGTTACATCGTAAGGCACAGCTTTCTTTTCAGCCATCTTATCCAAAGTTCCGATAATGTCATCCGCCTCGTACTGAGCCAAGTCGTAGTAGCGGATGCCTAAGTAGTCCAGCATTTCTCGGATAAAGGGCAGCTGCTCCCGAAATTCATCCGGCGTCTTGGCCCGACCAGCCTTATAGTCAGCATACATCTCGGTCCGGAAGGTCGTCTTGCCAGCATCAAAAGCTACCAGGACATGAGTCGGCTGCACACGCTCCAAGAGATGATTGAGCATGAGGTGAAAACCATAAATAGCATTGGTATGCAGGCCCGATGGACTCTTGAAACGATCGATTTGATTATAAAGCGCAAAAAAAGCGCGAAAAGCAACGGACGAACCGTCAATTAATAATAATTTGTTCTTTTTTTCCATAGGTTTATTATAACACGAAAGGCGGACAAAGACAGAAAAGGCGGCGTGGAAAATAGGTAGAAAATGAATGGAGATTTAAATTTTGCTATAATTATCCTATGAAAAACACTTACTATTTTATCCGTCATGCACATTCTATCTATACACCTGATGAAATCAACCGACCTTTATCAGATAAAGGACAAGCTTCCTTGGCGCAGCTTGATTTTTTAGCAGACAAATCCATTACCGCCATTTATTCCAGCTCCTATCGAAGAGCCGTCCAAACGGTTGAGCCTTTGGCTCAGAGTCTGAAACTCGCTATTCAAACCGACAAGCGGCTAATAGAGCGAAAGCTAAGCAGTCAAGCGATTGCCGACCAAGATTTTGAAGATGCCCTCATGAAACTTTGGTCACGGCCAACATTTTCACTTGTTGATGGTGAATCCAATCAGCAAGCTCAACAGCGTGCTTTAGCTCTTCTTCATGAGCTAGAAAGCAAACATCAAAACGAAGAAATTATCATCAGTTCCCACGGCAATCTGATTTGCATCTTGCTGAGCGCATTTGACTCCAGCATTGATTATGACTTCTGGCGCAGCCTAAGCATGCCAGATGTGCTGGTTTTAGATAAAAACGAAAAAATCACTCACCTCCTATAAAAGATGGTATCGCCTAGCAAGAGCCAGCTATATCTTATCTCTCTTCTATGGTATAATAATAAAAACTAGGAGGTGAAGCATGTTCCCAATAACCATTCCAACTCTTGTGACTGAGGAAGTGTATCAACGATTTGCTTGGTCTGTTTTCTTACGCGGGAAAAGATTTTTGCTGAATCTGTTCATTTTGATAGGAATCCTGGCTCTCTATCTAACCTTCCTACCTGAAAACCTGAAGCGTTTTTCTTTCTTTATCGTGCTATTTACATCTTTGATTATATTCCCAGTAATGTACTTTGGCACGGACTTTCAGATAAAGAAAGCCTATCAAAAAACTCCTTACTGGAAGGATATGGAGCAAACTCTTATATTTGAGAAAGATAAATTTTCTGTAAAAAGCAAACGAGGAGAGTTTCTTTATAGCTATGATGACATCGTCAAAGTTTTTCATACTAAAGAAGATTTTTATATCATGTTGGGACCAATTGTCGGTTTCCCTATTGAAAAAAAGAACTGTACTCCTGAGGCTCTTGAGTTCTTGCTAGAACTTCACATTGAGCATATGTAAAAGAAAAAGCAGGCTAGACTGACAGTAGATCAGTTCTGGTCTGCTTTTTATCTTGTAAATAATTGCTTGATATCCACCAACTTCTCTATTTTCTGGTTGATTTCTGATCGGTAGTCACAGAAGTTAATGCTCTGGATGCCACTATTGACTGCGACATCTACATCTAGGGTCCGGTCCCCGATATAGTAGGTTTCCTGCTTATCCAGGCCATATTTCGCGAGCAGATAGTCGACACCCTCTGGGTGGGGCTTGCGCTTAAAGCCATTGGCCGTTGTGATGATTTCTGTAAAATAGTCATGAATGCCCAAGTCTTGCAAGATTTGATGGGCATTGAGTCCCTTGTGGGTATAGACGAACTGGGCAATGCCCTGCTCTTTAGCCCAAGCCAGTATCTCCGCCGTTCCTTCCATCAGGTGGACCTGAGCATTCTTCTCCTTTAGGCTTGCTCCACGGAAGGCATTCATCTCGGCAGCGTCCAGCCCCTTCTCAGACGCTACTTTTTCCAAGAGCTTCTGGACAGAGTGCTTTAGGATATAGCTGTGAATACTTGCCCTGTCAAAGTCCAGGCCATAGTGGGCGTAGGTTTCCTCAATTCCTGCCAAAATAGCATCGTAGGAGTCCAGCAAGGTTCCGTCCAAATCCCAAATAAACGCTGTTGTCATGTGATTTCCCTCATTTTTCTGTCGTATAAAACCTTTAAAAATAGCCAGCGGAAGCCATTGTCCAAGAGCGTCCCCGCCCAGACTCCTGGCAGACCCAAGCCAAAGGTCACACCTAATAAATATCCTGAGACAATGCGAATTAGCCACATGCCAATAGTCGTGGCATAAAAGGGCAGTCTGGCATTGCCCAGCCCCTGCCAAACCGCTGTGTAAATCACGGTTCCAGCTGCCATGGGAGTGCCCAGCAGGGAGAAGAGGATGACCGAAAGACTGGCTGTAATCGCTCCGCTATTGTCCGTATAGAGCAAGGTCAGCGGCCGACCAAGTGCGAAAATACCTAAAGCCAAGGGCAGCATGCAAGCAAAAGACAGCCAGAAGGCCCGCTGACGAATCAGACCAACCGCTTGCATATCGCCCTCCCCAACCGCATGGGCTACCAACATGACTGTTGCTGTCGCGACCCCAAAAGCCGGCATATAGTTAAACTGGGTCAGGACTTCGCCGATGGCATTCCCCGCTACTGCATCCGTCCCAAAGACGACCACAATGGCGATGATCACTACATCACCCGCCCGCATCATGAGCCGCTCTCCAGCAGCCGGCAGAGACAGACGCAAGAGCTCGCCATCTAAACCCCAGCTCCAGCGGATTGTGGACAAATCCAGCTCCCGCCAGAGAATGAGCACACCGACCAAACGAGCCAGCACCGTTCCCAGTGCTACACCGACAATACCAAGCCGAAAGATGTAAATCCCCAGACCGGAAAAGAGGGCATTGAGGACATTAGTCAGAAGACTTACATACATGGGAAATCTAGGATTGCGCGTGACCCGTACCAGAGCTCCAAAGGAAGTCATCAAGCCCAGCAGGACAATAGTCCCACCAACCAGAGCCAGATACAGACCGCCTGCTTCAGCCACCGCCTTTTCCGTCCCTAGAAGATCCAGCATCTGCCTGCCAAAGATCAGAGAAATCAGCCCCAATAGAAGGCTCAGAAGCAGCGTCAGTTTGATAGCCTCAGCTGTATGATAGGCCAAACGCTCCTTGTCCCCCTGAGCCAGAGTCTTGGAAATGAGACTGGAAATGGCAGCCCCCAGCGCGATAAAAATTGCCTGATAAATCGTAATGATATTGCCGGCCACCGAGACACCAGAGATCGCAATCAGCCCCAGACTGGCCACCAGATAGCTGTCGACCATGCCCATGAGCATCTGCAAAAAGTTCTCCGCCATAGCCGGCAGAGCAATGTTCATGATTTTTTTATAAGTTGTCATAGAGAAAATTCTCCCTCTTAAGCATCAGCTACTTCTCTTTCTTTCATTGGATATCCTAAGAAAAAATCAGCCAGATATCCAGCTGATTTTAGGCTTTCTAAGCCATTCTTACAATCCTAAGTAATCCTCGACTGCTGCCTGCATTTGGTCGGCAGCGACCGTCGTTTTGTGGCGAACCGGTGCTGTTTCTAAGCCATCCACAGCTGGTGGCAGGGCTACGCCAGAAAGTTCGTGCAGTTGCTCCAAAGCCTCGAAATCACTGAGTCCTGTTTGACCAGTCACAGCTTCAACTGCTACAACTGGGAATTTATAAGGACTAGCGGTAGACGCGATAACAGTTTTGCGCTGATCGCCTGTCTCTGCCAAGTATTTTTGATAGACAGCAGATGCAACGGCTGTATGAGGGTCTTCAATGTAGTCAGACGCTTGATAGACCCGCTTGATTTCAGCTGCTGTTTCTTCTTCCGTCGCATAGTCAGCCGCAAAGAGCTCTAAAATCTCAGCGTCAAAGTCCGTCAGTTCATACTGTCCATGCTCATTCAGAGCCGCCATCAGGGCAGCCGTTTTCTCAGCGCTGTTACCAGACAGATGGAAAATCAAACGCTCCAAGTTAGATGAAACCAAAATATCCATGGACGGGCTAGTCGTCACCTTAAAGCTCCGCTTCTTGTCATACACCTGGGTCTTGAAAAAGTCAGTCAGGACATTGTTCTCATTTGATGCGCAGATCAGCTTGCCAACTGGCAGACCGATTTGCTTGGCATAGTAGGCCGCCAAGATATTCCCAAAATTACCTGTCGGAACGGTAAAATTGACCTTGTCTCCTGCTGTGATTTCTCCCGTCTTCACTAGCTGAGCATAGGCATAGACATAGTAGACAATCTGCGGCACCAAACGGCCGATATTCATGGAGTTAGCTGATGAAAACTGGAGTTTGTGCTCCAAGAGACGAGCTCGTAGGTCTGTGTCGTTAAACATGCGCTTGACATTAGTCTGGGCATCGTCAAAGTTGCCGTCAATGGCCACCACATGCGTATTGGCACCTGTCTGTGTCGTCATTTGCAGCTCTTGGACCTTGCTGACACCGTCTTTCGGGTAAAAGACGATAATCTCAGTCCCAGGAACGTCCGCAAAACCTGCCATAGCCGCTTTTCCTGTATCGCCAGAGGTCGCCGTCAAAATGACAATTTTGTTTTCCAAGCCATGCTTTTTTGCTGCGGTTGTCATCAGGTGAGGCAGGATGGACAAAGCCATGTCCTTGAAGGCAATAGTCGCTCCGTGGAAAAGTTCTAGATTGTACTGACCATCCAGCTTGACCAAGGGAGCAATCGCCGCATCATCAAACTTGCTGTCGTAAGCATTGGTAATACAATGGTCCAGCTCTGCTTCAGAAAAATCATCCAAAAATGCAGACAAAACCAGCTTGGCTACTTCCTGATAAGAAGCGTCTTTGAGCTTGGCAAAGTCCAAATCGACCTGTGGATAAGTAATGGGCGTAAAGAGCCCGCCATCTGTCGCCAAACCTTGCAGAATCGCCTGGCTGGCTGTTACTCTATTCTTCTCGTCGCGTGTTGATTGATAAACTAAAGTCATTCTTTCTTTTCCTTTATCTGTAATTCGTTTTATTATACCAAAATTTATCAGAAAATTCTCGCTTTTTCACAAAGAATATAAGAAAAAGCCCATTTCTGGGCTTGTTTTCATCTTATTCATTCATAGATACGTGAACGTGGTCGTAATGGTTTTCAGTTACACTACCACGATCTGGCATTTGGTTCCAAGTGTTAGCTGGTCCATAAATGCTTTCAAATGGTGCATAGAACTGTTGCTGCCAGATAACGTAAGAGATTCCTCTTTCAGTCATGTTAGAAGTAACATCGGCTGCGACCTGGTTTCCTAATTCAGTATTCTCACCAACGATAAAGTCAGCTGCCAAGCCCTTACCATGATCTCCGCTATCACCTGGGCGGTAGAGACTAAATTCTGTAATTCCATATTTAGCTGCTATTTCTTCTTTCAAAGCAGCAGTCTGTGGTCTCAAACCTTCATTAGCAGCGTTATTGCTTGTTTGAGTTGCTACAGCTGGAGCAGTGTAGGTTGGTGATTCAATATTAGTAACATTTTGGTTAACCTGCTCTTGGTCCAAT
>ERZ773007.1576-NODE-1576-length-10692-cov-3.922629_pt1 | contig 10692 bp, 9 predicted proteins | sample MGYA00580665_ERZ773007 | MGnify/ENA primary metagenome ERZ773007 (study PRJEB29015, sample SAMEA2738122) | human oral metagenome | biome: human oral; feature: human-associated habitat; material: saliva | place: China | collected 2167 ... | reverse complement strand
GATTATCCTTTAGGATAGGAGACCGAGTGTCCAGAAATGGAACGTTGGACTAGAACAACGCAAAGGTCTTGATTCGAGTCGTGTGGCTGTTTCAGGAAACGCACGCCATTTCTGCGAGGACGACTTCGACTATGTGTACAAAATTATGTGTGCGCTGTTTTAGTAGGTGAAGCGGTACGGGATTCTTAGTAATAGTAAGGGGAAGGTAAGCAGAAAGAAACATCTAAAGATAAGTTTTAAAGGATGTACATTTTAAATAAAAAATATTTCGAAAAAAAGTGTTGACTATAACATTGTGTCATGGTTTAGAATGTAAATTGTTAGGAGGTAGATACATGTACATGATAAAAAAAGCAAGTGAGATTAGTGGTGTGTCGGTACGAATGTTGCACCATTATGATGAGATTGGGTTATTATCTCCCCACAAATCAGAGAATGGATATAGGTGTTACACAGAAGAAGATATGGCATGCTTGCAAACCATACTTTTCTACAAGTATTTAGGATTTCCACTTAAAAAAATTAAATCACTAATGGCAAAAGATGATACCGAAATACTAACTCACTTGAAAAGACAGTTGACCTTAATGCAAAAGGAAAACGAGAGACTCTTAACATTGATGGAAACATTACGAAAAACGATTGATTATGAAGAAAGGAAAATTACAATGTCAACAAAAGAAAAATTTAATGGGTTCACATACCAAGATAATCAAAAATACAAGCAAGCTGCAATCGATATGTACGGGAAGGAAGTTATTGAAGAAGCCATTGAAAAACAAAAGGGAAAGGAACAAGAATTGACGGATGGTTTTAACGAAATATTCTTCGCTTTCTCTGAAAATAGATCAAATGAAATGAGCGCAACATCTAAAGAAAATGTAGATTTAGCAGAGAAACTTCATAAACATATTTGCAAATACTCGTTCGAATGCCCAATCGATGTATTTTCAAACATTGGGTATGGATATGTTCAAAATCCAGAATTTAAAAACAACTTAGATCAATTCGGCGATGGAACAGCGCAGTATATATGCGATGCCATTCAGGAATATGTGAAAGAAAAATAGGATAAAAAAATAACAAGAAACAGTAAATCAAAAAGGATTTACTGTTTCTTATTTTATGCAACTCTAGATTGATCGCAAATCCAAAAAGCTTTAGCCGTGTAATAAAAAATAAGCCTCCTTAGTGAAGTTTCGTATGTGGTCTGCAAACGACATCGAAAGAACTAAGGAGGTTTTGTCAATCGAGTTACCGATGACGTATACAGTTTACCATATAAGAAAACAAAATGTAAGCCACTTTTCCTCTTTTAAAAAATCAAAAAGTAGCATATTTGCTACTGTAGCATATATGCTACATTTCAAAAAATTAAAACACAATTTTTGAACGTGATGTCAACACTTAAAAACGTTGATAGGACAATGTTTTTAGAGGATGCGGACTGCGAGTGTACACTCTATATACTAATTTATATATCCGAATGAAAGCTTGGTGTGACGCGGAAAACGGGGTTAAAAAATCCGAACAAAAAATTCAGTTTTTTAAGTAATTTTCGTGCTTTTCTGTTACAATGAAAAAGAACTAAAACTAAGGAGGCCTCTTATGACAGCTCAAACCACTTCATTAGAAAAGATTATCGTGCTCGACTTCGGTAGTCAGTACAATCAGTTGATTACGCGCCGTATTCGTGAATTTGGTGTGTTCAGCGAGTTGCTACACAACGACATTACAGCCGAAGAAATTAAGGCACATGGCAACGTAAAAGGGATTATTTTCTCAGGGGGACCACATAGCGTTTATGCAGAGGATGCTTTTACCGTGGATCCTGCGATTTTTGAATTGGGAATTCCAGTGCTTGGGATTTGCTACGGGATGCAACTGACAACGCATCTGTTCGGTGGGAAGGTAGAATCGTCTACAACGCGTGAATATGGTTCTGCGAAAGTCGATGTCTTTAACACGACTTCAGGCATTTTCAAAGGGTTAGCTGAAGAGGAAGAGGTACTCATGAGCCACGGCGACCGTATTACAGCGATTCCGGAAGGCTTCAGTGTGACGGCTTCGAATGCGCACACGCCATTTGCGGCTTTTGAAAACCAAGAACGTCGTATTTACGGCGTGCAATTCCACCCAGAAGTGCGCCACAGTATTCACGGGAACGACATGCTTCGTAACTTCGTGTTCGATATTTGTGGAGCAACAGGCGACTGGTCGATGGACAGCTTTATTGAAATGGAAATTGCGAAAATTCGCGAAAAAGTGGGCCATAAGAAAGTCTTACTTGGGCTATCTGGTGGGGTAGACTCTAGTGTGGTTGGGGTTCTCTTGCAAAAAGCAATCGGCGACCAACTCATCTGTATTTTCGTAGACCACGGCTTGCTTCGTAAAGGGGAAGGCGACCAAGTGATGGAGAGCCTTTCTGGTAAATTTGGCCTCAATATTATCCGCGTGAACGCTCAGGAACGTTTCCTATCGAAACTAAAAGGCGTGAGCGACCCTGAACAAAAACGGAAGATTATCGGAAATGAGTTCGTGTACGTATTCGACGACGAAGCGGCAAAACTCACAGACGTGGATTTCCTTGCGCAAGGAACGCTCTACACAGACATCATCGAATCCGGAACGAAAACAGCGCAAACCATCAAGTCTCACCATAACGTAGGGGGACTTCCAGAGGATATGCAATTCGAGTTGATTGAACCTTTGAACACGCTCTTCAAAGACGAAGTGCGCGCTCTAGGAACGGCGCTTGGCATGCCAGACTCTATCGTATGGCGCCAACCATTCCCAGGACCAGGACTTGGAATTCGTGTGCTTGGGGAAGTGACGGAAGAAAAACTTGAAATCGTCCGCGAATCTGACGCCATCTTACGCGAAGAAATCGCCAAAAACGGCCTTGAACGCGACGTATGGCAATACTTCACGGTTCTTCCAGGCATCCGCAGCGTTGGGGTAATGGGAGACGGCAGAACGTACGACTACACGATTGGAATCCGTGCCGTAACGAGTATCGACGGCATGACGAGTGACTTCGCTCGCCTTCCATGGGAAGTGCTGCAAACCATCAGCGCCCGTATCGTGAACGAAGTAGCCCACGTCAACCGCGTCGTCTATGACATCACGAGCAAACCTCCGGCAACAATAGAGTGGGAATAATTAACGAAGTCTGAAGAATACAGTATTTATACGGATTCTAAGGATTTTGAAAAGCGATTGAAGATTATAAGAGAATATATGAATCCGGTAGACGTGTAAATGTTCTGGAAAAGATAACAGAGTGTATAGCTTGCCCTAAATATAAAGGATGTATGACGGATTATGTTTGTGATACTGCACCTGTTGAGAATGTTGTTAATATTTTTAAATGTGGTTCGCTCCAAGCACCTACAAAATGGAGAGGTGTATCTTCTTCAGTGTTAAAAGAAGAAAATAGAAATGCTGCTAATGATCCTGAAGACTATTTTGATTATGTAATGTTTGCTTGGAGAAATAGCCAGGCCGGAGACAGATTAGTCATGGAAAGAAAATGAAGCGTTTCCCTACTGAGGCAGATTTAAGTGTAGATTTCACTCCTGGAGTAAGATTCTTCTTTAAGTATGATAAAATTGTTACTCATCCAAATGCGACATTTGAGGGCGTATTACCGCTAAAGATTAGGGAAGAAGTAATATTATCAGACTGGGTAAATACAATTATAATTCCATCTGCGAAAATAGAAGCGTTTGAAGCAATCGTTCCATACGAGTTGAAGAGTAGGATATTTTATTTAGAAAATGATTGTAAGAATATCTTTGAACATTGAGTTTGTTGGGATGAGGTGAGGAAAATGGATACAGTTTTAAACTGTTTTGTAGAACAGTCAAAAGAAATACTAAAGGATAATCTGGTTGGAATATATCTACATGGTTCTGCAGGCATGGGATGTTATAATCCGGCAAAGAGCGATATAGATTTAATCATAGTGGTGAAGGATTCTATAGAGGATAGTGTTAAGAGAGCCTTTATGGAGATGGTGGTTGAATTAAACGAAAAGGGACCGGCTAAAGGAATTGAAATGAGCGTTGTAAAACAAAGTGCTTGTAAGCCATTTGTTTACCCTACTCCCTTTGAGCTACATTTTTCTGTTGCACATCTTGATTGGTACGGAAAGAATCTTGATGATTATGTTTCGAAAATGAAGGGCGAGGATAAAGACCTTGCTGCACATTTTACAATCATAAATCATAGGGGCAAGTGTCTATATGGTGCTTCTATCAAAGATATTTTTGCTGACGTACCGGTACAGGATTACATTGACTCTATCTGGAATGATATTGCTGAAGCAGAAGAGGAAATCACAGATAATCCAATGTATATTATATTGAATCTGGCAAGAGTGCTTGCATATATTAAGGACGGGCTTGTCCTTTCCAAGAAAGAGGGCGGCGAATGGGCATTGAACAATGTTCATGAAATATATCATAGTCTGATACAAGATGCCTTGATAGAATATGCAGAGGATAGAATTATATCTTATGATACGAATCTTGCAAGGGATTATGCCAAATATATGGTGGAAAAAATTGCAAGTGAAAAAGGCAAGTAAAGGCAAGTAAAGGCAAGTAAAGGCAAGTGTGATAACACTCAAGTGATAACAATTTGATAACATTAGCTGATACAGTCCGTGTGATATGGACAGCTGAAACCAAATAAGTCAAATCGTAACAGAAAACCCTAACAAAGATGTTTAAGAAACAGGTTTAGTTAGGGAGTGGGAGTAGCAGAAGCAAATATGTTGCTGTTATGAAAGTGTTGAAATTTGTGGGAGATAAAAAGTATGGATATTATATACAAGAAGCAACGATTAGCACTTACACGATTTTGGGGCGACAATAGATTGTGTCTAAGGGCTACAGAACCGGAGCAAAAAGAAATGCCTAAAATGCAATTTGTTGGTGGGTATCCCAATGAATGGTACATATTTATTGATGATCTTACAGATGAAGAAAAAAGTGAGATTACAGATATTTATGGCAACTCTATTAGAATACAGGAATTTGATATATAAATCCCAGTTTTGGAACCTTCTGCAGAATGAAAAATTTGAAGTTGCGGAGATGAATGAAATGAATCGTATCTTCAAATATCTAATTGCAAGTATAATTATGGGAGTTACCGTATTCTATGCCGTTTATTATACAAAAGGTGAATATAACTATATGGCATTTCCGATAGCTTTCATTCTTAACGGAACAATTTATTTCAGTAGGAAGAAAACTTAGTTTTGTAAGCTAACTTTTAAAAATCAATGGAATAGGCTCTGGAGTTTTACTTCCGGAGCCTTTATGATTGGAATTGAGAGAGTGTACTTACCGAAGAGGGTTGAGGGATAGAGAACATACAATAAAAAGTTGCCCATGATAATTTAATTGGAGCAGGGTAGGAAGATAGATTTTCCCTATAACAATAACGATTTGATAAAAAATTAAATTGAGAAACAATGTATTTTATGGTAAAATTCTTATATTGAAGGGAGGCATTTTTATGGATAAAACTCAATTTCTTATTTCTAAAATATTTACGATTCCATATTTCGATAGATTGATTGAGAAAAATAATGTCCCTGATTCTTTTCAAAAATGTATTACTCGATATGTTAAAGATGATCAAGATTTAACATACGGTAAAGTTATAAGTAGAGTATACAGCTATATGGATAACGAGTATAGGAACGAATACTATTATAAAAACACGTTATTTAACAATTTATTATTACAAAAACATAGTTTGTTAGAAACTGCTGCTTTGACAGAATTGCCAATAGCAAATTCTAAGGCAGATTTTGTAATGATTAATGGAAAAGGTATAGTTTATGAGATAAAAACAGATTTAGATAATCTTCAGAGATTAGAGAGTCAAATAATTGATTATTATAAGGTTTTTAAATATGTGAATGTAGTGGTGAGCAAGAAACAGCTTGAAAAAGTGAAGGAGTTATTGCAAGAGACCAAGGTGGGGATTTATGAGCTGACAGATTCTAAGAAGTTTATATGTCGAAAAAAACCGTACTCTAACAAAGAGGGGTTATCGTATCAAGCATTATTTCAAATGTTAAGAAAAAAAGAGTTTGAAAGCATTTTAATGAAGTATTATGGGAAGTTGCCAGAAGTTAATGACTTTGACTATTATAGAGAAGCGTTGAGGTTAATAGAGAAAAAAATATCTATAAATAAATTCCAAGAACTTGTAATGACAGCTTTAAAAGAACGTACGATTTTACTGGAAGAAGAAGTTTTTAAAAATCAGGTTCCTGAAGAGTTGAGTTTTTATGTTTATTTTTCAAAAAAAAATAGAACGAATTATAAGATAGTGAATGAGTTTTTAAAAAAAACGGTGGGGGTGTAGAATTTGTATTTTCCGTATTTTAGGGGTAGACAGAATGAGCTGCTGTGTTTAAGGGAATTACTACAGGAAAATAGGTTGTATGAAAATGTAATTCCAATTATTGAACCGGTACGTTTCAACAGTACTTTCTTAACTACTGTACAAAAATTTATAGAGGCTAATCGAAAAATAGTAATTATAAGAAATCCAAAAGTTGGTAGTTTTAAAAAAGATTTGGATAGTTTTCAAAAGAATATTACCGATGAAACTGATATAGCTAAGCAAGAGAAATTGAAAAAGATTTTATCTGGTTTTGAGGGAATGCTACGAGAACCAAATGTAATTAGTGCGTATTTATGCAATGAGAAAATAATATCTGAATGTATAAATGGAGATTTAACCGTAGAAGACAAAGTTCTTATAAATTTAAGCAATGATACTTTTTATTCTTACGAAGATTATCAAGATAAATTGGTTGCCAAATACACACTAATTCCAAATAATGATTTTAAAGAAGTAGTTGAAAGTGAAGCAGTAATATTAGAAGATGTTTTCAAAAAAGCAAAAAGAAATACTGATTATTTAATTACTACAGATGAAATTTTTAGTAGAAGACATCTGAATTATTCACAAAATGGGTATGTGGGTTTTTCAGACTATTCCATTGTTGGCGATAGTTATGAAGAAACTGGATTTGCACCCTTAGCTGTTGCAATCCATATCTTATATTTTGGAGAAAAAAGAGAGCTTAGAGTGCATCATTTTGTTTCTGAATCAAATGAAAACATTTCTGATCCAGGTAGAAAGTTTGAAGAAGCTATGAGAAAGTTAGAGAAGTGGCAACAAAAGAATAAGCTTTCTGATACCTTGGGTTTAGAAAATTTATTTAACTTCTATAAAACAGGTAGATTTCCTGGGTTAGGTGTAGTAAAAAGATGTTCATTAATGCATCATCTTGAATTGATTGGAAAAGAGTTAGAGGGAGAAAATTGATATTTTGTATAGATTGTTTTAATGATGTGGAAATTAGAGGAGCAATTGAAGCTATCAATGACAAAGGAAAGTGTTCTATATGTCAAAAGGAAAATGTATTCATTTACAATTCTGACTTGCATAAAGATAAGTCAGCTGTCCAGAATATGTTAGAATCGATTTTGAGAGTTTACCTTCCGGAATCTGAGTTACCTGACGAGTATCCGGATGCTGATATAAAGAAAATATCTGAAAGATTAACTGAAGATTGGAACATTTTTGCAATCAAGTCTCCTCAAGTGGATGAAATAGTTGAAGAAATTGTAGAAAAGTCTCTTAGTTTAAATGATAAAATTCTTTTTGAAAAAGTCGGAATACCAGAACTATATGATGAGGATTACCTCTTGCAATACTCTATACTAAAGACACACACTTGGGATAGATTTAAATTTAGCCTAAGAAACATTAATAGATTTCATAATGATTATTTCAATCTAGAATTATTACGCGACTTATTGAAGGATGCGGTAGTTTGTATTGATACAAAAAGGGAATTCTATAGGGCGAGAGAATCAGAGCCTAGAGGTTTTAACCCAGAAGAAATGGGAGCTCCGCCGAATGGATCGGCTTCACCAGGAAGAGTAAATTCAAGAGGACAAAGTTGCTTGTATCTTTGTACAGAAAAAATAACCACTGTTAAAGAAATACGCGCTAGTGCTTTTGATTACATAACAATTGCGTCTTTTAAGTTAAATAGAGATGTTACAGTTTTAAATTTAAGTGCTATTACACATAATTCACCGTTTTCTTTAGATACTAATGACGATAAAGATAGATTTATTAAATACTTGATAAATGAAAAGATTCTACATGCAATTGAAAAAGATCTAGCGAAACCAATGAGTCGACAAGATAGCGAATTAGATTATTTACCAACACAGTATTTTAGTGATTTTGCAAAGGCTTGTGGTTATGATGGAGTTCAATATTGTAGTACTTTCGACAGAGAAGTGTATAATATTGCATTATTTGATCCATTAGACTGTTCTTGTGGGAATTGTGAAACAATTAGGGTAGAAAGTATTGATTATACATTGTCATAGAAGCAAATCTATTCATTAATAATTTTCTGTGTGTACTTACTTAATTATTTCAAAAGGGAAACAGTAATTAAGCACTCTCTTCGTGTTAGAGAGTGCTTTTATTTATTTTTTTTGTAATTTTTCTAATATTAATCCGATTATATGATTTCTAATTTTTATTAGATTGATAATTATCTCCACTTCATTGTTAGTGTTGTCTGAGTTAGAATCTGAAAAAGATACTAGTTGTTGATGGGGGTTGTCATTAATCAATTCACTCCATTCTTCTATGGTTTGTAATTCGATTTTTTCAATCCTTTTAATTCTTGTTAAATAATCTGCATACACTTCTGAGTAATAAATATGCTGATATGTCATTAGCATGTAATTATTAAAAGTTAAAGACTTATTTGGATGCCAACTTTCCCAATTATTTTTCAAGACGTTGAGAAATAAATCCCATCGTTCATCTAGCGAATTATGGAGAGCCTGAGCATCAATGAAGTGGTTTCCTTCAACTTTAAACCATGGAATTGGTGTTATGTTGCCAATTGAATGATAAATTTGATTCCATTGTTCTAATAAATTATCAGAAGTACAACCGTTAGCTAAACCACAACTATTTATTTTTGGGTTGTGCATAATATCAAAATGGAACAAAAATTCCTTCTCTATTTCTCCATCGGTCCAGTAAAAGAAGTTGGAAGAGTAAGGATGGCCATGGTTAGATTTATTTTGTGTTAATACTGTCCATATTGCATGGCTTAAGTAGGAAGATTCAATATGAGAAGTATAATTTCTGCTCTCCTCATCAGGTAAATTTCTGAGCCACCCTTTATCGTTAATAAACTCTGTTAGCCCTTTTATAGTTGCGATGTAGTATTCATGTGAGGGTCTTCCTCTTCGCTGGTTATAATTCACATATTTTTTTATCATTATTAAGTCTCCCTTTATAAAGAGTAATGGTTTCGATATAATTATATGTGCGATGTTTGTTTTAGTAAAAAGATATATTGTTAAATGATAATAGAGGTGACGAGATATCGATTATTTGCGTATGTTAAGGATAAAACAAGCATCAAGTAGAATTTTATGAATTGTTACCAAAGATTCGAGAGTATTACCCTAGTATAGAATTTCTCTTGCGGTCAGCCCAGTCATGCCGTTTGCTATATAAGCCTCCTTAATCGTATACTAACGATGTACAACCATTAAGGAGGCTTTTTATGTTTTTATCAGAAGAGTTATTACAAGAAATTCATGAGCGTGCACCGCGTTATGACAAAGAGAATGCGTGGCCTGCGGAAGACTATGCAGCGTTAAAAGAGGCGGGATACTTGAAGGCGTTCGTGCCAAAAGAGTATGGCGGATTCGGCTTGTCGCTCAAAGAGATTGCGCAAGAACAAACGCGTCTAGCGATGGCGGCTCCAGGGACAGCGCTTGGGGTGAACATGCACCAAATTATTGTCGGCCTTGGCAAGCACATGGTTCGTTTTGGCAACAAGAAGGGAGAACAAATCCTTCGCGATGCTGCAGAAGGCAAGTTGTTGGCGTTTGGGATTTCTGAACCATCGAACGACCGCGTGTTATTCGGTTCGATTTCTGAGGCTCGTCCAGAATCAGCCGGTGCATATCGTTTCTACGGCAAGAAAGTCTTCTTATCAATGGGTAAATATTGCGATAAGTTAGTTTCATTTGGGCAAGATAATACAGGCGAGTCACCACTCTCAGTCTTTGCGTATTTAACACCAGACCAAGAAACGTTTATCGTAAAAGACGACTGGGATACAATGGGCATGCGTGCGACGCAATCAAACAGCGTTGAGTTGAAAGGCATCTTCGCAGCAGAGGAGCAAATTTTAACGAAAGTGGCTCCTGGACCAAGCTTCGATCCAGTGGTATTCGGTATTTTCGCGTACTTCGAAATTTTACTCGCGGCAACGTACTTTGGTATCGGGAAACGTGCGCTAGAAATCGGGGTAGAAACGGTGAAAACTCGTCACTCTGTATCCAATGATGCGCCTTATGCCAACGACAAAAACATTCGCTGGAGAATTGCGGAAGCGGCGATTATGCTAGACGGCATTCAACCGCAAATTAACGAGTTGAGCGACACGCTAGAAGCAAGCTCTGAATACAGCTTCATCTGGTTGCCTCGTCTATCTTCTATTAAGAACCGTTCTGTAGAAGTGTCGAAGAAAGCCGTGGAAGAAATCGTCCGTGCATGTGGCGGTAGTTCATACTTCAACCGCACAGAATTATCTCGCTT
>ERZ773007.1575-NODE-1575-length-10692-cov-8.593212_pt1 | contig 10692 bp, 9 predicted proteins | sample MGYA00580665_ERZ773007 | MGnify/ENA primary metagenome ERZ773007 (study PRJEB29015, sample SAMEA2738122) | human oral metagenome | biome: human oral; feature: human-associated habitat; material: saliva | place: China | collected 2167 ... | reverse complement strand
AATCCCAATTGTCATTCTTAACCTCTTTTTTATTTGATATCTACTAGTATATTTCGTTACTATTTTACCATATTTAAGGGTAAAACTCCCTTGAAAAAGCTAGATCAGCAAGGAAATCATTCTCGGGACCGATTTTGCAATGTTTCATAGAAAAAATAGAAAATCTATAAAAAAAGCCATCCTTAGATGACTTTTCAACTCTTATCCTTGCTTATCTTTTTTAGGATTGCTCATGATTCGTATGAAGAGTTCTTTGCATTTGTCTCTTAGAACTTTTTCGTAGAAGACGATTAAAGCGATGTACACAATCATAAAGTTCAAGGTCAGATAGAACAAGTCAAATGAATTGCGGGCATAGTAAGTCGCTGATTGATAGGAGGGGAAGGCTCCTAGGATCATCCAAGGAAGATACTTGATATACTTGCTTATCATCATACAGCACCTCGCATACTTTAAAGGATTTGTTTTTTCACTATCATTGTATCCCTTTTAAGTAAAAATGCAAGCGATAACAATTAGAGAAATTGAAAAACGAATATTATTTTGCATTAGTTTGAATGGAGAAAAACTATTTTAAGATAAGTGAAGCGATTACTTTAGTAACAAAAAAATTTTTTGAGCTAATCATGTCAATTATGTACTTTATTTAAGCAAACTAATGACAAAATCTAAATGCAAAATCATCGATTAATCAATTCCTCAATTTCCTTTATCCCTTCAAACTCTCCAACACTTTCGAAAAGTTCTATAGCTCGTTTGAAATGTCTATTGGATAATTCCGTATCTTCCAAGGCTAAATAGATTTCACCTAACCCTCTATAGCTACAAGCTTGAGAAATCACATCATCAGTTTCTAAAGATTGTTCCAGTGACAGATTCATGAATGTAAGAGCTTCATCAAGATTGTTTAATTTCAATCTCAAATAGCCTTGTTCGTAGTTATTCACAGCTTTCTTTAGATTATCATTTGGAAAATGCTCTTCAACTATCTTCTCTTCATCTTCAATGAGTTTTAAAGCCTTATGAAAATCACCCTGATCTCTGTAGATCATAGCTAATTGATGTAATCCAATGTGTTCATGTTCTTTGTCTTCATTTTGTTGAGCTAATAAAATGTATTTCTCAAAGATACGGGTACACGAGGCATAGTCTTTTTCTGCCAATAATAAATACCCCATCAGATTTAAAAGGCTAAAATCTGTACAGGTATCAATGGAAAAATCTTGTTCAACCAACTTTTTAGCTTCTGATGTTTTTCCCTCCAGAAACAAGTCCCAAGCCACATCAATTTTAGAAACCATCTATTTTCCCCCTTCAACTATAAACAACCTTCATAAAATAAAATCACTCAACAAGAATATACTAAATCCTACCTTTACAGATTTAATCGACTAAACTAAAGTATAGCAAAAAGCCCAAATAACTACTATTTGGGCAAAATGTTACTTAGTTTCTTTTTAAACGAGCAATGACTAACTTAATAAGATAAGCTAGAACTACAAGTGCTACTACGCGTGATAATAGATAGAAAATAGAAAAAACAAAATAGATTTGCATGTCTGACACCTCCCAAATAAAAGAGATAAACCATCTTGCCCTCAAAATTATTGTACTCTCGTTCGAAAGCGATGTCAAGAATTGTGACAAATAGTATTGACATCTAGAATGAAGTTAAAGCCTATAAAAAGCAAAATAAAGCAATCTGTTCCATTTTGAAATCCTTTAACGATTGTAAAATATATCCTATTTTAGAAGAGGTACGTAAGAAGTTATCAATTTAGATAATGTCAAAGCAAGAAAGAAATATAATGAGTAAACATAAATACAATATTTTTTACATTTTTTATTATACTTTTATTAGTATAATTGGTAAAATCTTAATTAATAAAAATTATGGTCTATCTAATATTCCAATTACCTTACAACACAGGTTGATTGAATAGGACTAGATAACCGAATCAATGTTGACACGAATGGAGGGGATTAATATTAAGAATTTAATAACTGATCAAATGTCTAATAGACAAATCATCAAAGACTTTATTAGTAGTTTTATTAGTTCTTTAAGTGGTAAAGCTTTTAATTTTGCTTTAGGATTAATGTTACTGGACCAAACAAAATCGGCAATGAGTTTTGGAATCAATATGATCATCTATCCTTTAGTTAGTTTGATTTTCTTGGTTCCAATCGGTAATTTAGTAGACCGATACCGTCATAAAAAGATCTTAATTTATAATTTTATTTTTAGACTTATTATCTTTCTTCTGTTTTATGCATTTTATTTTTTAACGAATTCATCTACTATCTTATATTTAGTAATTCCGTTTGTCATATTCCACTCTATTACAGTTAACATCAATGATACTTGTTATTCAGCCTCTATCCACGAATTAGTAAATGATAAAAAAATTCAACGATTAAGCTCTGTTACACAAACCGCCATTGCTATCGCAACCATGCTTTCCCCAGCTATTGGAGTCATTCTTTATAATTGGTTAGGCTTCTCAGGCTTTATTCTTATAGAAATCATTGCAAATATCCTTTCTTTAGGTGTCTTACTTACCATGAAATTCTTCTATGAACACGAAGAGCAAGAAGCTAAGATTAAACAGAATGAAAAGCATCAACACGGGGTCAAAGAAATTATCCAATTCTTAAAAGAAAATCAGATTGTCAAATATATTATTCTTGTTAGTGTTGTACTGAATTTTTTCTATACTTCCATTAGCATTGGAGTGCCATTTGTAGTCAAAGAGCAACTCTTATTAGATAATGCAACAGTAGGTATCCTAGAAACAATGTCTGCAGTTGGAATGTTATTAGCCAGTGTGTCTATGTCACTATTGCCAGACAAAAAAGAAAATAATACACTTCTCTCTAATAGAATTCGCATTCCACTTTTTCTTCTAACCATCGCAATCGTTGGTTTGGGTATTACATTTGCAACTACTAACACCCAAGTGATTATTTCTTCCGTTGGCGGTTTATTTATGGGAATTATCGCATTCACTCTTGTTATTCTAAATATTGTCGTCATGACCTATCTTCAAAGTAGCATTGAAACAAATTATTTAGGAAGAGTAATGAGTACTTTGTTCACACTAAATACGTCTATCATGCCGATAGGTACCATTGTATTTACTTATCTATTTCAAAAGGACATAAACGGAGGTCTTATATTCATATTTGGAGGTGTTTCTCTCCTGATCTATACCGTGATAATGTTACCTCGAATATATAGAATACTCCAAAAAGAACACATTTATTGACATTGAAACAAAAGCAGTACTAAAACGTAAAACGAAAAAGACAAGGATAAAACACCTTGTCTTTTTTCAAAATATAAATGGACTGATTTATTTTGGATTCTATTTGTGATTTTAACATGCATCTATATAGGAAACCGTGATTTGCTTCCTCTTAATCATCAAGAATTCTCTCTTCGTGGTAGTTTCTGGGGATTTGTACTTGCATTATATCACTTACTATTCATTGATAAATTTGTTATCTCTAATCGGAAGTAAAACAATACTAGGTAAAAACTCAATTTCAGGAGAAATAAAGTGAATCTCCCCACAATAAAACGCATAGTATCAAGGTTCTTCAAAACCTAATATTATGCGTTTTTTGATCCTAATGACTAGTAGGACCGCTTCGTTATTGTCCGACAAAATTTAATATGCTTCAAAACTATATTTTACACAATTTATTTAATCTTTCTAACTCTAATACACTCATAGATACTTCTACTCCAGTAACTACCCCCTTACTATAAATAATTCCACAAGTAAACACAATCCTCTTCTGACTCAAAATATTTGACAATATTACAAATGATTCCAAAACATAATCCTCTATAGTAATAAAACAATTATTTTCATCTTTAAAAAACTTTATAAATCCAATATCCTTACACCTATCACGAAAATGAAACCTAAGTGATTTTAAAAAATAATCAAAAAACACATCATTTCCCATAGAAAGCCCTTTCATTTTCAAAAACATTTTGATATAATCATACAAAAAATAAAGGAGAACTACAATGAAAAAACTTATTTTATTTATAACTACCTCTTTAACTCTTCTTTCCTTTACCGTTACAACATATGCCGAAACTCCAAAAACAAACAATATTACCCCATATTCCACTGTACGTGGAAATGGTGGAATTTCAAAAATAGAAATTTATGATAATCGAACTAGAGCATGGTGGTACGCACTACCTTATACTAAAAGTTCTTATCATTTCTCTGGAGGAGTTAGTATTACATTAACAAATGGTCGCACCTTATTTTATCCAGTAGAAGGTGACGGCAGAGCAGGACAATCAGTTAGTGGTTCAATATATGTAAAAGGAAAAATAAAAAGAGTAACTTTTTCAGGCATTGCTTACGGTCCTGGTGGAATACAAATAGCAATCCCTCAATCAGAAACAAATAATTTTAGTGGTGGTGGATCAGGGATGAGCATACCAGAACCTGAAATTCTATACGATTAAAAAAATTCTATTCTGCTCATTTTTTTAACTGTTCGGTAAAATTTTCGAAATTTTGACACCGAATAGTTAATTTTTTTGCATAAATTGTTAAAAAATGATGCTGAGAGAGCCATTCTGAGCTGATTTCAGTTTATAGGACGGACAATCTATCGCTAAAATTCCCTACAGCCCCAACGATTTGGGCTGTTTTTTTCTTATTGTTCAACTTTCCGAAAAAGACCAATTTTTCGGAAAGTTATCTTTTTGAAGAAAAAAGGCGTTTTTCTTCAAAAAGATGGCATACTACTTTCGTAAGAAAAAACTAGTTTAAAAAGCTAGTAAGAAAGAAGGTAAGAAAAAATGAATTTGCCCGAAATGTACGAAGCCTATGACGGCTTGATGAGAGAATATGACGAATATGTTGTATACACAAAACCGCTGGTCGAAATGAATAATGGAAAAATTGTATCTGGTAGCAAGTATATCGTTATTGCTCCTACTGCTGTCTTAGATGGACTAGAAAACAAAGTCGCGACATTAGAAAAAAATGCAAACAAAGGGCACTCAGACAATACTATTACAATTGGCCGTAACAGGTTGCGTTCTGCATCGTCTCTCTCTTTATCGATCAAAGACGCTAAACATACGAGTACGATTTCAGTAGAAAACTGTCTCGATATGCTTTATAGGTTTTATCACAAAAGTACCGAAAGAGAGATGAGCGATCATCGTGTCATTCTGCAAGAATTGCATCTTACAAAAAATAAAACAACTGACTCTGAAGAGTTAGAAAAGTTGGCTGCATTTCAAGATCTCGAAGTGGAAAGACACGAATCAACATTAAAAGAGTTGTCTGAAAAATACGATACAGCAATTGAACTGCTATCTAAATACGACAAAAACAGAGCTGTACGCGTTTCGTCGCGAACTGGTAGCAGCTATCGTCTTAACTATTATGACCATGAAAAGGATAAACGAAGCCACGTTTCAATTAATAATTTAGTTATGATTGATAGCGATATTTCAAGTGTTTCATTGGAACATACAGCAAGACGCAAAAAAAGAAATGACACGAAACAACCGATAATCGATCTTAATACGATCTCGATTTATGAACCACTTGAAATATCATATGATGAATATATGTCGAATCGCAAACATTAACTAGAGTAATAGCCTAGTTAAAACTGGGAGGGAGTTATGATCTCTCTCTTTTTTGTCTGCGCGGTTCGCGGACAAATCGCACGCTGATTCGTGCGACGGGCGAAGACCATTTTTTGCTGATAATTTTAGCGGAGCTGAAATTATTTTATTAGCAAAACATGGGCAAGCAAAAATTGCTGGGAGCAATTTTTTTCGGTGCGTTGTTCGCGCCGATTTTTTTCGAGTCCACTTTGTGGGCCGAAAAACGCAGTGAATTTTTTGGACCATGATGGGCCAAAAAAGGGGTGCAACCCATTGCCCTCGGCAGAGCGTTTTACCTTTGTACATTGCGAAGCAATGTCAAAGGTGCAAAAACGTTACTCTTTGGTAAAGAGTAACAGAAACGCCCCGCTAAATCCCGACTTTGGAATATGATTTTTACGTCTGTTTTAAATCGACAATATAGACGCAGAATAGCATTTGCGCTGCGTCATAGCCCGTTTTCGGGCTACATTGCGCTTTTTTAAAGCTGATTAATGGTTTTATACACTGGTCCACGTTTGTTTTAAAACATGGGCTTATATATAGACCGTATTTTAGATAAATAATGGACTTATATATGGTCCATGATTTTATTGTTTCATGGTCTACTATGTATTCCATTATTCAATGTTTTTATGGTCTTCTATATAGACCATTTTCTACTCAAATCATGGACAACTATATAGACCATAATTTGTATTTTTCATGGACTTATATATAGTTCCATAAACTGTAAAAATCATGGATCTCTATATCTATCCATTATTTTTATTAACTAGGATAATAGCCTAGTTAAATTTTTTGAGTGCTACGTTTTTTTCTTCTGTTTTATCTTTATTTTTAACAAAAGATGGCATACTATTAGTAACTCTTAAAATAGTAAATCTTAAAAGGTGGGTTTAAATCATGAATAAAACAATGACATTGTCCTTCAAAACTAATCCAAGACAAACTAATATCAGACACAACAACCGAGAACTGACGGAAAAAGAGTTTAGGAGCGACGCTCATAAACACATTCAACGTGAAAAATCGAAATACAATATCCAGATTTTCAAACGCGATATTAAAGATGTTTATCATGATCTGTTTGATGATGCACTGAACGTTTATAACGCAAAGCAGAAGCGAAAAGATCGTAAGATTGATGACTACTATAGACACGTTCAAAAGTCCAAAAATCTGGACCTGCAGAGGGAATTCATCGTTACAGTCGGCAATAAGGCTGATTGGGAAAGACTAAGTTTTGAAGAAAAGCAGGAGGTAGGAGAGGCCCTGGCGAGCTATGTGCGCGATTTTAACGAACGACATACCAATATGACCATCTATAATGCTATTGTTCATCTGGACGAAGCTGGGGCCCCTCATGCGCATTTTAATGTGGTCCCAACAGCGACTGGATATAAAAATGGACTTGCGATCCAGCCGTCCTTTAGAAAGACTCTGGAACAAGAGGGATTTGGGCCATCTAGTAGAGAGCAGTTTAAAGCGTTTCGAAATGCAGAAATTCATCGTCTACATCAATTTGTACATGAAATCGGAATTGACCGAAAAGCTGGGCAAACGAATGATATCAAGGATATGCGCGAGTATAAAGACGCAATGGAATATATTGAGAATCGAAAATCAAGTCAGATTGTTAAAATGCAACGTGAGGAACAAGCTTATGAAGAGAAGATGGAAGAGCTAAACGAGCGATTGAAACAACAAGAAGAGGAGATTCAAAAAAGAGATGAGGCTTTTAAGGCTAGTAAAAGGAAACAAGCTAGAGTGATCAAGGAGATGAACGATAAGATCCTGAGCAAATCTGAAGAACTTGATCTCGAAATGATTGAAGATGCAACAGTCGATGCAATGCTGAAGATGCAGCTGATTGCAAATAAGCCGATTGACGCCAAACGGAATTATCAAATCGAAGAGAAAGGCTTTGGCAATTCAAAACAGCGCTATGTTATGGTACCAGAGAAAGATTTCGATGATTTGGCCCGCAGGGCTAATAGAGGCCCTTTAGTTAAATTGCTGAACGAATTTAAAGAGCGAATTCTTGGTCTGGGAATCGTACAACGTCTAAAGGCTACTATTTCTAAGCTGAAGGAAGAAATGGCTGATCTGATGAGGACAAATGATCGTCTGACGAAAGATTTACAGTATGTGATTGAAGATCGAAACAAATATAGGTCTCAGTTGCAGGACCAAGAGTATTATCTGACAGATCAAGAGCGTGATGAGATTGCTGAAAAGATTATCCAGAGAAAAGATCTTGAGTTGGAAGATGGAGATAGGGCATTTGAAAGAGATGATCTCGATCTTAGCAGATAGATAATTCGCTAACTGAAATATATCATCTACACCAAAAGCGGACGGCTTTTAGCCGTCTTTCCATTGGCTTTATAATCTAAATTACAGAATTCATCTAGTGTAAATAGCCATCATCTCCCCTCTAGCTTTATACTCCCTTGTAGGCCAGCTGTGTTGCGTTTAAAACAAAAAGTAAGTCGTAAGATCACAAATGTTGGATTGACTGCTAACAAAGAGGGCGCAAGCCCTCTGGGAGCGAAGCGACCGAGAGCCGAAGGGCTCTAAGGCGAAGCCTCAAAAAATCAAACGAAGGTGTAGATTTGGGGTCGAAACGAAGTGAGACCTTATTTATATATATTTTATATATATGTTTAATAATATATTTAACACCTCCGCAAACCTTAGAGTCCCAAGGGTTTTCGAGTTTTATGGGTGTAGAAATGTCGGTTTATGGGTGTAGAAATGTCGGTTTATGGGTGTAGAAATGTCGGTTTATTAAGAACAAATATAAATATTTGCTTTATAAAGTTTTTGGTGGTATAATTAAGAAGAAATGAAAAGGAGTTCTTAATGGTTAATGAAGTAGTTAAGCATCACAATGATTTAAACACGGTTATCATGAGAAAATGGACAGCAGAAGAGATGAATTTCTTTTTTGCGATTATTACAAAAGCAAGAGACAAAGGCACTTCTGACCTTATTTTCGATAAACATCAACTGGCAGAATTGGCAAACTATTCTATCGAACACAATAAGCGATTTTACGACACAATGGATAGCCTAGCAAATAACATCTCTCAATTAAGATACATCGAGAAAACAAAGAATTCTATTGAATACATGCCACTTTTTACACGTTTCAAAGTTGAATGGGAAGATGATTTGTCAGACATGCAAGCCCAAGTTTCTGTATCCCCTCTTTTTGAGTATATTTTGAATAAGTTATCAGCAAATTTTACTCAGTATGAGTTGCAAGAGTTTACTTCCATTCGCTCGACTTACGCAAAAACCGCTTATAGACTTCTCAAACAGTGGCGAACGGTTGGACGAAAAGAGTTCAAGATTGATGAATTTAAACTTTTGTTAGATATGCCAAGTAGCTATAAATCAAGCGAAATCGATAGAGCGGTCATCACTCCGATTTTAAAACAGTTGTCTCCCTATTTTGAGGATTTAAAAGTCAAAAAAATCAAGTCAAAAAAGCGTGGAAATCCAGTTTTAGGATATGAATTTACTTGGAAAAAAGAAGTGACTGGAACGTATGATCCAGACAAATTCAATAAACCAAAACCGAAAAAGTCTAATAAAGCAAAATCAAGCAAAAAGACAAGCAAGACAAACGTGCCAGCTTACCACAACCCTAACTACGAAAAGAAACCTCTAACCCCTGAACAAGAGAAAAGAGCTAACGAGTTGAAAGCGAAAGTAGAGAATTTGAAAAAAGACGGTTAAGCCGTCTTTTTATTTGCGTCAATTTTAACTAGGTTAATAGCTTAGTTATATTGTTAAATCGTAAAAAATAGGGCTTCAATTTTTAGCCGCATTTTATAATTGTTTTATTATGTTTTAAGAACTTAAAAGTTGGGGTGGTATATTTACCCTACCAGACCTTTTAATGTCATTTTCTATAGTTATTAATAAGGAAATGAGAGCTTAGAATCGATTTTAACAAAATATCTGTACAGAAAGTGTATAGAAAGTGATATAATTGGTATACATAACGTTATGTATATCGTATATAATCGACAAAAAAAGAGGTGAGAACATGAGTGTACAAATAAGCATGCGTGTATCGAAAGAACAGAAGGAAAGACTTGTAGAACTATCTAAACAACAGAATAAGAGTTTGACGCAATATGTTTTAGATAGATGTATTATAGAAGATGTCGATACAAATATAGACGATGCTACACATTCTAGCGCACGTATAGAAAAAATGCTACAAGATCAAATTGAGCAATTACGCGAGGATTTCGAACGTGAGCGCGCTCAACTCGTGGATCAAATCGATCAAAAAGACAAGCAGATTGCCGACATGATCGAAACAAGCAACAGCCAGCTGCAGCTTATTGGAGCTCTGACAGTAAGGAATGAGACTCTACTATTAGAACATAAAAAAAAATGGTGGAAATTCTGGGAATAGCTTTGTGTATCTCATCTATTTTAGCTTTATATACATAAAAAAATCCCTCTCAAATTCCTCTGATATACCCATTTTTTGACACATGCCTAATCTCGTGATATAATGGTTTTACGAAAATGTAGTGCACAAGCACACCGAAGCCCCTAAGGAATGCCAGTTCCCTAGGGGCTTTTTTGTCGGTGTCGGGCTAGCTTTAGCGTTTGTCCTTGCTATCTAACCACTTGCAAATGTAATGTGCCGTTACTTCTGCCACGATAGCAAGTAAGACGTCGAAAATGTAATGCACTCGCTCCACCTCCTTTCGCATTGACTTGCGGAAGGTTTCGCTTCAGCATTTATTATTATATCATGCCCTCTTGCTTTATTCCATGGTTTATTTGACAACAAGTAACCAAAGATTTCCATACTTTGTCCGTGTTCCTCAGAAACGCTAAAGCTTTTCGGCTGGTCCCTCCCTAGCGTAACCCAAAGTCATTTTTCCAAAATGACTAGTCGGACCTTTTCGCTATTGACCGACAAAATTTAATATTCTTTAAAACTATATCTTATACAAATTATTTAATCTTTCTAACTCTAATACATTCATACA
>ERZ773007.1572-NODE-1572-length-10704-cov-32.056625_pt1 | contig 10704 bp, 7 predicted proteins | sample MGYA00580665_ERZ773007 | MGnify/ENA primary metagenome ERZ773007 (study PRJEB29015, sample SAMEA2738122) | human oral metagenome | biome: human oral; feature: human-associated habitat; material: saliva | place: China | collected 2167 ... | reverse complement strand
TCGCGGGCCTGCACGAGTACCTGACGAAGCACTCCTACGCCAACGCCACGCTGGACGACCTGCTCTCCGAGCTGGCCGCCGCCTCGGGCCGCGACCTGGCCTCGTGGTCGAAGGTGTGGCTGGAGGAAGCCGGCGTGACGCTCCTGCGTCCGGTCATCACGACCGCCGAGGACGGCACGATCGAGCGCCTCGAGATCACCCAGGAAGCCTTCTCCGAGGGTGCCTCCCTGCGTCCGCACCGCATGGGCGTGGCCGGCTACTCGCTGACCGAGGAGGGCACGCTGGCCCAGGTCTTCCGCGAGGAGCTCGACGTCGACGGTGCCTCCACGGTGGTCGAGGCCGCCGCGGGCATCGCCCGTCCCGACTTTATCCTCGTCAACGACGGCGACCTCGGCTACGCAAAGGTACGCCTCGACGAGCAGTCCTTGGCCTTCGCGGTCGCTAACATCACCAAGTTCACGGACTCACTGACCCGCGGCGTCGTCATGGCCTCCGCGTGGGACATGACCCGTGACGGTGAGATGCCGGCTCGCGATTACCTGAACCTGGCGCTGCGCGCCGTGCCCGTCGAGGACAACATGAGCCTCCTGACGCTCACCCTGCGTCACATCGATGAGGCCGTACGTACCTTCGTTGCGCCCCAGCACCGCGCCGAGGCCGCCGAGGACACGGGCCGCCGTCTGCTCCTCCTGGCTCGCACGGCTGCCTCCGGTTCTGACGCACAGCGCATGCTCGTGGCCGCAGCAGCCCGCAACGCGACCAGCCCCGAGCAGTTCGAGGCCATCCGCGCCCTGTACGACGGGACCCAGACCCTCGAAGGCCTGGACCTCGACGTCGACCTCAAGTGGGGTCTGCTGATCGCCCTCGTGCGCGGCAACGCCGCCACCGAGGAGGACATCGCCGCCCTGGAGGCCACCGATGACACGATGACCGGCCACCAGAACGCCGCCGCCGCTCGTGCGGCTCGCGCAGGCGAGTGGATCAAGGCTGACGTGTGGGACAAGGTCCTGACCGACACCTCGATCCCCAATGACACGCGCTGGGCGATGATCTCTGGCTTCTGGGCGCAGGCACGCTCCAACCCGTCGGCCTACGCGAGCTACGTGGGCGAGTACTTCGAGGCCCTTGCTGGCATCTGGGAGACCTTCACCTTCCACACGGCCGAAGACCTCACGACGCTGCTCTTCCCGAACGCCATCGCGGGCTACGCCCCCGAGGTCGACGTGGTTGCTTCGGGCAAGGCCTGGATCGAAGCTCACGCGGATGCGTCCGCAGGAACGATCCGCATCATCCGCGAGCTCATCGACGTGTGCGAGCGTCAGATCGCCAACCAGGCGGTGGACGCGGGCTGATCAGCCTGTCTGAGACATGAGGGGGCGTGGCCATACGGCCACGGCCCCTCACGTCTATCCATAGCGCTGCGCGCCCCTACTCCCTTACTCGGCTGAAGCTAACACCGGCCGCGGGTCGTAGACAAAATCGGGCCCGGTCCCGCAGGACCGAACCCGACGAGCAATCGACTGTGCGATTGCTTGTGTGATGCATCGCCGGTCTTCGCAGCTCGAAGCTGCAGGCAGCCCGGTAACCCGACGTCCACATGACGCCCTATGTGACACGCGTTTCTGCTCGCCCAGACGAGAGGATTAGCACCACCGACCGATTCGCTGAGGTGCCCTGCGCACAGGCTGCCATCGACACGCACCAAACCTCAAGAAACCGCCAATCCTCGGCCATTTACCACCGGCTGACGACGGCGGCCCCCAATCAATTTGGAGCCCCCTCCGGATGGTACCTGAACCACTCCCCACGATTGGGTTGATTGGCACGCATAGTCACGATGGAAGGCCTGAAGAGTTGGGTACTCCCCCACGGGTGTCACGTCACTGGGCAAGCCGCCACGCGGACATGTACTGCATGCCATTGGCGATCTCCAGACACACTATCGAACCACCGGGCGCACCCACCGCAGACGGTCACGCATCACGCGCAGGCCGACAGGTACGAAATGCCTCCCGTTGCTGAGGCATCATTGTCGATGCCCAAGCAACGGGAGGCAATTCAATGAAGGACGAATCCGTCGCTTCGTAGCGATCAGTCAGCGCTTGGCGCGGCGCGACGCGACGACGGCACCGATACCGGCGACCAGGACGGCGACCGCTCCAACGCCAACCCACACACCCGACGCACCGGTGGCAGCCAGCGTGTCGCGACGCGTCTGTTCCGGAGTCTGGGTCGCGGGGTTCTGCGGGGCAGGAGTCTGACCGCCATCAACCGAGGGGTTCTGCGGAGCCGGGGCCTGGGTTGCGGGGTTCTGCGGGGCAGGCGTCTGACCGCCATCAACCGAGGGGTTCTGCGGAGCCGGGGCCTGGGTGGTGGGACTCTGCGGGGCGGGCGTCTGACCACCGTCAACCGAGGGGTTCTGCGGAGCCGGGGCCTGGGTGGTGGGGCTCTGCGGGGCAGGCGTCTGAGTTCCGGGGACAGGCGTCTGACCATCACCAACGGACGGATTCTGCGGGGCAGGAGTCTGCTCGTCAGTATCGATTCGCGGATTCGCGCTGCCCTGGTTAACACTCTGGGAGGGCACCGGGCTTGAGGGGCTCACGGAGAGCGTCGTGCAGCGCGTGAGAGCATCGCGGTACTCAGCGGCGGTCAGGTAGCGGCCCGCTTGGCCCCCGGATGTCACGGTGACGCCGCCATCCTTCTCCGGACGTACGGACGTCTGCGCAGCGATGGAGTCAGCCACACGATCGAGCTCAGCGTCGATGTCAGCAAGGCTGGCGGTGGGCTTCTGGTCAGCCGCGGACGCGAGGTACTCATCAAGAGCGCTCTGAGCGGCGTTCACGGATGCCTGCGCATCAATGACGGCCTGCTGGTTATCGGTCGTCGAGCCTGTCACGGAGGGAGCGGGCGTCGAGGGCGCGGCAGCCCCAGACTTGGCGGGCAGCGTCGAGACGTCGACTGGAAGAGCAGCACCGGGCAGAGTGCCTACCTTGTTCTGCCAGGAGTTGCCGCGCTGCGCGTCACCGTCACCGGCCAGACCGGAGACATAGTTCGTGTTGTCGGCGTTGAAGGCACCGCCATCGAAACCGTAGGCCGAGGCAGTGTCACCCGTCGTATGGAAGCGGGAGACATCCGGGGAACCACCGGTGATCGCATAGAACTTCTGCGTGCCGTAGATGCGGGTGAACTGGCCGTGCTTGGCGATATGAACGCCGACACCCACCACGTTGTTCTGGGCGAGCATGTTCTTATCGTGGCCGGAGGAGTTCTTCCACTGATCAAAGAGGGCGTCAGCAGCCTGCATCGGGTTCTTGCTGGTGCCATAGGCCCCCCACTTATCGCCGAAGTTCTCCCGATGGTTGTAGGCGATGTTCTCACCGGCGTAGGAGGTGTCGCCACCATCAAGCTTGCCCGCGCCGAAGTACTTGTAATTGGGATCGTGATTGAAGTCGTCCGAGTCCGACATGTGCTGGCTCCACGAGCGCGCATCTGCGGTCACGGTATCGGAGACGACCAGCTCGGGCAGCCCCGCGTTCGCACGGTAGGCATTCATCTTCTGAACGATGAGGGCTTCGATGATACGCGCCTGGGTAGCGTCGTCAACCTGCGACCAGTCCACCCAGTCGAGGCCACGATCGGTCGTCGTGGGCGCAGAGACGGGCGCGCTATCAGCCGAGTTGGACTGGGCCGCCGACTGCCGAGCAGCATCAAGGGCCGCCTGGGCATCGGCCAAAGCCGCACGGAGTTCGGCTTCACGCGCCGGATCGGCAGCGGAGGCAGAGGAATTTCCAGCAGCTGCAGCGGCGTAGCTGGCGAGCAGGGGGTTGTATTCAGCGGTGATTCGCCCCTGAGCACCAGACAGAGAGTTGCAGAATGCGTCCTCCGACGCGCTCGTCCCCTCGGCCAGCGTGGGGATAACGACGAGGGATGCCGCGATTGTCGTGGCGGCGAGGACCACCGAGGTATGGGTGCGAGTGAGCTGGAACGACATTGGCTACCGGCCTAACACTATGAGACAAAGACAGGTAAATCTTTCCACTCGGTACGCTGTTTTTCAAGGTTTTTTCAGTAATTCATTACAGGCAAATGCACCAATTTGCAACGTTTTATAGGTTTGACAGATTTTGAACATCCCATATGTCGATACCAAAACGTTATTTTTCAGACCCAGTCCCTGACCAATAAGTAACAGATAGTCACGCAAGAGGTGGTCACCATAGTCCACAAGCAGTCACCGGACGTGCGCAGACAAGGCCGACAGCCCATCCAAGAACAACAAAAAACCGACACCCACTAACTGAGTGTCGGAATTTTCTGTGGAGCTAGGGGGATTCGAACCCCCGACCTCTTCCATGCCATGGAAGCGCGCTACCAACTGCGCCATAGCCCCGTTATTTAGTTCGTCGCCCTGGCGACCTGATAAATAATAGCGGACCGTCGAAGGCTGACGCAAATCCAATTCAGTGTCCCTCGTCACAGCTTAGAAAAACCTCGGATTACTGCGGCAACGAGGGGCCAATAGGAGGTTATGCCCCCAGAATGTCCTCGCGTGAGCCGATGTTATGGGAGGCGAGCCGCCATCCGCTGATCGCCGCGCTCTTGGACGTCGACATTCCTACGGGCACGAGCTCCGACCAGTGGCAGTTATCCACACCGCGCAGCCCGTTGAAGACAGCTGGATCCAACCCCAGGAGGGAGACAATGCCACGCGCGATCGCAGAACCGTGTGAGACCACGATCAACGATTGGTCGTCGCGGCAGGCCCGAGCAGCCTCCAGAACAGCATCACGCACGCGCGCGCCCACGACCTCAGAGCGTTCTATCTCAGCGAGGTCACACTCCCCGTCTGCCCGGTACTGCGCAAAGGCCTCGGGCTGCTCTCGCGCAATCTCTTCGTATGTTTTTCCCTCGAAACTCCCATAGGAGCGTTCCGTGAGTCGTTCGTCGAGCTCCGGGCCCTCGCACGGGTACCCAGCGATATCAAAGACGCGCGCAACGATCCGCGCAGTATCGACCGCGCGGCCCAGGGGCGAGCTCACGATACGCACGCCCCCGTCGTCGTAGCGCCGCCCGTCCTCGGCGGCAAACATACCCACCTCGGCACTCGGTTCGCACAGGCGACTCACGAGTACGCCGGCGGCACCCGCCGCCTGGGATCGCCCGGCCTCGTTCAGAGGCTTGTCGATGCGTCCTTGGAATCGCCGCGCCAGGTTGAAGTCCGTCTGCCCGTGACGCAGTAGGACGATCCGCGAGGCGCTCACTGCGCAGCCCCCGCTCCGTGTGTTGCCGCACGCTGCGCAGCTGCCGCACGAGCCTCATCGGTATCGACATCGATCGGTGTGGCCGGGCAGTCGCCCCACAGACGCTCAAGCGCGTAGTATTCGCGTTCGTCCTCGGACAGCACGTGCACGAGCAGCTCCGAATAGTCCAAGAGCACCCAGGTACCCTCCGCGCGCCCCTCGATGTGGGCGGGACGGCGGTGATGCTCGGCCCAGATGCGATCCATGATGTCCTCGGCGATGGCACGCACCTGACGGTCTGTCGGGGCCGAGACGACCACGAAGGCATCCGCCAGGGCAAGCTTGCTGGTCACGTCAACGAGGACCGGGTTGATACCGCCACGGTCGTGCGCGGCGCGAGCAACAATGCTCGCCAGTTCTGCGGTAGCGTCGGGAAGGCTCACGTTTCTCCTTGGGTCAGGACCGGTACAGGCCGTACTTGTTGATGTATTGGACGACGCCGTCGGGCACGAGGTACCACACCGGCTTGCCCTCTTCGACGCGCGTGCGGCAATCGGTCGACGAGATTGCCATGGCGGGCACCTCAAGCAACGACACAGACTCATGCGGCAGGCCGGGGTCAGACAGGTTGTGCCCGGGGCGTGTCACACCGATAAAGTGCGCCTGCTCAAAAAGCCTATCGGCGTCCTTCCACTGCGCAATCTGCGCCAGGGCATCGGCACCCGTAATGAAGTAAAAATCAGAGTCGGGGTACTCGCGAGACAGGTCCGCCAGGGTATCGATCGTGTAGGTCGTACCCCCACGGTCAATATCAACACGAGACACGGCGAAACGCGGATTCGAAGCGGTTGCGATCACCGTCATCAGGTAGCGATGCTCGGCCGAGGTCACCCGACGCCCCGCTTTGAAGGGCTGCATGGCGGCCGGTACAAACACGACCTGGTCGAGGCCGAAGACGTCCATAACCTCAGACGCGGCTACGAGGTGACCGTGGTGGATCGGATCGAAGGTACCGCCCATGATGCCAATCGCCCGGCGCCTGCGAAGCGCGCGGGGCGGGTGAGGAGGCAAGGCCGGTGCAGCGGTCGCCCCTGCCGTGGCCTCGGTCGTCTTCTCGATAGCAGCCTCCCCCGAGGCTGGCGCGGTCTGCTTGTCCTGCTCGCTCACGGGCGGATCGTTCCCTCTCCCTCGTAAATCCAGGTGGTGGTCGTCAGCTCGGTGAGCCCCATCGGACCGCGCGCATGCAGCTTCTGCGTCGAGATACCGACCTCGGCACCCAGGCCCAGCTGCCCACCGTCCGTAAAGCGCGTCGAGGCGTTCACAGCAATAGCGGCGGCATCAACACCCGAACGGAACGCCCGCACGGCGGCAACATCCGAGGCCACAATACCTTCCGTATGACCGGTGGAGTACCGACGAATATGCTCAATCGCCTCATCGATGTCATCGACGACGCGCACCGCGAGGTCCATCGACAGGTATTCCGTCTCCCAGTCGGCCTGCTTCGCATCGACGATCATGTGCGCGTCGATGGAAGGCTGGCCGTCAACGATTGCGCGGGTGGCCTCGTCGGCGTGAATCGTGACGCCCGCGGTCGTCAGGCGCGTGATCGCAGCAACCAGGAAGCGCTGGGCGACATCGGCGTGCACCAGGAGTGTCTCTGCCGCGTTGCACACGCCCACGCGCTGCGTCTTTGCGTTCATGATGATGGCCTCGGCGGCCTCCAGGTCGGCAGAAGCGTCAACGTAGACATGGCAGTTGCCGGTACCGGTCTCGATCACCGGAACGCGCGACTCCTCCACGACGGCATTGATGAGCCCAGATCCGCCGCGCGGAATCAGCGCATCAATCGCGCCGCGAGCACGCATCATCGCACGAGCCCCCGCGCGTCCCCACGGGTCGACGGTCGTAATCGCATCGGCAGGAAGCCCGACGGAAGCCAACGCATCGCGGCACACCTCGATGAGGACACGATTGGAGGACTGGGCGGCACTGCCGCCACGCAGGATCACCGCGTTACCGGCCTTGATCGCCAGGGTTGCAGCGTCAATCGTGACGTTGGGGCGGGCCTCGTAGATGATGCCAACGACCCCGAGAGGTACGCGTTCCTGCGTGACACGCAGACCGATATCCGTGCGCATACCGCGAACAACCTGACCGACGGGGTCGGGAAGACCCGCAATCTCCCGGACGGCGTCAGCGATACCCCGGATGCGCTCGGGTGTCAGTGCGAGGCGATCCAGCAGCCCCTCACTCATCTGCTCCGCGCGACCGCGCGCCACGTCCTCGGCGTTGGCAGCCAGGATCTGCTCACTGCGCTCAATAAGCGCGGCAGCAATCGCCTCGAGACCGCGGTTTTTCGCCTGTGTGGTCACATTCGCGAGAACGCGAGCAGCCGCGCGGGCGGCATCGGTCACCTGGGAAATATCTGCAGCAGTATTCACCTGGCCATGATGACACACGAGAGCGCGTGGGGCCGCGTCAGTCAGCGCTCAGCGCAGAAAATGCGTCGCCTAACACCGCCAGGTCATCGCGGTGAATCGCAGGCCGGGGATGCTCATACCCCGCTGCCTCCAGCTCTGTTGTCCCCGAGCCGGCGATCTGCGCCAAAGTATCGGAGTCATATCCCGATACACCTCGAGCGACGAGCCCCGTCGCAGACGCCACGTCCACGACATCGCCCGCATCGAAGTGGCCAAGCACCGAACGCACACCCGCGACCAGCAGAGACTTCTTGCCAACCGTAATCGCCTGCGCGGCACCCTCGTCGACGATGATCTCGCCGCGCGACGGTGCCACATGAGCGATCCAGAGGCGGCGCGAAGCCGGACGCTCCTGGGAAGGCTCGAACCACGTTCCGACGCGCTGACCCGCCAGCACCGACTCAAGGGCATCAGCGCTGGCAAGCTGAACACCGATGCCGCTCGTCGTCGCCAGCATTGCGGCCTGCACCTTCGTCGCCATGCCACCCGTACCCACGCGCGATCCCGCGCCGGTCACAAGCACGCTCATGAGATCGTCCGCGCTCACCACGCGCTCGATCAGCTCCGAACCAGGGTGATCCGGGGGTGCCGTGTAGAGGCCGTCGACATCAGTCAGCAGGACGAGCGCATCAGCCTGAACCATCTGCGCGATGAGAGCAGCAAGACGATCATTGTCACCGAAACGCAGCTCTCGAGTGGTCACCGCGTCGTTCTCGTTCAGAATCGGAACGACGCCGAGGCCGAGGAGACGCGTCAGCGAGGCTCGCACGTTCGTGTAGTGGTCGCGGCGCATCACGTCGTCCGTCGTCAGCAGTACCTGGGCAGCATCGAGGTGATGTGCCTGGAAAGCGGCCGTCCACCGCGCCATCAGGAGCCCCTGCCCCATCGCAGCGGCGGCCTGCACGCTCGGCAGGTCCTTCGGCTTCGAGGTAAATCCGAGGGGATCCAGGCCCGCGGCGACCGCGCCCGACGACACGATGACGACCTCGCGGTCTGCACCGCGCCAGCGCGCAACAAGGCGCGCGACAGAGTCGATCCGGTTGAGATCCAGACCGCCGTCTTCTCGCGTCAGTGACGACGAGCCGATCTTCACGACGATGCGCGAGGCCGACGACACTCCGCTCATGACTGATCCGAGGCGTCGGTCCAGTGGCCGGCCTGGCGCTCGGTCCACAGCTCGTCACGAGCAGCGGTCTTGGCGTCCATGACCTGGTGGTACACCTCGCGGCGCTCCTTGCGGCTCGGGCGCGCGTTCTGGTCGAGACGCAGGTCCGTGCCACGCGAGCCCAGCAGCTCGGGACCAGTAGTGAGCGTCGGCTCCCAATCGAAGACGACGCCCCCATCGAGGTCGCCGATCACAACGGTATCGCCGGCAACCGCACCGGCCTTCATCAGCTCATCCTCGACGCCCGCCGCGTTCAGACGATCTGCGAGGTAGCCCACGGCCTCGTCGTTGGCGAAGTCGGTCTGTCGCACCCAGCGCTCCGGCTTATCGCCACGCACCTGGAAGACGTCCTCGCCATCCTTGCGGGTCTTACGCACCGTGATCTCGACGCTGCGTCCGACAGCCTTCGGGCGAATCACGGGACGGGCAGCCTCGAGAGTGGGACGCTTCGCGCGTTCCTCCTCAACGATGCCGGCCAGAGCAAAAGACAGCGCCTTGAGTCCCTCGTGGGACACGGCGGACACCTCGAAGACGGGCCAGCCGAAAGACTCCAGATCCGGACGCGTAATCTCAGCGAGATCACGACCATCCGGAATATCGATCTTGTTGAGAACGATGACGCGCGGACGCTGCATGATCGGCACGTAGCCCTCCACCTGCGTCAGGTCGCCCTGGTAGGCCTCCAGCTCGGCCTCGATAATGCGCAGATCCTCGACGGGCTCGCGATCAGTCTCGAAAGCAGCGGTGTCCAGGACATGCACGATGACCGCGCAGCGCTCAATGTGGCGCAGGAAGTCCAGGCCAAGGCCTCGTCCCTGCGATGCACCGGGAATCAGGCCGGGAACGTCAGCGACCGTGTAACGCGTGTCGCCAGCCGACACAACGCCCAGGTTCGGGACCAGCGTCGTGAACGGATAATCCGCGATCTTCGGACGCGCCGAACTCATCGCGGCGATCAGTGAGGACTTACCCGCCGACGGGAAGCCCACGAGAGCCACGTCCGCGACAGACTTCAGCTCGAGAATCACGTCCCGTTCCTCGCCGGGCTCGCCGAGCAGCGCGAAGCCGGGGGCCTTACGAGCCTTCGACGCCAGCGCAGCGTTTCCGAGACCACCGCGCCCTCCCTCGGCCACCACAAAGCGCGCACCCGCACCCGTCAGGTCGGCGAGCAACTCACCCGACATCGACTTCACGACCGTGCCCTCGGGGACCGGAAGGATAATGTCCGCTCCGGTCTTGCCCTGACGGAAATCACCCATTCCGGGCGTGCCGTTATCCGCGCGGCGATGCGGGCTTCGGTGGTAGTTCAGCAGCGTGGTCTCCTGCTCGCTCACCTCAAGAATAACCGAGCCGCCATTGCCGCCGTCACCGCCGTCGGGGCCAGCCAGCGGCTTGAACTTTTCACGCTTAATCGAGGCAACGCCGTTACCACCGTTACCACCCATCGCGTGCAGAGTCACGCGATCCACGAAGTCTGCCACTGTTGCTCCTGACGACTGAAAATGAATGTTGAAAAGGGCGCCCGGCAACGCCGGACGCCCTTTATGCGCGCGGTCTCAGGCAGAGACCGGCGAAACGCTGACGACCTTGCGATCGCGCTTGCGGCCGAACTCAACCGCGCCGGCGCGCAGGGCGAACAGGGTGTCATCCTTGCCACGGCCAACGCCGTCGCCAGGGTGGAAGTGGGTGCCGCGCTGACGAACGAGGATCTCACCAGCGTTGACCAGCTGGCCGCCGTAGCGCTTCACGCCGAGGCGCTGCGCGTTCGAGTCGCGACCGTTACGGGAGGAACCAAGGCCCTTCTTATGTGCCATCA
>ERZ773007.1568-NODE-1568-length-10716-cov-32.064628_pt1 | contig 10716 bp, 7 predicted proteins | sample MGYA00580665_ERZ773007 | MGnify/ENA primary metagenome ERZ773007 (study PRJEB29015, sample SAMEA2738122) | human oral metagenome | biome: human oral; feature: human-associated habitat; material: saliva | place: China | collected 2167 ... | reverse complement strand
AGCCCCAGATTTCATGATCTGAAGCTCCTATTCTATCGACTTTTCCTATTGGCTATTTTTTTTCATCCATTTGGGAATTTCTTTACTAATCGCTGTCGGCAAAACCACGTAGACTTCCTTGCTCAAGTCTTCAGCAATAGCCGAATGAAGGTGAGTAGCCACCACCACGCGCTCATAGAGTCCAACCTGTGGAAATTGACCTGCAAATCCTGCAATCATGCCTGCCAAGGTATCGCCCATACCTCCAGTTGCCTGGTAAGGACCACCAACTGTTAGTTGGTAATAATCTGCTTGCCCTTGTTGCCAAATCTTAGTCTGGGGTCCCTTTTGGACTAGAATACTTGCTGGAGGAAGTTGGGACAGAGACTGCCTTGTTGCTTCTTCTCCTTGGTCTCCAATCGCTAGACCTGACATGGTCTCCCATTCTTTTTGATGAGGGGTAAAGACGAGCTGAGCTTGGGGAAGAGGCAACGCTAAGCGAGTATAGATACTAATTGCTCCGCCATCTAGAATCAACACTTGGTGAGACTGAACCCTGTCAAAAACTAACTGTACAAGGTGTGTCCCTAGATCATTGTCCTTGAGGCCTGGCCCCAATAAAATAACGCCTGCTTTTGCGATTTGATCAGCCAATAATTCTTGGTCAGTCACAGCAAATGCCATGGCTTCGGGTAGCTGACTATGGAGTGCATGGATGTTCTCCTGATCTGTCGCAACCGTTACCAGACCCGCTCCACTCTCCACAGCTGCCAAAGCAGACATCATAATCGCTCCCCCGTAAGGGTAGGTTCCTCCAATCAAGAGAAGACGACCATAGTCACCCTTGTAGGAGTCTGACTGACGACTAACAATAACTTGTTGCAGCAATGTTTGGTCAACTCTTAACATAAGCTTTCCTTCTTTCTTCCTCTATTTTATCACGTTTAGACTAAAAAAAGGCAGGAAAGTAAGTTCCAACCTTCAAAATTTTTTCTAATCTGTCTATCGCTCCAAACACTGTCCCGACTTCATCCAAGCTGGTTTATTTTTTCAAAGCCCGAACAGCCGCTTCATAGGTCTGAGTCATCAGCATAGTAATGGTCATAGGACCCACTCCACCAGGAACAGGCGTAATATGGCTAGCAAGTGGTGCCACGGTATCGTAGTCGACATCTCCGCATAGTTTGCCATTTTCATCGCGGTTCATCCCCACATCAATGACGACTGCTCCCTCTTTGACAAAGTCAGCTGTAACAAATTTAGCACGGCCGATAGCCACCACCAGGATATCTGCCTTTCTTGCAATCTTTGCTAGATGATGAGTCCGCGAATGGGTCAAGGTTACCGTAGCATTCTTAGCTAATAGAAGCTGGGCCATGGGTTTTCCAACGATATTGGAGCGACCAATAACGACTGCACTTTTCCCCTCAACATCGATATCGTATTCCCGGAACATTTCCATGATCCCCGCAGGAGTTGAGGGAACCATGACTGGATTGCCTGCCCAAAGATGCCCCATATTGAGAGGGTGGAAGCCGTCGACATCCTTATTGGGATCAATGGCTAGTAAGACAGCCTCATCGTCGATATGTGCTGGTAGAGGCAACTGGACCAAAATCCCATGCCAGAGCGGATCCTGATTGTAGCGGTCAATAAGTGCCAAGAGTTCCTCTTGTGTAGTAGCCTCTGGTAAGCGGACCACCTCGCTACGAAAACCCGCAGCAAGAGCCGAGCGTTCCTTATTTCGTACGTAGACCTGACTAGCTGGGTTTTCTCCCACTAAAATCACCACTAAACCAGGTACCTCCCCTGTTTCCTCTTTTAAACGTGCTGTCTTTTCAGCTAATTCTCCCTGTAATTTTACTGCCAAGGCCTTCCCATCAATCACATGTGTCATCTCAATCTCTTTTCTATTCAATATCTTCTCTATTATATCAGATTTGTGAACCTGCTCCTAACACTTCTTGATTAGATAAGGTTATAGGAAGAAACTATAATAGTTTTCTTCCAACAAAAAAGAGACTAGATGGTCTAGACTCTTGATTGATACTTCTTAGTACAACAATTCGTAGATTTCCATTGCGATTAAGTCAATGCTATCGAATGTATAGGTCTCACGAGCTTCTACATCACGAAGAGTAAATACTGATCCATTTTCTTCATCATAGTTGTAAGCTACTTCAGCAACTACAACCCCTTCACGTTCAAAATTACGTTTTAAGTTTCCACCGTCTTTCGTCATCGCTTCCAAACGGCTGATAATTCGTACCAAATGTGATTCCATTTTGATTCTCCTATTTACTTTCTACTCTCCTATTCTATCATAAAAGAAGGAGGAAATTCCAATAAAAATCAACTTTTCCGCTTTTTTCCTCTTTATTCCATGCCTAAAACCGGACTTCATACTAAATTCTTGCAAACTTTTAGAATACTGATATAATGAAACTATAAAAGTTTGACTATTTCTGACCAATAGTTTCTACACTTTTTACCCTAGAGAAAGAGGTAAGAGAATGCTTTGTCAAAACTGTAAAATCAACGATTCAACCATTCATCTTTATACAAATGTGAATGGTCACCAACAACAAGTAGACCTTTGCCAGAACTGCTATCAAATTATGAAAACCGATCCTAACAATAGTCTCTTGGCAGGATTAAACCAACAAAATCGCGGAGGGCGGGATCCTTTTGAAGATTTCTTCAATCAACTAGGCAACTTCCAAGCCCCCCAAGAACCTCAAACGCCACCAACTCAATCTGGAGGGGGCTATGGTGGCGGAAATGGCTACGGTTCAAATGGGAACGGTCGTTCTTCAGGACCGAATAGAGCCCAAGCCAAACAACAACCAAAAGGCCTCTTAGAAGAGTTTGGAATTAATGTTACTGAAATTGCTCGCCGTGGGGATATCGATCCGGTCATTGGCCGTGACGATGAAATTCTTCGCGTCATTGAAATCCTCAACCGTCGAACCAAGAACAACCCTGTCCTGATTGGGGAACCCGGTGTCGGAAAAACAGCTGTCGTAGAGGGCCTGGCCCAGAAGATTGTCGATGGCGATGTCCCTTATAAATTACAAGACAAGGAAGTTATTCGGTTAGACGTTGTTAGCCTGGTTCAAGGGACTGGGATTCGTGGACAATTTGAAGAACGGATGCAACAATTAATGGAAGAAATCCGTCGCCGTGAAGATGTCATTTTGTTTATCGATGAAATCCATGAAATTGTAGGAGCAGGATCTGCAGGTGATGGCAACATGGATGCAGGAAATATCCTCAAACCGGCTCTCGCTCGTGGTGAATTGCAATTAGTCGGTGCGACAACCCTCAATGAATACCGAATTATCGAAAAAGATGCCGCTCTTGAACGCCGGATGCAACCAGTCAAGGTGGATGAACCAACGGTTGAAGAAACCATTACCATCCTTAAAGGCATTCAAAAGAAATACGAAGACTACCACCACGTCCACTACACAGATGGTGCAATAGAAGCTGCAGCACTCCTTTCCAATCGCTATATCCAAGACCGCTTCTTGCCAGACAAGGCCATTGACCTCTTGGACGAAGCAGGATCTAAGATGAATTTGACCCTCAATTTTGTCGATCCCAAAGTCATTGACCAGCGCTTAATTGAAGCCGAAAATCTCAAGGCCCAAGCGACGCGGGATGAAGACTTCGAAAAAGCCGCCTACTTCCGTGACCAAATCGCTAAGTACAAAGAAATGCAAGGGCAACAGGTCACCGACCAAGATACCCCCGTCATTAGCGAAAAGACCATCGAGCACATCGTTGAACAAAAGACCAATATTCCAGTTGGAGATTTGAAAGAAAAAGAACAGTCTCAATTGATTAATTTGGCTGCTGATTTAAAAGCTCATGTCATCGGCCAAGATGAGGCTGTTGAAAAAATTGCTAAGGCTATCCGTCGTAATCGGGTAGGACTTGGTACGCCCAACCGTCCAATCGGTAGCTTCCTCTTTGTTGGACCAACTGGTGTCGGGAAGACCGAGTTGTCCAAGCAATTGGCCATCGAACTCTTCGGTTCTGCTGACAGTATGATTCGCTTTGACATGAGTGAATACATGGAAAAACATGCCGTCGCCAAACTGGTCGGTGCCCCTCCAGGTTATGTCGGTTATGAAGAAGCTGGTCAGCTGACTGAAAAAGTACGTCGCAACCCTTACTCTCTCATTCTCTTAGATGAGGTAGAAAAGGCCCATCCTGATGTCATGCATATGTTCCTCCAAGTCTTAGATGATGGTCGCTTGACAGATGGTCAAGGACGAACAGTGAGCTTCAAGGATACCATTATCATCATGACTTCCAATGCGGGAACTGGAAAAGCGGAGGCTAACGTCGGTTTTGGGGCAGCTCGTGAAGGTCGTACCAATTCGATCCTAGGTGAACTTGGAAACTTCTTTAGTCCAGAATTCATGAACCGGTTTGATGGTATTATTGAATTCAAAGCCTTGTCTAAGGAAAACCTCCTTCAAATCGTCACTCTTATGCTCGATGATGTCAATCAACGCCTGGCCCACAATGATATTCACCTCGATGTTACCGATAAGGTCAAGGAAAAATTGGTTGATTTGGGCTACGATCCGAAAATGGGAGCTCGTCCTCTTCGACGCACCATTCAAGACTATATCGAAGATGCCATTACAGATTACTACCTAGAAAATCCTAGTGAAAAAGATCTGAAGGCTGTCATGACCAGCAATGGAAAGATTTGCATTAAAGGAAAGAACAAACCAGCTAATGCGACAGAAAAAGTAACTGAATAATTGCATTTAAAAGAGGCTAGGACAAAAGTCCTAGCCTCTCAATTGTCTTTGGATTGTCGAGCAAGACGCAGTGGTTGAGTGGGCTCTACTACGCTGATTTCATCAGCTTTTACAGCCCTACTCAACTGTGCGGAGGTGGGACGACGAAATCGAATTCTAACGAATGACCGATTTCTGTCCCACTCTCTTTTTTACTGCAAGGAAGGTTCGTTGAGTCTATGCAAATGCGAGTCCCGATCATTAAAAGGAAAAAAATGTAAAAAAGGCTTGACAAAGCAAATTATTAGCAGTATTATTAACTAGTTAATTAACTGATTAACGAACTGGTTAATAAAATAACATAGAGGTGAAGGATGATGAGGAGAAAAATGAAGGTTTTGGGACTCTTGTTCCTCGGTTTCTTTCTGCTTACAGCATGTGGCAGTCAAGGAAATGCAGGAAAGCCCCCTTCTAGAAAAGGCCTTAAAATTGTTACGAGTTTTTATCCGATCTATGCCCTGGTCAAGGAAATCTCTGGAGATCAAAATGACATCTGGATGGTTCAGTCAGGTGCAGGGATTCATGATTACGAGCCCTCAACCAAGGAAGTGGCTCAGATCTATGATGCAGATGTTTTTGTCTATCATTCTGAGACCCTGGAATCATGGGCCGGTCGTTTAGATCCTAACCTACAAGGTTCCAAGTTGCAGGTGATCGAAGGTAGCCAAGGAATGACCCTCGATAAGGTGGCTGGCTTAGAGGATGTCGAGGCTGGTCAGGGAAAGGAAGCCAAGCACTTGTATGATCCGCATACCTGGTTGGACCCTGCGAAAATCGCAGAAGAAGGAAAGATCATCGCTCAACGCTTGGGAGAAATCGATCCAAAGAATAAGAAGCTCTATCAGGCCAATGCTCAAAAGCTTGAAAAGCGCTGTGAGGAACTAGTAGCCCACTACCAGCCTCTCTTTGATAAGGCCAAGCAAAAGACATTTGTAACCCAGCACACAGCCTTTTCTTATCTGGCCAAACGCTTTGGTCTCAAGCAGTTAGGGATTGCGGGGATTTCACCTGAGCAAGAACCAACCGCCCGGCAATTGGCGGAGATCCAGCAGTTTGTCAAAGATTATCAGGTGAAAACGATCTTTGTGGAGAAGCACACGTCATCAAAGGTGGCAGATAGTATTGCCAAGGCAACAGGGGCGCGTGTCAAGGTATTGGATCCTCTGGAAGCCGATCCGCAAAACGATAAAGATCTATTAGAAAATTTAGAAGAAAATATGGCGAGTTTAGCCAAAGAATTAGAGGAGTAACTCAAGGATGAAGAAAAAGGGAACGATTGGAATTGTAGCAACTTTGGGACTGGGACTCTGTGCCTATGCACTCAGTCAGCAGCCACAAGTCAAGGAAGAGAAAAAGAATCAGATTCAGTATCTACACGCAGAAAAGAAATCGTCATCGACTGCCTCTAGCAAAAAGGAAGACAGCATCCAAGCAGTCAATGCCAAGGAAAAGACGCAGGCGGAGCAGATTGTCATCAAGATTACAGATGAAGGCTTTGTCACTTCTCATGGGGATCATTTTCATTACTATAGTGGCAAGGTCCCGTTTGATGCGATCTTTAGTGAGGAGTTGATTTTGCGAGATCCAACCTATCAGCTCCAAGAAGCTGATATTGTTAGCAAGGTCAAAGATGGCTATATCATTAAACGCGCTGGTAAATACTATCTCTACTTAAAGGATGCTCAGCATACGGTCAATGTGCGCTCGATCGAGGAGATCGCTCAACAACAAAAAGGAGGCGCTAAAGAAGAAGGAGATACGGGATCGGTACAGGCAAGCTCCTCGCACAAAGGGGTCAAAACCCGAGATTTTCGTCAGCCAAGTCAAGCACTAAAAGAGGGAAAGACCCTTGAAACGTTGACTGCTAAGAACCATTCAGGGGGAGGCTATCGTACCGATGATGGCTATGTCTTTAGCCCTGGCGATGTCATTTCGGATACAGGAGATGGCTTCATTGTGCCCCATGGCGGACATTACCATTATATTCCAAAGAGTGCTTTATCTGCTGGCGAGTTAGCAGCGGCCCTTTCCGTCTTAGGCGGTCAAAGTGGCCATCAGGCTGGAGGCTCGCACTTAGCTAGCCCAAGTGCAGAGGCAAGCAAGAATCAAGGGAGTCCAGATCAAGCCTCTCCAAGCCAAGGAAAACAAGCTAGTAGTCAGCTGGCAGTCAGTCCAACTCATACACAGGCGACACCAGTGCCATCTAGACCGGCTACCTCGAAACCGAGTCCAACGCTCAGCAATCTGATAGAAGAATTGCAGAAAACACCTCTGACTTCTCGCCATGTGGAATCTGATGGTTCTGTCTTTGATCCGAGTAAGATTACCAAGTGGACCGATCAAGGAATAGTCTACCCTCATGGGGATCATTTCCACTTTATCCCTTACAGTTCCCTCTCTCCTTTAGAGCGTGAGTTGGCTCGGCAATTCCAACTGCTTCGGGCCCAGGGTGCCACGACACCTGCCGAAATAAGTCCAAGCCGCCCTTCAAGTCCAAGTACAAAACCAGTTGACCATGATCACGAGCATGAACATGGGGACAGTCAGGACCACGATCACGGAGAGGAGCACGATCATGGTTTCCACGCAGACAAGGTCATCAGTAAGGACGAGGACGGCTACATGGTCGCTCATGGCAACCACGCCCATTATTTCTACAAGAAAGATCTCTCTCCTCAAGAGATTGCAGCAGCAGAGGCCACTCTAGCTGGCAAGAAGGAAGAGGATAAGGGACAGCCACTGACAGATGATGTTGCCAGCTATTCTCGCGATGCCTCAGATGAGGAAAAGATCCAGTACATCAGCAAGACCTACGGCGTCCCTCGCGAGGCTATTAAGATTTCCAATGGTTTCTTTGTCTTTAACAACCCCGATCAAGAATACGATCCAACCCACATTCACCCTTATGCTGTTCGTAAGGAACATGTACGGATTCCGCTTGAGACGGGCAATCCTGAACTAGACTTTATCAATGAACTCTATGCAACAGCGCTTCGTTCAGGTATTTCTCCTTATAGCCTCCAGATTGAAAATGGCCAGTTTGTCATCCCGCATGGTGATCACAACCACTATATCAAGGTGCGATCAGCGGGACTAGCAGACTACTTAGCCCATCGCCTTCCAACGATCCAATCGCCTTACAAAAAAGGAGACTTGGATAAAAAAGCAGTAGAGGACAGGGTCAACCAACTCTTAGCAGAAAGTCGGACTCTGTACGCTTCTGATCCATTGCAGCAACGCCGGATTGAGCTCATTTTGGGCCACTTCTTGGAAAACGTCAAGAGTTTCCCAAGTAACTCAACGGAAGGCTACCTAGCCAGTCTCAACCAGGTTGACCAGCAATACATCCATGCGACTCAAACAGTCAAACCAAAAGAAGAGACAGCCTTGGACCGTCGCTACCAGGAATTACTGGAACAAGTGCGCTTGCTAGACACAGAAGCCTTCCAACTGAAGAAGGAAGGCTTGGTCTCACAATTGCAGGAAGCCTATGCTGCCAAGGACAGCAAGCGTTTAGAGCAGGAAGGGAAGCTATTAGAAGCTGTTCAGGAGATGCAAGATCGGACGGGTGTGACATCGGTCGACTATCTCAAGTACTTCTATCAAAGCTTGAGCGATGTGCGCTTGACACCAGAACTGCGCACCAAGGCGGCAGACCTAGCCTTGAAACTCTATCGGGCCCAAGCCTTTGAAGAAGCCTGGGATTCTAAAGCTCACTTTATGGAACTCTACCAAACCAAACAGGCAATTGACCAGCTCTTCTCTCAAGACAAAGGCCAAACCTATCCTGTTGAAAAAACAGTTTTGGATCAAAAAGGAAATCAAGCCCCATCTTATAACTTAGCGGTCTACGATTTCCTCAAGGGCTTGTATGGAGAGTTGGACAAGGCGACAGAAGCCCGTCAACGAACTAGCATCCTGACAGCCCTCTCAGAGCAAATCCAGTCTCTCTTGCCGCAAGTCGAAGACCAAGGCAAACGAACTGCATTTGAAGCAGGTTTGGCTCAGCTTGGGAATGAGACGGATCCAGACCAGGCGATTGCAAGTGGGAAAGCTTTGTTACGTGAAATCAGTGAGACCATTGAAAAGCAAAAACAAAAGCAAACGGAAGTGCCTCAGATTGGGGATGTCGCACTTTACCAACAGCTTTATAACCAATTGATGGCCTTGCACCAACAATTGCAGGACAAGGGAGCTAGTGATGCTCTGTTTGATCGTTTGGAAGCTCTCTTCGATCAATTGGCGAATCCAAAGAGTGACAAGGCAGCCCTACTACAGGCTATCCAAGACTTTCAGGCAGAGTTAGCAGCTGGGCCATCTGCAAGTGAAGTGACCAAACCAGCTAGCACAGCTGAAACACCTCTAGCTACGACTCCAGTTGAAACAGAAGCTCCAGCTTCAGAAGGTAACAGCACTGCCACAAGGGAGACAGAAACAGAGCCTGCAAGCCCAGCTTCCACAGAAGCAAGCCAGCCAGCTGCTCCATCTTCTCAGAACCAATAGAAAACAGAAAATCATCTGAAAGACATTTCAGATGATTTTTGCGTTTTAATGAATAGAAGAGGTGGTCTCTTTTTTCAGTAGTTGACCCTCACTCTTTATGCTCAAGAAGCAGTGGTGAGGTGGTCTCGACGGCTTTTTTTCGCTTGAAAAATGCAGCCATTTGAACCAGGATACGGGGGACCGTCTGCCAGTTTTTCCAAGCTTGGACACGGGTATCAATGAGCTGTTTTGCCAAGCGTTCCAGCATTTCCCGCTCGGTGGGATCTAAATCCTGGGCATTTTGGAGGATTTCTTTGGCCTTGGTTAGTTGTTTAAAATCCGTTAGGTCATTGATCGAAGTGATGCCGGCATCCAGAAAAATGCCAAAAAAGGTATCAAAGAACTTCTTGCGCTCGTCAGCCGATGTCTCGCGAACCCATTGTTTTAAAGTGAGATCCGTCTGCTGGCTATCCGGACTAGTCTCAGTAACCGTCACAAAACTGAGGTCCTTCGTTTCCCAAGTAAAAGCATCGTGCTGGGCAAAGCCACCAAAGGCGCGACTTTTGACAATGGTCGTTGGTTCTGGAACTTCCAGCATCATGCCAACGATAGACCCTTGAGGGACAAAGCGACGAATTTTTGAGGATGTGCGCAGGTAGCCTTCTGTATCGATAATGGCCTTGTTGAGGCCAGGAGCATCGTAGCTGTAGATGGTGTCGATCCGTTCAAACAAAGAATCAGGTAGGTAAGAACAGGCATAGGTTGCGAGATTGCCCCCTTTGGAGTGTCCGGCTACCAGAAAGCGCCCTTTTGGAAATTCCTTCATGACGTTTTGCAGGTAGCTAGCTGCGCGCTTCTGGGCTGGAACATGGTCCATATAGGTCATGTGGAAGTCTTCCTTCCAGCCGATCAAGGTGTCATCCGTCCCTCTGAAAACGACCAAATACGTATCCAGACTAAGCCGATAGGTCATGGCCGCAAACTGTTTTTGCACATCGGGATCGTATTCATCGACATAGTTGAGGAGTTTGATGTTCTTAAAGCGCTTTGAAGTAGCCAACTCATCGACTAATTGCAGGTGCTGGTTACTCACGATAAAATCGGTAGTCCGATCGATCAGTTCCATCGCATCAGACAGGCGCACTTGGATCCCTGTTGTATCTCCTTGAGGCACAATGTGCCCAAAGGGCAGATAGGTCAGCTCTGTCAATGCGAGAACATCCAGTTCATTGAAAGGACGGTCATATATGGAATCATAAGTCACTTCTTTTAGGTAATCAAAAATCGTCGACATCTGTGCCTCCCGTGTCTTATTTCTTTCAGTATAGCACAAAAATGGGAGTAGAAAAAGCTCTTACTGTTAAGAAGGCTACGCTCGATCTTTTTCTCTGCTTCTTAATCTGTTATAATAGGAAGAAGAAAAAAAGAAGGAAAG
>ERZ773007.1567-NODE-1567-length-10717-cov-24.752298_pt1 | contig 10717 bp, 7 predicted proteins | sample MGYA00580665_ERZ773007 | MGnify/ENA primary metagenome ERZ773007 (study PRJEB29015, sample SAMEA2738122) | human oral metagenome | biome: human oral; feature: human-associated habitat; material: saliva | place: China | collected 2167 ... | reverse complement strand
TGCCCGGCTTCACCCCGATTTCGATGTACAAGACCATGTGGGAGAACACCGGTATTTCCTACACCGACCTGATTAGCGAGCTGCTGACCCTGGCGATGGAACGCCCCCTGGGCCTGCGCTAGTTTCTGCATTAGTCGGGGCGCCGTACTCTGTCTTCCGTACGGTGCCCCGGCTTGTGTGCACTCTCTCGGCGTCGTCGCGCCCCACCGGCCGAGCCGCAGGGGGGACTCTCAAGAATATATGAGAGACATTCTAATTTCTCTAGTGTGAAAAATCACTTGACGGTTATACTTTTAGAATGCCTTTGGGATTTATCGAGTAAAAATGCATACCGATTAGGGGTAATGCAAATTTTCTCACAAGTGAATGTAGCGCCCGCAAAGGGTAATAAACCCGAATAGGCGGTCGTAAAAATTCATGACAAGCCTCGAAGGCAACCCAAAAGCGATAAGATAGACGGGAAAGAATTCGCTAATTCGGTAGAATAACTGATGGTATTCCGTCGCTCGCTGATGGGATACCTATTCACTCACGAAATATCAGAAAGTCAAGGACAACCTTTTGGGAAAACGAAACCGTAAGGTGGTCTCTGCGAGTCTGGCGACAGCACTGGTTGCTTCCGGAAGCCCCTTTGTAGCCTCGTTTGCGCAGGATATACAGGATGCCGCCCAGGTACCGGTGCACCCCGAAAACGCTGCAGACCAAACCCTAGACCCCGCCGTTGACGAACATTCGCAGACGGCAGTTCCTACCCTAGCTACGGTGAGTGCGTGGCCTACCACCGAAGCTACTTCCTCCGCGACGGCCGATGCTGAGGCATCCCCTCGCGTTACTTCTGATGCCCAGCCGACCCCGGAACCGTCGAAGACTGCTGAGCCCACCCCGGAGCCTTCGAAGAGTGCCGAGCCGACCCCGGAGCCTTCGAAGAGTGCGGACCCTACCCCTGAGCCGTCGAAGACTGCCGAGCCCACTCCGGAGCCTTCGAAGACTGCTGAGCCCACCCCGGAGCCTTCGAAGAGTGCCGAGCCAACTCCGGAGCCCTCGAAGACTGCTGAGCCCACCCCCGAGCCTTCGAAGAGTGCCGAGCCGACCCCGGAGCCTTCGAAGAGCGCCGAGCCCACTCCGGAACCCTCCAAGGATGTGACTCCGGAGCCTACTCAGGATCCGACCCCGGAGCCTTCGAAGACTGCTGAGCCCACCCCCGAGCCTTCTAAGAGCGCCGAGCCGACCCCTGAGCCTTCGAAGAGTGCCGAGCCCACCCCGGAACCTTCGAAGACTGCCGAGCCCACTCCGGAGCCTTCGAAGAGCGCCGAGCCGACCCCGGAACCGTCGAAGAGCGCCGAGCCCACCCCGGAGCCTTCTAAGAGCGCCGAGCCGACCCCTGAACCGACTCAGGACCCGACCCCTGAACCGACTCAGGATCCGACCCCGGAGCCGTCGAAGACTGCTGATCCGACTCCTGAACCGACCCAGGATCCGACCCCTGAACCCACTCAGGACCCCACTCCTGAACCCACTCAGGACCCGACCCCCGAGCCGACCCCGGAACCCTCCAAGGACGTGACCCCCGAGCCTACTCAGGATCCCGCCCCCGAGCCGCCTCCGGAGCCGTCGAAGGACGCAGACCCGAACCCGGTTAAGGACCCCACTCCGGAACCTAAGCAACAGCCGGTTGTCCCCGTGCCCAATCCGGAGCCCACTCAGGAACCTAAGCAACAGCCGGTGGTTCCCGTTATCCCCGTGATTTCTGACGAACCCAGGGACAACACCCCGAACCAACCTGTGGCTCCTCCGGAGACAGAGCCCGTGGCGCCGGCGCCCTCGGTGGACCGTGAGGTTATTGCGCCGACCAGGCGTCAAGAGGACACCGTCATCTCCATCGAGGTGGTGCGCCCGAGTACTTCGTCGGCGTCGAGCGAATCCGCAAAGCCGACCCCGATTGGTGACACCGATGAGGATCCGCTGCCCTCCGGCTCCACCACGCTGGGACGCATCGCGGCGAACAACGGTTCGCAGGATTCCATCCCCGGTGCAGCCGATTGGGTGGCCGGTTATCTCTCGCGTAACAACTCCGAGGATGACCGAACTGCAGGGGCTAGCCCCTCGAAGTCGCCCAGCTCGGCGGCAGCATCGAAGTCGCCCAGCTCCTCCGCGTCCGCTACCGCCAGCCGCTCCGCCAAGAGCGTGACCAAGGCCGACGGCGCGAACGCCTCGCAGGAGCAGGCCGTGAAGAATGCCGACGCGGACGACTCGGGCCTGTCTGGCATCGCGCCGCTGATTCTCTTCTCGCTCATCGGCATCGTGCTGATTGCCCTGGCAATCCGCTACTTCAGCCAGGGAAGCTAAGCCTCCCGAACGGGTAGAGACAGGGCCGTCATTCTCCCTAGTGAGAAAAGCGGCCGCGAGCTAACGCGTAGCGCAGAATACGCGATAATTAAGGGTGTGAATCCTCAAACATCTAGTGAAACGCGGGACCATCCCACGCGCGAGACGCCTCTCGCGCAGCTGGGAGAGTCCCGCGTTCTGCGCGCCTTCATGCCCATTATCGAGGCGCATAACGAACGAGTGACCGATGCACTCCGCGCATCGGGGCGCACCGAAGCGCTCGAGGTGGGACCCGGAGACGACTGCGCCGTGCTGACCCCCTCGACCGAGCGGACCGTGGTCACCACCGATACCCTCGTGCAAAACCAAGACTTTATGGACCCCTGGCCCGGAGGGTTCGGCGGAACCCGTAGTGGCGGGTACGAGGTCGGCCGCAAATCGGCCACGCAAAACCTGGCCGACGTCGCCGCCATGGGCGCGCGGCCCGTGAGCCTCTTCGTATCCCTGAGCCTGCCGGGTGAAACCCTCTACGGCTGGGTCGAGGACTTCGCCCGGGGGCTCGTGGACGGCGTGCGCGCCTGCGGAGCCGAGGACTGCACGATTGCCGGGGGCGACATGGGTGCCTCCGGCGAGATTTCGGTGACCGTCACCGCCCTGGGTCGCACCGACCGGCCCGTGCTACGCTCCGGCGCGCAGGCGGGTGACACGCTCGCGCTGGCCGGGCGTACCGGCTGGGCTGACGCCGGGTTGCGGCTGCTCCTCAACTCGCTGTCCCGCCCCGCAATGGTGCTCCTGAAGGGCATCGCGAACGGCGGGCTATCCCACGAGCCGCTCCCCGAAATTCCCCTGTCCGAGGGGCTTTTGGACCTCATCGGAACCCTGAATAGCGCCGAAGCTGCCGAAATGCTCGAGGCCTGCGAACGTGCCATTGACGCGCAGATGCGCCCGATCAGTCCGGTGCCCCTGGGCGAGGCGGCGCGCGATGCGGGCGCGAACGCCATGCTGGACGTTTCCGACGGGCTCGTCAAGGATTCGGGCCGGATCGCCCGCGCATCCGGCGTGCAGATTCACCTGGACGAGGCCGCCGTGGATGCGCTTGCCGCGCCCCTGCTGCCTGTGGCCCGTCTGCTGCTGACCATCGTCGAACACAACGAGGGGGCCGAGAGCCCCGCCTCCCTGGCCAGGGCCTTCGTGCTCGGCGGGGGAGAGGATCACGGCTTGCTGGCGACCTTCCCCGCGGAGGTGCCCGAGGGCTTTACGACCCTGGGCTCGTGCCGTGTGGACCGTGCGGGCCGAGCCCACAGTGCGGATCCCCTGGCCGGTGGGCACTACGGTGCGGGGCATCGCGGGTCGCTCGCGGCCGGTGCCGTGCTCATGAACGGCGTGCCCCTGAGCGAGCTGGGCTGGGAACACTACGGGGCCTAGCGCGAGCCGGGACCCGCGGGTTCTTAGACTCTTGGGTTTCGCGGAAAATACCGTACATTTAATCGAAAATTCTATTAGAATAGAAATACGAAGCAGGGGTGTGGGTGCTAAAGTGACGCCCACCCGCCGACCTGCGAATTACCGCAATTAGCCGTGGCGCGGGCCAGCCCTGGCGCGCGCGTGGGCTCGCGGAAACGCCAGAAACCGGAACCGCAGGAGGGGAGCATGAGGACAGAACGTGAAGACTCGCGGGGCACCCGGCCCGCCGAAACCAGCGGTGATGCCCGTCCCGGGGGCCTTTCTGAGGGGTCGAATAGCGCTTTTGCGCCGACCGGCCCCGAGCTCAACGCCTCCCGGCGCGAGGCCCGCGAGGTGTACCGCCGGGCCTGCATGCGAGCCTACAGGTTCGGCATCGCCTGGTCCGCGAGCGCCCGCGCGGTGGTGGACCACTACCGTGAGCCTCTCAATGAGCTCAACGGCTTTCCCGTGCCCGACCACGACACCGGGTCGAACCTGGCCCACACCCTGCGCACGCTCACCGAGGAATTCGACCGGGGCATGGAGGAACTCCTCTTCGAGGACCCCGCTGACCGCGAGGACGTGCCCGGGCTGGCCCACCTGTGGGTGCGCCTGGGCGGAATCTACGAGCGCGCCATCGTGAGCGCCTCGCGGATGGCCCGCGGCAACTCCGGAACGCTGCTCTGCGCCTGGGGCCTGGAAGCCGTGCGTAGCTACTGGGGCCTGCCCGGCAACCTTGCCCAGGAGCTGGGCCCGGAGGCTGAGAAACTGCCCCTGCTGAGCGCCCTCGCCCGAGATGAGGAGCGGGTGCGCGCGGCTCACGCGGCCGCCTCGGGAGGCGAGGGCTCCGAGGGACCCCGCGGTTTTGACTACGCGGTGGCCGAGGCCCGCGCCATGGCTTGCGCCGCCGAGCGCGTGCGCGCAAGCGTGGGGGAGCAGATGGTGCCCTCAACGATGCTTTCCGTCATGGTGGAGCTGGCCAACCTGGGGCTGTACTACCCCGAGAGGGAGAACGCCCCCGAGAAACTTGCGCACGGCGCTGATGAACCCGAAGCTGGCGAGCCCGAAGCTAACGGGGCGAATGGTGCCGAGGACGTCGACGGGGCGGAAACCCCTCTGAACCGCGCCCGCCGCGCCGCCATGCTGAGGGCCCTGGAACGCACCGCCGAGCATCCGCCCGCACCGCACCTGGCCGGAAGCGTGGACGCCGGCGCTCTCGGCTTCTACCTGGCCGTCGTGCACGCTAACCCGAGGTGGGAGGGCGCAACCCTGAGCGAGGAGGAGGTCCGGAGTATGCTGACCCCCGCCTCCGCGGCACCCGCACAGGTCGCCCCCGCTCCGGGCGCGAAGACTCCCGCAGAGGAGGGGGAGAGCGGCTGGGAGCTCATGGGTACCCTGCGCTGCGAACCCCTCGCGATGGCTCAGCTGCGTCTCGAGCTGGAGGGCATGGGCGATAGCCTGCTCATCACCCCGCTGGATATGGCCGCAGGCCTCTGGGTCGTGCACGTGCACGTTCCCGAGGTGGAGCCGGCCCGCCGACTCGTGACCTCCTACGGGGAGTGGTCGGACGAGCGCATCTCCTCGCTCACGGACGGGCACCACGCGGAGGGCTGCGGATGAGCCCGCGCCGCACCCCAAAGCACAGCCCCGAACAGGAGGCCCTGGACCTGGGCCTTTTCGGGGCTGAGCCTGTCGCGCCCACCGAACCAGCTGAACTCGCCGAGACGGCTGAACCCGTTGCGCTCGCCGAATCTCACAAGAGGGAACGCGGGGTGCCCCTCCTCAGCGACGAACAGCTACGCACCACGGCCGAGCTGACCGTCCGTGACCTTGCCGCCTTCGCCCGCGGCGAGGCGAGTCGCGAGGAGCTGAGCGAACGGGCCGCGCGTCGAACCAGCGCACCCTACCGTAAGGCGCTCAGGGCGCTCAAACATTCGCTGGGCCCCGCCGCGCACGCCATGACCGACGATGCGCTCTACGAGCTCGTGGATATCGCGCTGGCCGTCCGGCAGATGGCTCAGCCGGAGACGAATCAGCCGGAGGAATCTACCCCGAAGAAGCCGGCACGGAAGGCACCCGCCCGAAAGAAACCGGCGCAGAAAGAACTAACTCAGAAAGCCTCCGCGAAGAAGGCCCCGGGTGAACGGAAAGCCCCTGCTGAACGGAAAGCCTCGGCTGAGAAATCGACCTCCGCATCAGTTGCCGCGGAGGCCAAAAGTCGTGCCCTGGCGCGCTACGCCGCCGAGGACAGCCTCGAGAACGCGCCCCTCAAAAAGTACCTGCCCGCCCCCAGCGCCAAGGCCATCGCCACGCACCTGGGAATCACCACGGTCGGCCAGATGCTCGAATACTTCCCGCGCAAGTACCTGCCGCGCGGTGAGCTCAGCTCCTTCGCCGAACTCGTTGAGGGGCAGGACGTCACCATCATTGCGCGCGTGGTGCACGTGAGCACCCGAACCATGGCGGCCCGCCGCGGCAAAATCACCGAGGTGACCATCACCGACCGGCTCGCCGACTCCTCCGCACACGAGGAGAGCGGCTTCGGCGGCATCGGGACCGTGTCCGTGACCCCCGGCCGCGCCAACGCCTCCGCCCCGGGCACCTCCTCCCGGGGGGCATCCGGGCTGGGTCTGCGCTGGCAGGCAACCGGCCAGCACAACCCGCGCATCGACTCCCTCGCCGCACCCGCATCCTACACGGGCTACGCCGACTCCTACGGGCAGGACGACTTTACCCAGAACCATCCCGAGCAGGGCGGCCTCTTTGGCGTGCCCGCACCCGCGCCGCTCATCGGCGCGCAGATGAAGCTTTCCTTCTTCAACGCCTGGACCGCCGCCCGCGAAATTCGCGAGGGCGAAACCATGATGTTCTCCGGTAAGGTCGGCATCTACCGGGGTGAGTACACGCTCACCAACCCGCACTACGCCCTGCTCTCGAAGGACGCCTCCGGCTCCGAGATGAACGAGGCCGCCACCGCCCCCGTGCCCGTCTACCGGGCCCCCGCCAAGCTGCCCACCGACCGCATCGCCGGGTACATGGAGCAGCTGCTGGAGAAGGTTCCGCTCAAGGAGCTCGAGGACCCGGTGCCCTACGCGATTCGTCGCGCCCGCAAGGTGCCCTCCCTCGCCTGGACCTACCGCGCCTTGCACACCCCCGACACCGAGGACACGTGGCGTGCCGCCCAGGCGCAGATGCGCTACCGCGAGGCCTTCGTGCTGCAGAGCGCCCTGGCGCGCCTGCACTCGGCCCGAGCAGCGCACCGCACGCAGGCCCGGCCGCCCATCAAGGACGGCCTGGCCGATCGCCTGCTCGAGGTGCTGCCCTACGAGCTGACCGAGGGGCAGCGGAAGGTGGGGGAGGAAATCTCCGCCGACCTCGCGAGCGAATCGCCCATGAACCGCCTGCTGCAGGGTGATGTGGGCTCCGGCAAGACCGTGGTGGCACTGCGCGCCATGCTGCAGGTGGCCGATGCGGGTGGTCAGTCCGCGATGCTCGCCCCGACCGAGGTGCTCGCCGAGCAGCACCTGCGTTCGGTGCTGGACATCCTGGGGGATATGGCCGCGCCCGAGGACTCTGACGGTTCTGCCGGAGGAATCCCCGAAGGGGCTGTGCGCGTGCGCCTGCTGACCGCCTCCATGGGTACCCGAGCCAAGCGCCAGGTGCTGAAGGAGCTCGCCGACGGCACTGCGCAGATTGTGATTGGCACGCACGCCCTGCTCTCCGATGACGTGCGCTTCAACGACCTGGGCCTGGTCGTGGTGGACGAGCAGCACCGCTTCGGCGTGGAGCAGCGCGACGGCCTGCGCGGCACCGACGGCGCCCTGCCGCACCGCCTGGTCATGACCGCAACGCCCATTCCGCGTACCGTCGCTATGACCGTGTTCGGTGACCTGGATGTGTCCGTGCTCGACACCCTGCCCGCCGGCCGACAGAAAATCTCAACGCACGTGGTGCCCCTTGCCGAGAAGCCCGCCTGGGCGTCCCGGTTGTGGAGACGCGCCCGCGAAGAAATCGACGCGGGCCACCAGGTGTATGTTGTCGTACCCAAAATCGGGGAGGAGGGCGACAGCCTGGAGGAAGGCGCCGCGTTCTTTGGTGCATCCAGCCTGAACGGTGCGGGAACTGGCGCGGGCAACTCTGCCCAGGGCTATTTCGGTCAGGGTGGTAGTGCCAGTAGCGACGGCAAGGTTCAGTTGACCTCGGTCGCCTCAATGTACTCCTATCTGAGCGCTGAGGATGCCCTCGTCGGCGTGCGTATCGGCACCCTGCACGGCCGCATGGACCCGGCGGAGAAGACCGCCGTCATGACCGCCTTCGAGCGCGGCGAGATTGACCTGCTCATCAGCACCACCGTCATCGAGGTGGGTGTGAACGTTCCGAACGCCACGCTCATGATCATCATGGACGCCGACCGCTTCGGCATCTCGGGTCTGCACCAGCTGCGTGGCCGCGTGGGTCGCGGCGGCTACGCGGGCACCTGCCTGCTGGTCACCCGCCAGGAGGAGGGCGGTGTCTCCCGCGAGCGCCTGGATGCGGTCGCCTCCACCACGGACGGCTTTGAGCTCTCGCGCATCGACCTGGCCCAGCGTCGCGAGGGTGATATTCTGGGTGCTGCACAATCGGGCTCAAAGAGCACCCTGCGCTTTCTGCGGGCACTCGCCGACGCCGACATTATTGAGCGTGCCCGCGAGGACGCCCGCTCGGTGGTTGAGAAGGACCCGACGCTGGCTAAGCATCCGTCTCTGGCGCGCACGATTGACCGCGCCCTGGACGCTGACCGCGAGGCCTTCCTCGGCAGGGGATAGGTGCTCGGGGAATGGGGAGCACACTCTGCTCGCTGTTCGCTAAAACCGTGCCCGCCCACCGCCTACTAAAACCGCCGTTACCTAGTTAGTCAACTACTTCAGAGGAGAGACCCTATGAGCCGCATTATTGCCGGTGCCGCCGGAGGCGTGCGCCTGGCCTCGGTGCCGGGGGACAACACGCGTCCCACCACGGACCGGGTGAAGGAATCCCTCTTCTCCAAGCTGGAGAGCTACGACCTGCTACGCGACGCCCGCGTGCTGGATGCCTTTGGTGGCTCCGGCGCGCTGGGATGCGAGGCGCTTTCCCGTGGGGCGGCCTCCGTGACCCTGCTGGACACCTACCCGAAGGCGGTTGCGGTGATTCGTCGTAACGTCGAGGCGGTGCAGAAGGCGATGGGCGGCAAAGCTGCCGGTTCTGCGGCTCGCGTGCAGCAGTCTCAGGCGCTGAGCTACGTGCAGACCGCATCGGGCCCGTGGGACCTGGTGTTCGTGGACCCGCCCTACGCCATGCCGAACGAGCAGGTGTGCGAGCTCATGCGGGCGCTGACCCCCAAGCTCGCCCCGGGTGCCGTGATGGTGGTGGAACGCTCCTCGCGCGATGCGGAACCCGAGTGGGGCGGCGAGCTGCACTGCTTCTCGACCCGCCAGCACGGCGAGACGGTGCTCTACTACGTTGAGCCCGAAGAGCCGGCCGACGGAGACGATCCCGCCGACGACTCTGCCGACGAAACCGCCCCTCACCACTTCGACACCGCGGAGGTTACCGCATGATTGCCCTGTGCCCCGGATCCTTCGACCCCGTGCACCACGGTCACCTGGAAATCATTGCCCGGGCCGCCGAGCTCTTCGATGAAGTCATCGTGGGCGTGGCCCATAACAGCGCCAAGAAGTACCGCTTCTCCCTCGAGGAGCGCGTGCGGCTCGTGGAGGAATCCCTGCTCGAGCTCGGCATCGAGGGCGTGAGCGTGGAGCCGATTCCGCCGGGCGTGCTGCTGGCCGAGTACGCGGCCGAGCGCGGCGCGAAGGTGCTGGTCAAGGGCCTGCGTTCGGCCACGGACTACAGCTACGAGGCTCCCATGGCGAGCATGAATCGTCACCTGGCGCGCGTGGAGACCGTGTTCCTGGCGGGTGAGGACCGCTACGGGGCGGTGTCCTCGACCATTATTCGCGAGGTGGCTTCGCTGGGTGGTGACGTGACCCCCTTCGTGCCGGAGGCGGTCGCCCGCGCCCTGAAGAGCGCCTAGAAAAACGCTTAAAGCGCCTCATCAACCCGGACAACCCGGGCACGCACCCGTCCGACACGCCCGCCGACATGCCCATCGGTACGGCTCCCGCACCGCCGACCGGGCACTTAACCGTCTCTGCAACGTCCCCGGCCGGCCGGTTAAGCGCCGCGCGGCGCCTCCTTAAGGAGATATTTAAGAGGTGAGCGCCACTTAATTGGATTTAAAAGAGCCTTAATCTTGATTAACCGCGCGAACCACCCCTAAAATGGGACTTTGGTTTATACATTTCGTAAGGAGAAACGCCATTTCACGTGCAGACGCATCGCCGCTGGTGGTATCGGTTACTAACCTGATTCACCGCCCCGGCACCATGGAAACTCTCACTGAGGTCCTGCCCGCACCGGCAGACCTGGGTAACACGCTCATCGGCGTGGAAGAGGGTTCGGATATTGACCTCGATATTCGTATGGAGTCTGTTGTTGATGGTATCCTAGTTACCGGCTCCGTCGTTGTGGATGTACACGGCGAGTGTAGCCTCTGCTTGGATCCGATTGATTACGAGATGTCGGCCAATATTCAAGAGCTTTTCGTCTTTGAGAAGGCCCCGGCTGGCGGCCCCGAAGACGAAGTAGATGAGCAGTACGCCGTTGAGGATGATTCCATCGACCTTGAACCGGCTCTGCGGGACGCAGTAATCCTTCAACTGCCGTTCCAGCCTGTTTGTAGGGACACCTGCCAGGGTCTGTGCGCCGATTGCGGTGCGCGCCTGGAGGATGACCCCGGGCATCATCACGAGGTGTTGGATCCGCGCTGGTCGGCCCTGCAGGGCCTGCTCGGTGCAGATACCGAAAACTAAATTGTTGTTACTAGAGATTGTGAGATAGCTGTGGCTGTTCCCAAGCGCAAGATGTCCCGCGC
>ERZ773007.1565-NODE-1565-length-10739-cov-6.241670_pt1 | contig 10739 bp, 11 predicted proteins | sample MGYA00580665_ERZ773007 | MGnify/ENA primary metagenome ERZ773007 (study PRJEB29015, sample SAMEA2738122) | human oral metagenome | biome: human oral; feature: human-associated habitat; material: saliva | place: China | collected 2167 ... | reverse complement strand
TGGCTTCCCTCCAAGAAGCCTGGACAGGACAGCGCCCAAGTGCCATCCCGATGGTGCCAGAGGAGTTGATGGTGGAAGAATTTTTGAAATTGACTAGTGTACAAGAAGCTATTGAGAATGGTCAGATTCCTATCGGTTTGGAGCTAGAAATGGTTGGAAGTATCAATATCTCTCTTAGTAAATTTAAACACATGGCTTATGTATCAAATGCAGAAGATGCTTTTGATAATATAACTCATCATTTATTAAGAACTATTCTTAAAATGCCTAACGTTCATATGATGTTGATTGATGCTTTCCAAGAATATGAGTCATATAGTAATCAGGTGAAAACCTATGTTGGAAGTAAAAAGGAAGTATCGGACATAGGAAATCAGCTAATCTACGAAATAGAGCGCCGTCTTAAAAAAGGAATCTCATCTGAGTGGATTGTTTTTATACCAAATATGAGAGCACTTGTATCCGAAAGCGATTTAAATGTTCAACAGCTTCAATTTATGTTTGAGAATGGTTATCGAGTAGGGATGAGGTTTATTATTGGTACAGATTATACTTATATTGGAACAAGCGTTGACCCAATTCCAAGATACCTCAAAACAAATGTCCAATGGGTCATCTTTGGTATGCGCCTAATGGATCAAACCTTCTTAGATAAAGGAATATATAGCAGAGATGTGGCTCCAGATCCCGATCAGGTTTATTTACATTCTCGGAAAGAAATCATCAAACTCAAAATTAGTAAGAATAAGTAACAATATTATTTGATACTTAAGATTCAACCCTGTCTCTTGACGATTTGATAGTAGAAAGGATAATTGAAAAGGTTATTGAACATGGGACAAGTAAAAAGTGAAAAAGGCACGGCAAGTACTATTGCAACTGGAATTGTATCAGCAAGCAATAGCATTACAACTGCCGGTACAGTTACTAGAGATAAGACAAGCTATTATACCGCTAATACGGTAGGAAGAAAATTGATCATCAATGAGGCATCTATTGCTCAAAATATTCAATCGAAAATAAGTGAATTCGTAAAATTAATTCATGGTGTCGCAAATGAATTCGAAGTAGTAGATGAGAATATAAGTACAATGTGGCAGAATAATTTATCGTCGGGTCAAAATAAGGGGACAACTGGTCTATCTTCGCCATACACAAATCCGTCATTTGTTCCTCAAAATAATTTGTTTAAGGAGTGAGGATGGAAAAAACTAGAAAATTAGAAGATATTCAATGTAGTGTTCAACAGATTCAAACGAAATTATCAAAGCTAGAAGAAGAAAGAAATCAGTTTCTTTCCGTTGCGACGGAGATCTTAGATCTTTGTCAAACGAACTTCATTCCATATAGAGAATTAGGCTATTATCCGTTATCCGTTAAAGATGAGATGGATCGTCTTGAAGATATAGAGATGTTAAAAAGGAATGAACAGCTACTTGATGATTTTATCTCTGAGAGGAAAGAAGAATTAAAAAAAGCAATGAGCAAGCTAGAGGGTGAAAAAGAGGAACTTCTTTTTCAACAACGCCGTCTTGAATTACAAAATGAGGAGAAGGAGGAGAAGAATGGGGATTAAAGTAGATATAGGCTCAGCAGATTCGCAGGGTAGTACAGCAAATAGTGTATTAAGCAGCCGTGTGAATTATTATAACGATGTCATTAGTGCTTTTAATAATTTGATTACAGAGGAGGAGTTGAAAGGGGCAGCCTATGATAGCGCTAAGTCCTATGCGGAAAATATAATGGTTCCCCTACTTAGAGGAGTTATCCTCTTTTCAGAGAGTCTAGGAGGAAAAGCCGGTGAACTACCGACTCTTTACTATTCACAAGTTGGTGGAGAAAGTCTAGATGAGGAGATACTTCAAAAGCAAATTGAAGCGAAGAATACAACCATTTCGACTTATGAATCTATTTTATATAGTTTATATAATCTAAAGGACGTCGATCCTATATATATAAGTAATGTTCGAGGAATTATCTCAAATGCAACAAGTAAGCGAGATGAGTTACAAAGGAAATTAGAAAAATTGCAGTCGTTTGCGAGCTCGACTAGTGGTCAGTTTTCGGATTCAGAAAGCTTACAGAGCTTAGTTTTTCAAGGTTTCGAACAAGTTACAGGTGACTTTGGAAAGTTTGATGGGACATTTAAAGTAGAGGGACAAGCTCCTTGGGCTAATACTATTAATAATGAGTGGACGAAACGTTCTGAGGTAGTTCAAAATTATCAAAATGTTTTAGATAAAATTAAAAATAAAACCGAATTAGATGAGAAGGATATAAAATCAATTGCAGAGTATAGAAAACGGTATCCAGGTAAAGAGTTGCCAGATACGTTAGTTAATGCTATTGAGCAACACCTCTATGAAAAGATATTAGCTGAAGTACTTGGTGATGATGGTGTTAAGTATAATACAATGAGTTTGTATGATGCAATTAAGGCAATCTCAGATAATGACTGGTTTAAGAGAGGAGCCCAAATACTTGGACTAACACCGAAAAACTTGACTAAGGCTTTTCTACAATCGGACGGCGTCATAGAATTGCTGGGATCGGTTGATAAGGGGACAAAAGGTAGGAAATTTGTAAGTGGTGTAATGAGTGCCATGGCTCGGTATGAATCATTAGGAAATAAGGGAGGGACACTGAAAAAGATTTTCGATGGTGTTTCTGATGTCGCAAGCCCTGTAGAAACTATTGTTAAAACAGGATTGGAAGGTGCCAGAGATGCTGGAATGGCGAAATTTGGTAAATATATAAAAGGGGGAGAAGAGGCAACAGGCTTATTAGGAAAAGGGCTCAAATATTTCCCAAAAGTAGCTAAGGTTATGGGGAAAGTAGGTACAGTAACGACGTTTGCTGATCTTGGGATTACAGCAATTTCTAGTGGAGTAGACGAATATAGCAAAACTAAGGATATAGGAAAAGCTGCTGGGAAAGGTGTACTTTCAGCTATAGCTAGCGTTGGTCCATTAGAAGGTGCAACCATCGGAGGAGCAATAGGAGGTGGACCTGTTGGGATGGCTGTTGGATTCTTCGTTGGAGCTGCAATTCAAGGAATTAAGTTGCTTGAGCCTAAATTTTTTGATGATCCAGTGCAGGGAACAAAAAATATTATCAATAATGTTGGAAAAGGAATTGAAGGATTTGCAAATGAGGTTTCTAAGGGAATTGGTGGAATCGGTAAGGCATTAGGATTTGGGTAAAAAAATGAAAAAGAAATCAATTTTTAAAGCAAGTTTTGAAGAGAGTTTGAATCTAGAAGATGATGGACTTCGAAAGTTACAGCAAGAGCAACATGATAAGACGGCTAACTATTTTAAAAAAGGGAGAGCCTCTCTTTGGTTCTGTATCAAAAGTTTTATTTTAGCCCTTATTTTTCCTATTGGTTTTAACTTTCTATTGCTTATTGTATCTATGGCGTTCCATGAAAGTGACACTTTAACTCTTCCAATAGCCAAGCACGAGTCATTAACGGTAAATGTTTTTTTGATATTACTTCTAATTTGGCTATTCTTAGTCATACTCGGAAAGTTTATTAAACGAGTCTATCTTTTACCATATCGCTATCAGTTTCATGCTTTTATATTTATGATTTGGTTCTTATTGGAAATTGATTTAATCGTGTTTGATGTTCTATTAGCAAATCTGGCAACTTGGGAAATGATTGGCATCTATGGAATCATTATGATTGTCACTTATGCGATATGGAATATTGAGTTAAGAGGATTAAGACGACTCATGTATGGTGAGGTTTCGGGAAATACTTTCCGTAATAAGATTGCAAAGATGCTCTCTCTCTATGGTATGGGGATTTTAGGAGCAGGTATCATCATAAAGCGTATTTTAGGAATCTTTACAGTAGATGTGTCAAGTTCAATAAAGGCATTTGGTTTCTTGCTATTATGGATTTTTTGTAATGTTATACTGGTTGCTGTAGTTGCTTTCATAGGTTTACCTTATTTCCTTCAAGCCTACTACAAATGGAAATATCCTGAAGAATACCGCGAGTGGGAAGGGAAAACAGTAGAAGAATGGTATGGAAAAAAATATTTAAAAAAACACAAGGAGTTATTAAAAAATGAATAATAAAAATAAAGAATTATTACCGTTAGGTAGTATTGTCTATCTTCAAGAAGGAACGCAAAAATTAATGATTATTGGTCGTGGAGTTATCTTTGACGACGAGGAAACTGGAGAAAAAGCATTCGCTGATTATATGGGTATTTTGTACCCAATGGGCTTTCAAACGGAATCAACGCTTTTCTTTCAACATGAAAATATTGACAAAGTCGTTTTTGTAGGCTATTCAGATGAGGAAGAGGAACGTTTTTCAGAAATTTATAGAGAATGGACGAAAACACTCACGGTTCCTAAGAAAGAGATAAAATAGAATTACAATGGAGTAACTATCATAGTTCATCTATATTGAATGTAGTAATGCTAATTCTGTCTTTTTGCTGAAAGCTTTAAAACCATTAAAAGTGTAACAAAATTCGAGTAAGCTATATTTTTAGAGATTGTTTAAGAAATCACTATACTTTAAATAAAAATCAAAAACGAGGAGCTGCTTTGACATTAAAGAAACTCCTCGTTTTTTGTCTGTTCCATTTCGTAAGATGAATTAGCGTTGTCATAAGCCTAAATTCATGATACAAAAATATAGATTTGTTCCTATGGGATGAGAGCTGTTTTGATATTGTGGTATAATAGAACAAGAACGTTTTCTTTCTAGTACCTTGAAAATTCTATATTTTTGGCTTGTTTATCTGCTCTGCTATTTATAAAAAATATATCCTATCCCTCGCTGTCAACTTCAACCCACGTGATGTGGCTTTCTTGCTGATTGACTACAAGGGTAGGAGAAAGCATTGAGAAAATTGGAGATTGTGTAATACCGTTAGTGAATAAATTAGATGGATTCTTAGGGAGCGCTAAATTTGCGAAAGCATTACCATATGGATTGGGATCAGCGATTGATTTTGGCACACAGTTATACAGTGGCGAAGATGTTGGAGATGCAGCAATTAAGACAGGTGGGCATCTCCTGATTCAATTAGCTTTAGGTGTTGTAGGTGGTCCGATTGGTTTCTTTGCTGGTGTAGGATTGTCAATGGTATTTGATTATCTATATGATAAATATGGGGATAAAGTCGTGGAATTTGCTGGTGATGTTTGGGATGGTACAAAGAAAGTAGTAGGTGATACGATGAAATCTGTTGGTGATACAGCTGAGAAAATATGGGATAGTGCGGGAGATGCAGTTAATGGATTTTTCTCGGGATTAGGTAGTGTATTTAATTAAAAGGATTTACATATGGAAACAATTATTAATTTAGGGATATGGGAGAGCAAAAATTATCATTTTGATTGGGAGAATAAGGTATTGCTAGAGGAAACATCTTCTCCTAATTACTGGTCTTATATTCTACTGCCTGTTACGCTGTACATTATAAATAAAATTTCTGATATATTGGCTGAAGCAGGAATATTTAATAATCAGTTAGTCCGAGTTGGGACGGTTACGATCTTAGGCGTTTTATCTTATTTTTTGGCCGCTTTGATTATCAGATTTTACCACGGAACTTTAAAATTAAAAAAATCAGAGTTGGATGGGGAACAGAGTAAGAAGTTTGTCAGATCTTTGAAGAGAAGAAGAGGGTACTTTAAATGTCTTCTTAATCTTTTTAGAGTCCTAACTGTAATCGCTACTCTTTTGTTTGTCTTTGGAAATGAAACCATTGCCGTACTCTTTTTGGCGGTTAGTTTTTTAGTGATATTTATGTTCAAATTTGATTACCAACTTAATAGATGGTTAAAAATCATTAAAATAGTAGAAAAAGGAGAGAAAAATGTCTAATTTATTACCTATTGGTACTGTTGTTCGCCTTCATAATGGAACGATTGATGTGATGATTATAGGTAGATTTCCATTGTACAATCAAGAGGGTACAATTGGCTATTTTGATTATGTAGCATGCCTATATCCAACAGGGGCAGCAAATGAAGAACTTTTATATTTTAATCAAGAGAATATTGAAAAGGTGATATTCGAAGGATATCATTCGGAAAAAGAGGATGAGTTACAAGAATTATTCAAGAAACAAAAGGATAGTATTAAATATCCAAAATTGAAGGTATAATTTAATTTATAGGTTTATTTTCAAAACAATAAACTTACTAACTTTCATTCGTGGGGGATCTATATTAAAATTGTAAAACTATTTGTTTCTTGGCCCTTTATCAACTGTAGTGTGTTGATGAAAAGTGAACATTGAGAGAGGACGGGATTCGTTCTCTCTCTTTTTATACTATCAACTCTCTATTTAGTGATTAACTTGAACTTGAAAGTAAACAAAATTTTAAAACCATTAAAAGTGTAACAAAATTCGAATAAGCTATATTTTTAGAGATTGTTGAAGAAATCACTATACTTTAAATAAAAATCAAAAACGAGGAGTTGCTTTGACATTAAAGAAACTTCTCGTTTTTTGTCTGTTCCATTTTGTAAGATGAATTAGCGTGGTCATAAGCCTAAATTCATGATACAAAAATATAGCTTTGTTCCTATGGGACGAGGGCTGTTTTGATATTGTGGTATAATAGAACAAGAACATTTTTCCTTTGTTTTTCTGTTTGGCAATAATTCCAAGACTACCGTAGGGAAAATCGGGAAGTCTGTGATCGGTGGTACCATTGATACCATATCTAATGTTGATTCTTTAGATGGTATGTGGCTTGGAGTTAAGGCAGGAGCACTAGGAGGACATCCGGTGGAAGGAGCTCTCATTTGTCTTACTGTAGGAACGCTTAATCTTATCGGTTCTGCAGTTGCACCAGAATTTAAAAAGTCTGTTTATGACGGAGCTAAAAATTTTGCTTATGGTGCTGTAGACGTGGTAGAATCAGGAGTGGAATCTATCGGAAAAGGAATCCACTGTTATTACGAACCAAAGTATTTCTCGTAATATAGAGGCTCCGTTGCGCCTAGCAAAAGGTTTCAAACAAGCTTTGATTAGCATGAGACTCAATGACCAAAACGTTGTACCCGTCGCAAAGAAACCTCTAAGAGAGACTATGTTAGAAAATCAAGTTCATTATTTTGTTTGTGAGAGCACATACATTAAGATCAAGGCTTTGATGCGCTAAACGCTTGATTAAAGGGGCAATCACGAATCAATAGTGAACATTATAATCGCGGAGTAAAGAAAGATGAAAAAAATAAAAATAATTTTATGGTTAATGATAGGAGGAATTATACTTATGACAGCATCGGTATTGAATGGATGTAGTTTGGGTGGTGAAACCATTCCCAAAAACAGGACAAAAGAACAGTACGAATTCGAAAAAACGTTTGAACCCATGTTTAAATTTTTAGAACAAGACAAGAAGGACTTTACTGGACTAAAGTCATACACTAGTGATGTTTATATAAAAAATCAAGCTGAAGTCAAAAAGTACGAAGTGGACTTAGATATTAATCAAGCTGACATTAAAGGTGATTACACAATAACACTTGGCGAGGAGAAAGAAACTGTTCCAGTTACTTACTCTAATGGTAAACTAAATTATGAGTCTGAGATAAATCCTTTATTTGATGAGGAAGTTTTAAATTTAATAGTTTCAAGAGATTATTTCGCTTCCTTAGATGTGAAAAAAACATTTAAGAGCGCAGAAACTGAATTGAGTGATATTATTTACCAGTCAGAAAATCAATCTGAGTTATATAAAAAAATAGTGGAAAAGTATAACCTTCCTTCTGACACAAAACTTTCAGTTAGTCTTGGATATGCTTACTATGACAGATACGATATCCTACTAAGTATAGAATCTAAAGAAAAATTGGTTCAAATCAGTGCTGCATTTTATTTAGTGAAAGGAAAGTGAATTTATGAATTCAATCGAGAAAAGTAATAGGCGAGTGGAAGTGTCAGCTAAAATTTCAGATTATGTTTATGAGTATGAAAAAGATTATACTTTTCGGAATCCTCAGAATCCACTTAAAACTACTGAAAAGCTCATAAAAGAATCTTATGGAGATTCTGTAAAAATCGTAGACAAAATGTACGATTCAGATTCGGGTGTTGCTGCTATTGCTGTTTACGATGATCTGACAAAGGAGACCTATATCTCATACGCTGGAACCAACATGGATGCTGATGGTCATAAGGATATAATTGTAGATGCAGCGATTGGATTAAATGATACTTTGTACCTGAAAGAAAAGAATAAACCAGCACTTGATTTCTATGATAGAGTAGAAGCGAGTGGCCGTTATATTAGCACAACTACTGGTCACTCTTATGGAGTGTTTCAGAGCGGGAGAGTGGCATTAGAAAGACAAGTTCCTTATAATATTGGCTATCAAGGAGCACCTCAGTCAGTAAATGGGAAGACTGCTCAAGAGATGGTTGCGGATGGTGACTCTTCTATACTAAAAGCGTTTAATATTTTAGATAAATTAGTACACTCTGCGGCTGACGGTAATGCGATTATAGGACCATATTGGAAGTATCTCTCTCGCTTAAAGGCTACCTCTCCTGAGGAAGTTAAAGCTGCTAAAGAAGAGGCAAAGCGAATTGAAGAGTTGAAAAAAAATTATAAAGGATCCTCTGTGACATTTTCTACAACTCGAGATTTTTTAACGAATCTTGTCTGGGCTCAAGATGGGAAGGAGATTTCCTTTGGAGGACAGGTACTAGATAATAGCGCATACGAAACACTATTGGATAATAATACTTCAACATTGTTGAATATTTTAGGAATTACTAGAGAAGCCAAGTATCCTGAAAATGTTGTTGCGATTGATCTACCGATTCATCATAATATGACGAAGTACAGAGAAAATGCTGAAGCTATGGAATATACAAAGCAAGTAGTTTTAGAACAGTTATTTGCGGTTGATATAGATGGCGATAGTTTATTAGATTTTGCAGTGACTCCAGAGAATACAACAACTCGAGATTTGTTGAAAAAGTATGGTGACTCAAAAGAAATTCGCTTAGATACAACATCTATGAGAATTTTAATCACAAATCTGGAATCTAGTTTAGGACATGCGGAAGATTTGTTAGAAGTAGTTCAGCGTACAAGTCAGGCAAATGAAAATGTTATGAATAATTTGTCGAGTCGTACAAACAATCTAAAAGAAGCCGTCTTCCAGCATTTACAATCAATTAGTTTGATTGAAGCTATTCAAAAGATAGATAATGCTTTCAGTACTTATGATGGCATGAAAGAAACGTTTAAAACACTTAATGCGTATGATCCCTATGATTTTTCTAGGAATTTTGACTGGTTCGGCTTTAGTGGCCTAAACGACTATTTTTATAGTAATGGAAATAATTTTAACCATGGAGCAATTGCATCAAAATTATATAGTGCAAAGTTTAATAGTGAGTTGACTCTTCTTGATATTGAAGTACATAAAATGACTTCAAAAGGTAAATCTGAAGGTAATATTTGGGCTGAATCAGCCACCTCTACTTACTTGGGTGTAAGAGGTGCAGAACTAGTCAATTCGTTTGAAGGAATGATAGAAAAAAGCACGACAGGATTAGATAAACGTTCCCATTTTGGCGATGGAATACCACAAGCTGTGAATGAAATTTTAAAAGTGTTGGAACAAAATATCCAAACAATCATTCATTGCATCTCCTATACTATCCATGTAGCTATAATTATACAAACTGCTTTAGAGCAAACAGATAGAGGCTTGGCTAGAAATATAGATACACTAGATTTTAGTTCAGTTCCAGATGTTAATACTAGTGTTTCTCAGGACTATAATACTTACTTAGAAGAAAGTGGAATATTTGATGATCGTGATGTTATTAGTGCTTTTGATGATCAGATAGATGTGAGGGCTGAGGATCTAGCAAATCAGATGTCTACGTCTTTTAGCAGTTATTTAGATAGTGCAAAAAGCTATATTCAAAACACGAATAAAGTTATAAATACCTCAAGAGATAATTTAAAAGATCTTATCAATGATTTTCCTACTGAAATTTATTATAAGAATAAATTTGACGATAAGGACGATAAAAAGTTTTATGGTACTGTGGAGTCCGAGATTTCAATATCGGGTACAATTCGAACAGCTGCTTCAGATATTGATATTTTGGATATAGATTTGACCACAGCAGCTACAACAATAAATCTAGTTGTGTCGATGTTGGGAGGTTTCAAGCCTGCATTCAGGAATGGGATGGAGGATGCATTTTATGGAGCAACTGAATTGAAAGGTGTTGTTCGTGCTCAAAAAGCAGTTGGGGCAGTAATAAAATCATTGCAGATTCGATTTACAAATTTCAAGGGCGATTTAGATAGTCTTGCTTCAGGTTCTGCTGTACAAGCACTGGGGTATAAACTTGGAGACATGATAAATCTCATGGGTAATGTTAGTCATGTAATTGATGACTGCTTTGGTGATGATTAAAAGTTAATTTCGATTATATCATCAAACAGGAATGTTATATTTTTCAAAATATTCAACAAAATAAATGGGAAGTAATACCCACTTTTGTAGAATTTCATTGCCCACCTGAATTATTTTCAGGTGGTTTTCTTTTGTATTTCTCTTCTTCTCGCGGTATTACTCACATGGTATAATGGATTAAGGATTGTTTCATCTCATATCCCTCCAGTACCCCAGCCATGGTTGCCTCCGCTCAAAGAGCGAATCGCACTAGAGGAGCTGGAAGAAGTGCAACCAGCAGTAGCCTGGGCACAAGAGAAACCAC
>ERZ773007.1564-NODE-1564-length-10739-cov-7.850899_pt1 | contig 10739 bp, 6 predicted proteins | sample MGYA00580665_ERZ773007 | MGnify/ENA primary metagenome ERZ773007 (study PRJEB29015, sample SAMEA2738122) | human oral metagenome | biome: human oral; feature: human-associated habitat; material: saliva | place: China | collected 2167 ... | reverse complement strand
GATTACAGAATGTTGCGGATTCAGCAGAAGGTGCAGCTGAGGCAGCTACAATCTTCGTAACAAGATATGAAGGTGCTTCACATACAGCTGGACGTGCTGATAAGGCATATGCATATTATCTAGAAGGATAGTAGTTAAAAATCAATTAGATTTGTATTTCCTCCATCTCGAAGAATTCTTTCGAAAAGATGGAGGTTTTTGTTTGTGAATTTTACAAAATAGTTTTGGATTAGATTCATATATGTAACATGTAATATACGATAATAAGAATTGTGCTATAGTAGAAAAACATAGAGCAGAGGAACAGCCTACATTAGCTCTGCACATTTCTATGTCAATTCGTATGAAGATGATAGGGCTTCCATATGGGGGATAGTTTTATCATGGAAGAAAAAGGAGAAATTAAAAGTATGAAACAAATGGAGAGAATTGCTGGCTTTATATTGTTGGCAATTGTAATCTTATTCGGCATGTTTGGATTAAGTTCCTCAATGCTGTATTTCAGATTAATGATGGGCGCAATTTTAGGTTACGCTTTAGCGAGAGGCTTTATGGGCTTTGCGGGAAGTGTAAACCGTGCCTATAAGGGTGGTTCTACAAAGCTCATGAGAGCCTTGATGTTTATGTTTTTCGTTTCGGCTGCAGTTAGTACAGCAGTCCTATATAATGCGGATGTTTCCCAGTTTGATCTTTGGGTAAACCCAATTAACTTAGGCTTGATCTTAGGAGGTCTTCTCTTCGGATTTGGTATGGCGTTTGCGTCATGTTGTGCATCAGGTGTACTAACAGACTTAGTTGCGGCATTTCCTAGAGGTATTGTTACCTTACTATTCTTCTGTATTGGTGTATTTGTAGGCTTCCCAATCCAGAATACAGCAAGCTGGGTACAGGATTCTTTAATCAAGTTTGGTGATAAGAATGGTGTATACTTCCCAGACTTATTTGCGTTTGATGGTTTACAGGGTTACTTAGGTGCGTTAATTCTAACTGGTATTCTTTGCTTGATCGTAGTGAAGTTAAGTTATCTCTATGAAAAGAAGAGAAAGGAAGCTGGAACTTACTTTGGCATTGGTAGTGAAACGGTACAGTTAGCTGCTGAAAAGAAGTCTCTTGATGAAACAGAAGCTGTTTGTCCATGCAGTGAAGAAGGTTATGTGAAGATCTTCGCACGTCCTTGGAGTTTAAGAACGGCTGTTCTTGTCATCTCTGCAGTATTCGTATTACTCATGGGTGTTACAAAAGCAGGTTGGGGTGCAAGTACTCCTTACGGATTCTGGTTTGGTAAGTTACTCATGTTGTTTGGTGTTAAGGTAGAAACAATTGTTGAATTTACAAAGGGAGCAGCAGGTCCTTACCAAATGCCTTTCTTTGAACACCCAATCAATGTACAGAACGTAGGTATCGTATTAGGTACATTTGTATACATGCTTACATCAAATAACTTCATCTCCTTCTGCAAGTCAAGTTGGAAGATGAATCCAAAGCAGGCATTATTCTATGCAATTGGCGGCTTTGCGATGGGATTTGGTACAAGACTTTCTAACGGATGTAACGTAGGAGCTTTATATACTCCAATCGCAAACTTCTCACTATCCGGATGGATCTTCCTTGTAGTCTTAGTAATCGGTGGTGTTGTAGGAAATATCATTGCTAAAAAAGTTCGCTTAGATGGATAAAAAATTAAGATATATCGATGTTCTTGGATTAGTAATTGGAGCCATTATAGGCTGGGGTTCCTTTACACTTCCAGGTACAAAGTTTTTAAAAGAAGCAGGTGTAATCAATACCTTTATCGGGCTTTTGATTGGTGGTGTCTTTATCATGGTGATACAAAATGGCTATCACATCATGCTCGAGAATCATAGAGAAGATGGTGGAGAGTTTACCTATGCTTTAAATCATTTAGGCAAGGTACATGGCTTTGTAGTGGGCTGGTCCCTAAGTCTTTGTTATTTAAGCATGGTTCCACTTAATGCAGGCGCATTTGTTCTTCTGTTACGTGAGATATTTGGTGCGAAGATGGATTTCTTCTATCTATATTCCATTTCGGGATATCCAATCTATCTAACGGATGTACTTGTGATATCTGCTGTCATTATTTTGTTTGGTTACATCAATATTCAAGGGTTAAAAATTAGCACGAAGGTGCAAAATATCATGAGCATTCTTTTGGCTGTCATTGTATCAGGGCTTCTATGCTTGATGTTTATGAGAAGTGATTTGCAGGCCTTTCATCAAAACTATGTGGAAAACTACCGCTTTTCGTTCAGTGAGATTTCAAAGATTATAGCGATAGCTCCCTTCTTATTTGTAGGGTTTGATGTAGTACCACAGGTTTCGGAAGAACTTGGCTTTAAACCTGAAAAATCTACGTTACTCGTAGGTATTTCGGTATTTGTTGGTATATTCATTTATGGAGCATTAAATACTATAGCTGGATTAGGCTTTTCACCTGAAGCAGCGATGAAGACGCATTGGGCTGTTGCGGATGCGGTGATTCAACACTTAGGTAAAGCTGGATTCTATATCATGTTAATTGCTTTGGCAGCTGCTGTGATTGGTGGAATCAATGGCTTTATGATTGCATCGAGTAAACTGGTTGCAAGTCTATCCGAAAGAAAACATCTTGGTCCAAAATACAGCATCAAGAATGATAAAGGTGTACAACCTTATGCAATTCTATTTGTCTGTGCAATTAGTTTGATTGGAGCCTTTGTTGGAAGACGTGTAATTATCTACATTGTAGATATGGCAAGTGTTCTTGCGGCAGTAGCGTATATGTACGTCAGTTACATCAGTATTTCACTTGCTAAATCAAAGATTGATAAAGTAAAGTGTGCGCTAGGTGCACTGATTTCTGCAGGATTTATTGTATTGTTAATGTTTCCGGGATCTCCTGCACAGCTTTCAAAGGAAGCTTTCATAAGTCTAATCTTATGGACACTATGTGGAGTTTTAGTATATCAATTTCGAAAAAGAAAGAATGTTTCGTAAAGAAAAGGAGAGAGTATGAAGATTGTAGTTGTAGGTGGTGTAGCTGGTGGTGCCAGTGTTGCCGCAAGAGCTAGAAGAATCGATGAAACAGCAGAAGTTATTATGTTTGAAAGAGGAGAAAATGTATCCTTCTCTAATTGCTGCCTTCCCTTCGCTTTAAGTGGAATCGTTGATAATAGCGATAAGCTAGTTTTGATGAATCCAGAAGAATTCTGGAATAAGTACAGAATTAAGGCTTTGGTAAAGCATGAGGTTACAGAGATTCATCCAGACAAGAAAGAAGTAGTTGTTAAGAACTTAGTTACTGGAGAAAGTTATACAGAAAGCTATGATAAGTTAGCACTTTCCCCAGGAGCGAACGCAATCTTGCCGGCTTCAATTAAAGGTATCGACCGTGAAAATGTATTTGTAGTAAAGAATGTTACAGACATTAAAAAGATTGAAGCTTATGTAGCTGCGAAAAATGTAAATAAGGTAACTGTTGTTGGTGGTGGTTTTATTGGTCTGGAAGTGGCTGAGAATTTCCGCGAAGCAGGAAAAGAAGTAAATCTTGTGGAAGGTTTACCACAGGTTATGAAACCTCTTGATGAAGATATGGCACAGATTCTCCACAAGGAAATCATTGATAATGGTATTAACCTTTATTTAGGAAAGACAGTGACAGAAGTCGGTGAAGGTGAAGTAGTTCTCTCTAGTGGAGAACATCTTCCAGCTGAAGCTGTGATTATGGCAATCGGTGTAGCGCCAGAGACAAAGCTTGCGAAGGATTGTGGTATTGAGCTCGGTAAGACAGGGGCAATCTTAGTAAACTATAACTACCAGACAAACTATCCTGATATTTATGCAGTAGGAGACGCAATCGAAGTTACAAATAGACTTACAAATGATAAGACTAGACTTCCACTTGCAGGACCTGCACAAAGACAGGCAAGAGCTGCGGCTGACCATATGTTTGGTGAAACACACAGTAATAGAGGTGTTATTGGCTCAAGCTGTATCCATCTCTTTGGCTTAAATGTAGCAAACACAGGTCTAAATGAAAAAGATTGCCAACAACATGGTTATAACTATGACTTTGCGTATACAATCCCAGGAGACAAGGTTGGCTTAATGCCAGATAGTAACCCACTCTTCTTTAAGCTTATTTTTGAAAAGCCTACGGGAAGAATCTTAGGAGCGCAAGCAGTTGGTAAGGGTAGTGTAGATAAGAGAATCGATGTGATTGCGGCTATGATTAGTATGAACGCAACACTTGAAGACTTAAAGGAATTAGAACTATGCTATTCCCCATACTACTCAACAGCGAAGGATGTTGTAAATCACACAGCTCTTGTAGGATTAAATCTTTTACATGATAAATTTAGACAGGTTCCAGTTTACAAAGTAAGAGAGCTTGTAGAAAATAATGCATGCATTATCGATGTTCGTGAACCAGATGAGTTTGAAAAGGGACATCTGATTAACGCAGTGAATATTCCAATGTCTCAATTTAGAGAAAGACTCAGTGAAATTCCTACAGATGTTCCTGTATACTTGCACTGTCGTTCTTCACAGCGTAGTTACAATGTCATCTGTGCATTACAGAAGCTTGGCTATACAAATGTTTACAATATTTCTGGTTCTTATCTAGGTATTAGTTTCTATGAATACTATAGAGATAAGGCAGAGGGCAGAAAGCCAATTGTGACAGAATATAACTTTGCATAATAAAGTGAAAATTTTTGAAAAATGTTAAAGAATGGGGTTTCCTCATTCTTTTCAATATGCAAAATGATATAATCAAAAGCGCAGAGGTGCTAGCAACATGAATAAATTTTTATTAAAAATCATAACTGTGATGACCGTACTTACAAGTACGATTTCTACAGTTGTATACGCTGATGAAGAACCGAAATCGGATGATAGTTCGACGGTACGTATTCTATTTACGCACGACTTACATGATCATATCGATTCCTATCGCGTGACGAATACAGAGACTGGTGAACCAGAAGTGATTGGTGGATATGCACAACTAGCAGGAACCATTGCCGCAAATCGTAACGATCATACGATACTGGTTGATGCGGGCGATTTTTCAATGGGTACTTTCTATAATGCCTTATTTGAAAAGAGTGCACCCGATTTATCGCTATTAGGAATGATGGGTTATGATGCGACAACACTTGGAAACCATGAGTTTGATTATGGTGTCGCTTCTCTTACAAAGATGATTGAAAGTTCTACTAATACTCCGCCAATTCTTTGTAGTAATCTTACATTTGGTGAGGATGAAGAATCACAGGCGTTAAAGAAAGCCTGGGAAGATCATGGTGGTGCAGAATATAAAATCATTGAACGTGGTGGATATAAGATTGGCTTATTTGGGGTAATGGGTGAAGACAGTGTTTATTACACAGCTGCTGGTAGTAACACTTTCCCTGACCGTATCGAAGTAGCCAAGAAGATGGTTCAGAAACTGAAAGAAGAAGGTGCACAAGTGATTGTTTGCCTTTCTCATAGTGGCACAAATAAAGACCCTAGTAAGTCAGAGGATGAAATCCTTGCACAGAAGGTAGATGGTATCGACGTTATTATCAGTGGTCATACCCATACTGTTTTAACAGAACCGATTCATAAGAATAAAACATGGATTGTATCTGCGGGATGTTTTGGTAAGTATCTTGGTTTGTTAGATATCAACGCAAAGACAAAAGAGAAGATTGATTATCAATTGATTCCTATTACGGCAGAAAGTCCAGTCGATCAAACAATTAACGCAAAGATTCAAGAATATAAAACGGATGTAAATGAAAATTATCTCAAGCAATATGGATATACAATGGACCAATCGATTGGGTATACAAACTTCCCACTAACGGATGTGTATGAAGATTATTCCGCCTTTACAGGAAACTCTATGGCAGACCTCATTACGGATGCCTATGTATATGCAAGCAAGTTAACAACCAAAGATACTTCATTTACGATAGGATTGACCGCAAAGGGAATTATTCGCTCTGGACTTGTGAAGGGTGATATCACAGTTGGGGAAGTATACGATGCGGTAAACCTTGGCAAAGGAAATGACGGGTTACTTGGATATCCACTGATTCGTGTATATATGAAGGGCTCTGATTTAATCAAAGTTGCAGAGCTAGATCGTAGTGTGGGTAAAGATATGATGGTGGATGGACAACTATACTTTAGTGGCATGCAGTATCATTACTCTGATTACCGCTTTATCTTAAATCATGTAGTCGATGCGGAAGTTCGCACGAATGCAGGCTTCTATATACCTGTAGAAAAGGATAAGTTATATCCTGTGGTAACGAACTTGTATATCGCAAATATGTTGCCATCGGTGGGTAAGAAGACATTTAATCAGCTAGACATTCATACATATGATGCCTCAGGTCATGAAATCAAAGATTTTTCAGATATGATTTTGTACAATGCGGATGGAACTGAGTTAAAAGAATGGCAAGCAATCACACGTTATATCTCAGATATGGATAAAGTAAATGGAGTATCTGAGATGAAAGCACAGTACCAAACCGCAAGAGATCAGAAGATCAAGGATAAGCATTTTAGCTTCATACGCTTCTTCCAAAATACTTCAGCTTTTGGCTATCGTATCTATCTAGCAATCATGATCGCAATCGTAGCACTGTTAGGAATCATCAGACTTATTACATATCTGATTCGCAGACAGCGTGAGAAAAAAATGAATATCAATTAAAAAACAACGTGGTATACTAAATCTATATACAACAGAAGGGGAATGACATGAGCGAAAATAATACAAATCAAACACAAACACAGGCACAAGCACAGACACAAAAAGAGCCAGAAATCACACTTACGCTAACGCCTGATGAGCTTCAAGAAGAAAATCAAAAGCAGTTAGCTGACTTAGAAGCAAAAAAAGCTGCTGAAGAAGATGAGAAACTAAAATCTATTGACCCAATTGAGGCAACAGAATTTAGTGATGCAGAACAAAAGACAATCGATACTTTCTCACAGAAGATTGATATCATGGATTCCAATACAGTTCTCCAGTATGGTTCGGCTGCACAGAAGAAAGTAACGGATTTCTCCAATACAGCATTACAGAATGTACGTACAAAGGACTTAGGTGAGATTGGAAATATCCTCACAGATCTTGTTGTAAATTTAAAGAATACATCTGACTCTGATGAGAAGAAGGGATTCTTCGCAAGCTTATTTGATAAAGGTAAGTCAAAGGTTGAAGAGTTCAGAGCTCGCTATGACAAGGCAGAAGCTAACGTTGAAAAGATTGCAGGTGTCTTAGAAGATCATCAAATTCAATTATTGAAGGATATCGCTTTACTCGATGAACTCTATGAACGTAACCAAGTAAACATCAAGGAATTAAGCATGTATATCATTGCTGGACGCAAGAAGTTGAAGGAGGTTCGTGCAAATGAATTACCTGCATTAATCGCAAAGGCAAAGCAGACAGGCTTACCTGAAGATGCACAGAAGGCAAATGATTTAGAACAGGCTTGTGTACGTTTTGAAAAGAAACTCTATGACCTTGAACTAACAAGACAGGTTTCCATCCAGATGGCACCACAGATTCGTTTGGTACAGAACAACGATACTCTTATGACTGAAAAGATTCAGAGTACTCTTGCGAATACAATTCCACTCTGGAAGAACCAGATTGTATTGTCTTTAGGTATCACACACTCCAAGCAAGCAATGGAAGCACAACGTGAAGTTACAAACATGACGAATGAGCTTCTCAAGAAGAATGCGGAAACATTGCACCAGGCAACAGTTGATACAGCGAAAGAGAGTGAACGTGGTATTGTTGATATTGAAACATTACAGCACACAAACGAACAGTTAATTTCTACATTGGATGAAGTATTGAACATTCAGAAGGAAGGCCGTGACAAGCGTGAAGCTGCACAGCTTGAACTACGTCGTATTGAAAACCAATTAACAAATAAGTTGTTGGAAATCAATGCAGAAAAAGACGTCACAAAGAGATAGTTCTATCCCAAAGTATGAATTTAAATGACACACATATTGAGGATAGGGATAGCAAAACACTCTAATACATGAGAAGAATAAAGTGAACTCCTAAAAGTCGGACAATGACTAAGGCGGTTCACTTTATTTCTTACTGTATAAGTCGATATAACTGATTTTGTGTTTAAATACTTGAATTAGATAATCCGGAAGTTATTTACACAAATATAGCCAAAAGCGATAGTTTCTGTTTCTTTTCAATGAACAAAATCAGATTATCTTATCAAGTCGTTATTGTGGTTCACTATATAACGGCTTTTATTCTTATTGGCAGAAAAATACCATGCTTGCAGTCAGGTAATGAGTTATCAAAATATATTCATTCGCTTTCATCTATTAGTTCATTTCAATCTTCGTAAACATCTCCAGGCGTTGCACATGCAATGATAAAAAATATCAAGGTATATACAAAGTCTCAGAAAGACATATCTAGGTCATTATGCGATCCTTCTTCATTGGTGCGAGAAAGATGAGGGAGAATTACAAAAGAAAATAAATAATAGAATCAGAATACTTATGAGTAAAGAATGTATGATAGAAGACCACTTGTAGGATAGGGTTAAAAGACGGTACAAGAACTCTATTTTTTAAATATGATTTAAGCACAAAGGCTAAGTTAAAGAATAATTTGCATATCTTTCGAAAATGCTTAATATTAATGAGTTTTGAGATCATATTGAGTGGACTATCAAGTTATGCTAAAATAAAAAAACCAAGAAATTAAGTTAGAGATTATTGAGGATAAGTAATTATATGAGTAATGGAATATCTATTGTAAAAGGCATTCCATGGGTGCTTGTTTGGTTTGGTTTTATGATTTTTTATACGGCTCTTGACATTTTAATCTGGAGAAAGATCGCACCTGAACAAAGTAGATTTTTAAACTTAATTACTGTTGCTATATGTATGGCAATATTTCTGAATCTACTAGTGACAAAAACAAATTTTAAACTACGTTTATTTTCAAATATTTCTTTTTTGGGAATAGTATTAGCATTAGGGTGTTCCATATTGTTTTATTTTCTTTTAGATAAGGGGTTAGATCCCCTGTTTGAAGATTTATTTCCATCAAGTAAAGAAAATTACCAACAAATTATCCGTTTAATACAGATATCACCGATTGTTAGTTTTTTTGATTTTTGTATCCTTGCGCCTATTCTTGAAGAAGTTCTAATGAGAGGTTTTTTGCTTGATGGTCTTTCTATAAACTATGGAGAAATTGTTGCCTTACTTATATCTGCCACATTTTTCTCAATACTCCATTTTAATATTGCTCAAATAGTACCCTCATTTATATGTGGCATAATTTTGGGTTTACTTTATTTTTATACTGATTCTATATTTTCTTGTATCCTTGCTCATATGGGATATAATGCGATTTCATATATGATGATAATATTATCTAAACTATAGTGGGTTATAAAAAGGAAGTAAGAGCAAATAGTCAATACTTCCTAGTCTCCGTTTTTCCACAGATACTGAATAAGCCTACAGCATTGCTTGAAAATTTCACTTTGAGCCTTCAATTCAAATTCATGTTTCATAGGGATATTTATGCCTTACAATTTTAAAATAAGTGAATAATATACTCTGCGAAGTGAATCTCTTAAGTTGTTGTCCAACTTTTGAAGTTCACTTCATTTTTCTGCGAGTTCAACTTTCTTTCGTATTTCTAAGATTTTCTTGTATAGGTACATTCCCCTTTTTCAATGTTTCTACTACTGATTTCCATTTAGAACATCAAAAAATCTAAAGAAATAGTCCATTAATCGTAGAAAATAACAACATCATAATTTATTTATAATCATTATGAAGGATGGCGATGTTCAATGTAAAAATTACAATGTTATCAACATCAGATAAGAAAAATATATCAAAATGCTAACGGACGATTTACCAGTATCTCATGCCCACATTGGAATCTTGCAAGAAGAGTTATATGTGATTTTAAGTATCTTTCGTCAGATATATATTGCAGTGGGAACCGGCAGATGTGAAATGAACTAGCATACATTCTAACACTACTACTGTATTTTAGTTACAATGTTAAAACAAAAACCATGCTAGAAGATAGTGAAATCATTTCTGGAACGTTAGAGGAATTACTAAATTACATACGTTGCTAATTGGAATGATGAATATAGTGTTATAATAAAAACCAATTACGGAGGTGCCAAATGATTTGTAAGAATTGTGGAAAAGAAATATCTGACAAAAGTAAGTTCTGCGGCTATTGCGGCGCAAAGACTGTAGAACAGCCGGTACAATCACAGCCTCAGACTGTGAAAGAAAGTATATTTTCAAGGTTTCATTTCTACAAGTCCGATCTTATTACTCTGTGGAAAGTCGTGGAAAATCCTTTTCAAGGTAGTGAGTTATCATTTTCGGCATCAGTTGTCATTGTAGTATTGAATCTGATTGCGAATATTCTAATCTTAAGATGTATTATCTGTGGAATTGGACTAACAATCGTCTTTGTAGGTAGTATTTATACGTATTGTTACCTAAACCGCCGAGAAGGGCAAAAACCAGAGGACATATACTGTGACGTAGCGAAAATTATATTTGCTCCAACAGTATTTATATTACTCACGGGAATATTTATTTTATTCCAAACGTTTGCAGCACTATGGGTATGGGCAATGCTTCTATCGATGTCATTTTGTGTGGGTTCTCTTTTTGCGACAGTCAAAAGAGGAAAC
>ERZ773007.1563-NODE-1563-length-10743-cov-4.580183_pt1 | contig 10743 bp, 8 predicted proteins | sample MGYA00580665_ERZ773007 | MGnify/ENA primary metagenome ERZ773007 (study PRJEB29015, sample SAMEA2738122) | human oral metagenome | biome: human oral; feature: human-associated habitat; material: saliva | place: China | collected 2167 ... | reverse complement strand
TCATCCCGAGCTGCTCGAGGAGCATCTGTGGCGGGTTTGTTGCGTTGCGCTCGGGCGTGCGAGGCGGGAAAGGAACTTCCCATCCGAACTTAACGATCGCGGAAAAAAGACCACCGATGAGGCCGGTGACTGCGGCTGCGCCAATACGACGGCGCTTGGAATCAGTCTTTTTGAAAAGGTTTTTAAACATCTTCAGGCATTTCTGTCGATACTGCAGAGTATGGATACGGAGGACGTCGCGAGGCGACGCAACCTCGCGTATCGGTTGACAGTCTCTCACCTTTGCACGTAGATCGCTTGATACTGGGCCTGTTGATGACAAGGTGGAATAAAAGTGGTGGGCAAACCTAGGTTTGCCCACCACAGTAATTAGATCAGTGAAGTCTACAGGCCGAGTTCTGACTCGAATGCAGCTTCTTCAAGTCGGCGCTTCACATCCATGAGGAAACGGGATGCGTCTGCGCCGTCAACCAGACGGTGATCGTAGGACAATGAGAGATAAACCATTGAACGGATCGCGATCGAATCGTTGCCGAGTTCGTCCTTAACAACCACTGGGCGCTTCACGATCGTGCCCACGCCCATGATCGCTGTTTCCGGCATGTTGACCACTGGCGTATCGAAAAGCGCGCCACCTGAACCAGTGTTCGTGACGGTGAAGGTTGCACCCGAAAGCTCATCAGCACCGATCGTTGCCGAACGTGTGCGTGCAGCAAGATCGTTGATTGAACGCGAAATATCGGCGATTGACATTCCCTGAGCATTCTTGATGACCGGGACAAGCAGGCCGCGCTCTGTATCTACCGCGATGCCAATGTTCTCATGATCGAAGTACGTTACTTCCTTGTCATTAATCGTTGCGTTGACCTTGGGGTGGAAGCGCAGTGCTTCGGTCGCAGCCTTGACGAAGAAGGGGAGGAAAGTCAGCTTGGTGTTCTCGCGCTGAACAAATGCGTCCTTTGCGCGCGCACGCAGAGCGGCGATCTTCGTAACGTCCACTTCAATAATGGTTGTGAGCTGGGCAGCGGTTGCGAGTGACTCGACCATGCGACGGGCGATGGTCTGGCGCAAACGCGACATCTTCTCAGTGGTTCCGCGAAGCGATGATGCCTCACGGCCGGAGAAGACGTTGTCGCCAGGGGCTGCCGCAGTGGTGGTCTGAGGCGCTGCGCTTGCTGCGGGAGCTACAGGAGCTGGAGCTTGCGCTGCCTGACGTGCCTTGATTGCTGCCTCGACGTCCTCGCGGCGAATGCGGCCACCGATCCCGGTGCCGGCCACCTCTGCAAGCTCAATTCCTGCCTCGCGCGCAAGCTTGCGGACGATAGGCGTCACATAGCCGGTTTGGGAAACCTGTGCGGGAGTAGAAGCGGAAGACTGGGCCAGCTGGCCAGTTTCTGCAGTCTGAGCCAAGGAGGCGGGAGTCGGGAAGGGGTTTACCGGTGCAGCGGGAGCTGGTGCAGGAGCCTGAGGTGCCGGGGAAGCAGGAACAGGTGCTTGCTGAGCCGGAGCCGCAGGTGCTGCTGCCGGAGCAGCGGGTGCCGCAGGCTCGCTGGGGGCAGCCGAGGGAGCCTGAGCAGTAATCACTGCAAGGACAGTGCCAACCTCAACGGTCTCATCTTCCGGTACGCGAATTTCTGCGAGGAAGCCGGAAGCGGGAGCAGGAACTTCGGAGTCCACCTTATCGGTCGAAACCTCAACCAGCGGTTCATCGGCTTCAACTGCGTCGCCAACAGACTTCAGCCAAGTGGTGACGGTTCCTTCTGTTACCGATTCGCCGAGCGCAGGCATGACGACCTCGGTTCCACTTACCGGTGCCGAGGCCGACGCAGGAGCGGAAGCAGCGGGTGCGGGTTGCGCCTCGGGAGCCGGCGCCGGCGTAGGTGCGCTTTCCTGTGCGGGGGCAGGAGCGTCTTGCGGGGCCTCGGAAGCATCACCAATGAGGGCCAGCTGTGTACCGACCTCGACGGTTTCGTCTTCGGGAACAAGAATTTGAAGAAGAACACCTGCCACGGGGGAGGGAACTTCAGAGTCGACCTTGTCGGTGGAAACTTCGACCAAGGGCTCATCGAGCGCGACGGTGTCGCCCACTGACTTGAGCCAGGTGGTCACGGTGCCTTCGGTCACCGACTCGCCCAGAGCGGGCATGATCACTGCGGTTGCCATGTTCAATCTCCTTGTCGGTGACAGGTTAGTTGTGTGCGTGGAGAGGCTTGCCGGCCAGAGCCATGGCTGCCTCGCCGATAGCTTCATTTTGTGTCGGGTGAGCGTGGATGAGTGCTGCAAGATCCTCTGGGTAGGCTTCCCAGTTGACCATGAGCTCTCCTTCGCCAACCTGCTCGCCAATTCGCGTGCCAATTCCGTGGAATCCGACGATGGGTCCATCTTCCACGGAAACGAGCTTAATGAAGCCCGTTGCTCCAAGGATATTCGACTTTCCGTTGCCCGCAAGGTTGTATTCGACCGTGCGCACCTTGTCGCCGTACTTTTCGCGTGCCTGCTTCTCAGTCAGACCGACAGAGGCGATTTCGGGTTCGCAGAAGGTTACTCGAGGAATTCCAGACTCGTCCATCATCGTGGGGGAGAGACCGGCGATTTCTTCCGCTACGAAGATGCCCTGCAGGAAGCCGCGGTGTGCAAGTTGAAGTCCGGGAACGATGTCTCCGACTGCGTAGATGTTGCCCACACCGGTGTGCAGTCGCTCGTTGGTGAGAACGAAGCCGCGCTCCATCTTGATACCGGCTTCTTCGTAGCCCAAGCCTTCGGTGACGGGACCGCGTCCAACTGCAACCAGGAGAACATCGGCATCGAAGGTCTTGCCATCTTCTGTTGCGACGTGAACGCCGGAGTCATCCTGTGTCGCGCTGGCGAAGCGGGTATTGGTGTGGAAAGCAATGCCGCGCTTACGGAACGAACGCTCGAGGTGCTTGGAAACGGCCTCGTCTTCGTTATTTGCAAGGTGGGGGAGCGCTTCGATGATTGTGACTTCCGCACCGAAGGAACGCCAGACGGAGGCTAACTCTAGGCCAATGACACCGCCGCCCAATACGACAGCCTTCTGAGGGACCCATTCCATTTGGACTGCCTGATCAGAAGTGATGATGCGACCTGAAATATCCAAACCCGGGATTGAGCGAGAATAAGAACCTGTCGCAAGAATGATGTTGCGGCCAACGATGCGCTGTCCGCCTACCTCGATGGTGTCAGGAGAGGCCAAGCGACCCCATCCCTGGATGACGTCTACGCCGCGAGACGAAAGCAGGCCCTGTACGCCTCGGTACAACTTATTAACAATGGAATCGCGATACTGGCCGACCTTTGCCATATCGATTCCCTGGAAGCTCGCCTGGATTCCGAAAGCGTCGGATTCACGGACGGTGTCAGCAGTCTCTGCTGCGTGCAGGTAAGCCTTGGTCGGGATGCAGCCACGGTGGAGGCAGGTTCCACCAACCTTGTCACCTTCGATAAGGGCTACTTTCAATCCCAGCTGGGAGGCGCGCAAAGCCGCGGCATAGCCACCTGAACCCGCACCCAGAATGACGAGGTCGTATACAGACTCGCTCACGTGTTCCACTCCTTGATAATGAAGAGAACGGACCTTCAATGTCCGACTTAGGTCCTATTCTTCCACTAGTCACTACTTTTGTCCGTCACAAAATCGTCTACTCGGCGGTTAGACAGCACACATGTTTTCATGCAAAAAGTCGTGGGGAGCGGCGCGGAGCAACTAGTATGGCAGTGGATTAAGGAGGAAAGGTGAGCGAAGCGGTTCACGAGCAATCTCAGGATAATCGCCCACCCGCACGCGGATCGGGACGACTGGTTATTGCCCTGTACTGGATTTTTAGCGTCACTGTGACTCTTCGAGCTCTCGCTGATTCCTACTATTTTCGAGAGATACCGTTGTGGGCGCGCAGCGTTGCGGTGCTTATCGGAGCGATTTACGTAGTTGCTGCAATCAGTCTGACGCACAATGGAAGACGTATGCGCATCCTTGGGTGGTGCATGATCGCTCTGTGCTTTATTGGGCCGCTTGCGTGTGGCGTAGCTGGGGCTTCCTTGTCGTCTATCAGACTGATGCCGAATGCCTGGAATGCCTTTGGCGCTGACTTCGCTTATCTCTCACTGGTTGTTGCCGCTATCGGGGCCATATGGATGTGGGTTTCTAATCCGCGTAGGATCGTTGAAATTGCCGAGCAAGTAGAGCGGCCCGGTAAGGGAATTCTTTCCTCGAAATAATCAGAGGCCTCGGAAGAGGTAGAAGCGACCCGCGGTTAGATTCCGTTCGGGAAACCCAACTGACGCCAAGCCTCGTAAAGCGCAATCGATGCGGAATTTGCGAGATTGAGTGAACGTACTCCCGGGAGCATCTGAATGCGTACGCATTGAGTGATGCGTGGGTGGGTCATTGCCCATTCGGGAAGGCCGACCGATTCGCGGCCGAATAGTAGGCCATCTCCATCGGCATAGTGAACCTCGCTGTAATGATCTGAAGCATGTCCAGTAAATGCCCAGATGTGTCCGGGAACTTCGGCTAAGGCATCTTCAAAATTGGAGTGGACCTTGACGTGTGCCAGATCGTGGTAGTCCAATCCTGCGCGCTTGAGCTTGGTGTCGGACATATCGAATCCCAGTGGTTCAACTAAGTGAAGAAAAGCTCCGGTACACGCAGCGAGGCGAATTGCGGCGCCGCTATTTCCTGGGATTTCAGGTTCAAGAAAAATAATGTGAAGCATGTCAGTTCGATGGTGTTTGGTACGTTGCGGTCAAGGTTGCGCGGGCGATGGTGTGTTCTAGGGCCTCGAATGAATACATCGCCAATGAGGTGTCGTCATCGCAGCCTAGGGTTGGAATATCTAGGGCGTGAACGGAAAAGACGTAGCGGTGGGGACGGTCACCTGCCGGTGGCGCGGCGCCGAAGTATGAATGATCGCCGTGATCCCCCCGAAGGTGGAAGGCACTTCCATCAAGTTCAAGATCGGAACTGCCAGCTCCGCGCGCAAGAGATGTGCATGAGACGGGGATGTCGATCACCATCCAGTGCCAAAAGCCCGATGGTGTGGGGGCATCTGGATCAAAGCAAGAAACAAAGAAGCTTTCAGTCTGCTCAGGGAAACCGCTCCACTCTAGGTGTGGCGAGATGTTGCCGCCTTCTGCTGTGTGCAGCCTCGGCATAGGGAGGTCATTGCTGAGATCTTGCGACACCACGGTAAATGTTGAGCTGGGGGGAAGCCCCTCGTATGGGTTGGGAGCAAGAGGACGATCAAAGAGGCGCATGCTCATATTCTTTCACTTCTTCAGAAGGAACCAAAGTGGACGCAAATGATGGAGGGGCGCATACACTAATAGAACACTTGTTCGATTGAGGTGGTTGTGTGACGCGTCTAGATATTGCCCGCCAGGTTTTGAATGATGTTGAAACTCGTTTGGGGATTGAGCAAAACCAAGCGTCTTGGGAACATGTATCAAGTTGTACGGGTGTGTGGGAATTCGGGGATAACTACTCGCTGTTGACCCGAATTTTAGTGGCGCTCACCGGCGAAGAAAACTCCTGTGCCCTCATAGGTGCTGATGACTTTGGATGGGAATACGCCGCCAAGCAAGGCCTTGATCTTGCGCGTTGCGTGCATGTTCCATCCTCCGCGGCAGACGCGCGCATCGTCTCTTTACTCCTTCCTCACTACAGGGTTCTTTATCTCGGAAAGTGTCCCTTAGAGATTGGCGATATGCGTCGTCTCGGCGCTCAAGTACGTCAAGAAAGAGCTGCACTTTTTACTGCTGTCTCGTGGGGAGGGATGAGCAGGCTCTGGTGCGATCAAATCTATGAAAGACGAAAGGCTGTTTGATATGCGCTATGTCATGGTGTGGATCCCTAACTGGCCTGTGAATTCTTTGGTTGTTGACATTCCTCCCGGAACTCATGGTGCAATTGAAACAGGAGGATATATACGGGTCGTCACTCCGCCTGCTCGAAAATGTGGTGTCAGGCAGGGGATGAAAGTATCGATGGCCCGGTATTTATGCCCTGATCTTTTAGTTCTTCCATTCGATATGCGCCGGGAAATTTCTTCGTTTGAAGTAATTTTGCGGGCATGCGAGCAGTGGATCGCTCGAATAGCCTGCATTTATCCGGGGCTTGCCTGGGCTCCGGCTGCTGGAGCTGCTCGCTGGAGCGGGGGAGAAGCGCAATTAGCTGAAAATCTTGTTGATGCTATTTCAGATTGCACCGGTTCAGAGAGCAACGTTGGAATAGCTTCTGGACCTCTTGCAAGTTATGGCGCGGCCAGGCGCGGCATAATTCTTGCCCCAGAAGACACTCAAGATTTTCTTGATCATCTCGAAGTCCATCAGTGCCTTTCTCTTTTTCCACCAAAACAGCAAAGCGCACTTTCTCAGTTCGTACAGACGTGTCATTCTGCTGGGATTACAAGAGGAATCGATATTCGGAAAATGGGATCTGCTGCCCTGTATTCGCGTTTTGGCAGCATTGGAAAACATGTGTGGGAACTCTTCACGGGAAAAGATCTATGGCTTCCTGAGAGGCAGATTCTTCTCGACGATCTTCAAGTGGAAGAAGAATGTGAAGAGAGCCTTGAACGCGAGGAGCAAGTTACATTTTGTGCGCGACGCTTAGCACATCAAATCTGCGAAAAGTTGGATTCTCGTGGACTGCGCTGTTCCAGTATCGCTGTGAGTGCTCAAGATTCTGCATCGCAATCTTATGAACGGCAATGGTGGGGGATAGACGGAGAGGAAGATGAAATTGCCGATCGAATTCGATGGCAGTTGGTTGCTTGGTTGTCTGCTTCTGAAAGTGAGCAGGGCTTTGTACGCGTGAATGTGCGGGCTGAGCACTGCGAGCGTGTGGGGGCTTCACGAGCTTTATGGCGGGCAGGTGAGTCATCTCAACGCGATTCTGTTCTGCGAAAAATTTGTGCCTATAAAGGTGAAAATGCCATTCGTATTCCTCGTATCATTCCTGGATATTCACCCACTCAACGCGCAGGATTCGCCTCTGTTGATGAAAGAAAAGAAAAAGAACAAGTGACTTGTCTTGAAGGGGGAATCGAAGACGCTCCATCAAGGCTATGCGTCCATCCATATCCAGCGGAGGTCTATGGAAAGATCGAGGGGTTCCGAAAAGTAGATGTACGTGTTAATGGACGATCTGCTTTGACAAGCAGCCCTCAAGAAGTAAAAGTCTGTGCCTTTGGAGAAGAATACCGATATCACGTTCTGTCCTGGAATGGGCCATGGGCTGTGCCTCAGCAATGGTGGTCTGAACCAGCCGAGGATATGTCCCATGACCCGCAGACTCATTACCTTCGAGTGAAGTCTGATTCTTCTCCAGATCTGCTTTTGATGTGGAACCATCATGGGTGGAGCCTCGTGGGGATATATGAATGTGAGGCTTCTTTTGAGTGTGGATTATCCTGAAGGGATGGACACATCACCGATCCGCGCAGCGCTACTCTCCTGTGGCGAGGAGGGAGCAACGGCATGTGTCGGTCATGCTCTATGGGCACAAGGAGCGCTTGCATTCAAACGCGGTGACGTTCAAGACATGACATGGGAAGACCAGCGCGTCTGGGCGCGGGTGCGTGCAAAAGGTGTGTCCTATCGAAGCGAGATCGAATATGCGTCTTCCTTACCTTTCCCGCATCTACGTCTGAAATGTGCGTGTTTTCTTAACGGCGACTGTACTCATGCTGCAGCTTTACTTCAGTGCGCGATAGACAATGTGTTCTCTGCGAGTGAGGAGCGTACACGTCAACCGGCATGGAACCGTGATCTTGAGATCCTGCTTTCAATGGACGGAGGAGAATCCTTAGGGCTTGTGATTGACGCACATGATCCCGCAGACCCGGTGTGGTTGACTCCAGTGCGTTTGAACAAAGACCATCTACCGCCTCGCAGGTTGAGCTGGGCGGAATTGGCGCAGTCGCGCTGGGGTGGGGTTATTGATGCTCTAGCACCTGAGCAGCTGAAACTTCTCCGTCGCCTCTACCAGTGCAGCCGGAAATCTCAGGGGTATATCTCAACGGGATACGACGTTTGCCTGGATTCTCTTGGCACGGAGGCGCCGCGATGGCTATATCGACTTCAATGCGGGGGAGTCACTCTTTTAACACCGCAGTTTCAGAGATTTCACTTCGAACTTAGTTCGTCTCGCCTCGTGATCGACATGAATCTTACTGAGAAGAGTCTTGAACTTTCGTATCGCCGCCACTATGTCACCAGAACAGACGAAGAAATTCGCTTTCCACGGCAAGCTCCGCATATGTCGCTAACCTTTTGTGACGGCGGTGATGGGGCAATAAGTGAGGAGGATATCGATGATGAGTTGCTGCCCGATCAGATCGTTCAGATCCCGATTAAAAGCATTGGAGATTTCCTCTTCAAATGGCTGCCACTATTACGCGAGCGTTTTGAGTGCACCTCATCGACGGGAACCTTCCCTGTAGAAAACTGCCAGCCGAAGCTCCTACTCATTTTGCATCCCAAAAACCGCGTGTGTGCGCAGATCGAATGGGCGCTGGAATATCACCTCAGAAATAAATGTTTCCGTGTTATTTTGTCTCCCCAGACAAAGATTTCACAGCTTGATGAGGACATTCAGCGCGACTTTAATGATGCGCACGCTCTCCTACGACGCTATTTCGCCTCGGCATCGCTTCATCCAAGTGCACAGGGCCTTCTTATTCCGCTTCCCCAAGTCCCCGCATTTATACAAGAGATTGGAGCATGGCCGCTCTCATCGGTGCATTGGGATATCGATGATAGCCTCAGGCAATTTACCCTCACTGAAGAGGCGGCGACTGTTACTGCTGCTATCGAAGCAACAGATTCTCCGGATTGGTGGGGGCTTCACGTTGCGATCCAAGTTGGTAACGAAAAAATTCCAATTTCACGAGTTTTGAAGGCACTTTCTTCAGGTGAAGAATACATTCGTGTTAATGACGGACAATGGGCGCGCCTTGAAGGTATCGACGTCGAACGCCTTCGCGTCCTGCTTCGTGGAGCTGCGCAACTGACGCGATCGCGTTCGATTGATGATATTCGTCTTCATACCTCACAACTTGGGCTATGGGAAAGACTGAGTCAGACAGCTGATGTTGCACAAGAAGACCTGCAATGGCGCTCTCGAACTTCGGCCCTAAAACAACTTGCGCTGCGCGCACAGTCCCATACGGATCACGATCAGGACCCTCGTCTTCGCCCGTATCAGCTTGAAGGTCGTAACTGGCTTCGCAGCCGGATTTCCTCTGGTTTTGGATGCATTCTTGCCGACGATATGGGGCTGGGAAAAACCAGGCAGGTCCTTGCAGCGATCGATGCTCTTCGTGAGGAAGGAAGTCTTGAATCACCCGTCTTGATTCTTGTTCCGACCAGCGTCATTTCAAGCTGGGCAAATGAAGCCGAGAGATGTTTTCCGCAGCTCAGGACATGCGTGCTTCGCGCCTCACATCAGCGAAATCCGCTTGCTTGGGATGAGATCTCGCAATCCAACATTGTTATTACTTCACACACGCTCTTCCGAATGGACCACCTGTTGTGGGACAACCACTCGCTCAGTGGACTCGTCATCGATGAAGCGCAGGTTCTCAAGAATCCGCGCACGATGCTCTATCGAAGTGTGAAAGAACTCCATGTTCCCTGGCGAATTTGCGTGAGCGGAACTCCCATTGAAAATTCACTCGAGGACCTGTGGTCACTGATGTCTTTGAGCGTCCCCGGTCTCCTGTCGACGCATTCGCACTTCAATGAGAAATTTCGACGCCCCATTGAAGGGACTCAGCAAGACAGTGCTTTAGAACTTTTGCATACGCTGATTGCCCCATTCATCCTTCGTCGTACGAAAGAAGAAGTGACACCTGAGCTTCCCGATCGCATTGAAACGCTACTTCCCGTTCCCTTAGAAGGGAGACAACGTCAGATCTACGACCGCTACCTTACTCGTGAACGTGCTCGACTCCTTCGTATTCAGCTCAACAATGAAGGGGCTCAAGGGCGATTTGAAGTTCTTGCAGCGCTCACACGGCTGCGTCAGCTTTCCCTTGATCCGGCTCTTGTCGATGAGCGCTATGAGGGGGTCGGTTCTGCAAAAATTAATCTACTGTGTTCGCATTTGGAACAAATCGTTCCTGCAGGCCACCAAGTACTTGTTTTCAGTCAATTCGTGAGTTTTCTTGAGCGAATCGATACTGCTTTGAAACAGCGCGGAATTTCATGTCTTCTCCTTGAAGGAAAAACGCGAAAGCGTGAGGAGGTCATCGCAAAATTCCGTAGAGGGGAAGAATCAGTTTTCCTCATCTCTCTTAAGGCTGGGGGTGTTGGACTCACGCTCACGGAAGCAGATTATGTCTACATCATGGATCCGTGGTGGAATCCTTCTGTTGAAGCTCAGGCAATTAATCGGGCACACCGGATCGGGCAAGATCGCGCGGTCAATGTTTATCGTCTAGTTGCCCAGGACACGATTGAAGAGAAAGTTTGTCAGCTTCAAGCGCATAAGCAAAGGCTGATTGATACCGTCGTTGATGACGTTGGTGATGGGGGCACTCAAGGGATGGATATTGATCAATTGATCGAACTTTTGGGCGCGGGGGAGTGAAACCCCAGCAATAGCTATCGAACATCTGTTCGATATAATAGGGGGGTGGTTTCCCATCCTTATGCCGAGTTGCACGCGCACTCCTACTTCACGTTTTTAGAGGGGGCAGATGCTCCAGAAGACTATATCCT
>ERZ773007.1555-NODE-1555-length-10763-cov-7.123833_pt1 | contig 10763 bp, 6 predicted proteins | sample MGYA00580665_ERZ773007 | MGnify/ENA primary metagenome ERZ773007 (study PRJEB29015, sample SAMEA2738122) | human oral metagenome | biome: human oral; feature: human-associated habitat; material: saliva | place: China | collected 2167 ... | reverse complement strand
CTGCTTCCTGTAAAGAAGGACATGGGGGACAAGCATTATATGAGGCTTTCAAAAATATGGAAAGCCCTCAAAACATCCTAGATGATATCCACGGTGTACCTCGTAATGAAACTAAACCATACCAATGGAAAATTCAAATTTTAGCGCGTATTTTGAATCACTATAAGGTTATCGTTGTGACTCAAGATTGCGACCATCAAGTCATTCGCGATATGCACATGACGCCTGCGTCCACATTAGATGAAGCATTGTGCATCGCCCGTGGCATTATGGGCGAGGATGCATCGATTACTATAATCCCTAATGGATCTACAGTGATTGTAGAATAGTTACGTCTATTGTATTTTTACAATGGAAAGTCCTTTACGTGGTAGTGTAGGAGTGTGATTATGTCTGATAATATAGTTTTGTTTTATTTATTTTTTATTGTAGTTGGTTTTTTTACCGCTATGTTTGGAACGATAATTGGAGCGGGTGGAGGCCTTGTATTTGTACCATTATTTATGTATTGGTTCCCAGAATGGTCTCCATCTATGATTGTGGGAACATCGCTATTTTCTGTTATGTGTAATGCCATCTCTGGGTCATTAGCATATTTACGGCAGAAAAAGGTGTATGTTAGCGCTGCACTTATATTTAGTATTTCCACATTCCCAGGTGCTATTTTAGGTGCTCGTATGTCTGGATGGTTCACTGGTAATGGATTTATGTTTGCCTTTGGCTGTTTTATGCTATGTGCTTCATTCTTGATTGGTTTTAAGAACTTTGGTAAAAAAGGAGAGCGTAAAGAAGAATCTTTGACTAAAGATCAGGTGACGTACAATAAACCAATCGGTATTGCCATTAGTGTTATCGTTGGTTTCATCTCTAGTATTTTCGGTATCGGTGGCGGCCTAGTACATGTGCCTGCTCTGATTTATATCATGGGATTTCCCACACATTTAGCAACGGCTACTAGTCATGCTATTTTGGCTGTGTCGACTGCCGTTGGTGTTATTACACATCTTATAGAGAATCATATTGTATTTAGCATTGCTATTCCGGCTAGTATTGGTGCCATATTTGGGGCCCAAGCAGGCGCTCAAATAGCAAAACGCCTCAGAGCTAAGGCTATCTTGGCACTTATGAGCATCGGCGTATTTGCATTGGCTATTAAATTGATTATTGGGTCTGGGATATTGTTTTAAAATCTATTCCTAAAACGCATAACTAATTTATATTGATAATTCCTAATGTGTAATATACAGGATACTAGGAAAATTCACATAAATATTCATATTTTGGTGCAGATTTGTATTTATGCTATAAACCTCTTAATCCCCATGAATACGCATATTGATAGGGGATACCCATAGGGGCTTTCATAAGCGGTTATCATATATTTTTATTGATGTGTGTTCCTAGGAAATGCACTTGTTTTTCTGGTAAATGAAATCAACTTTCAACTAAGACGCATTTTGTATTGTGTATCTATAGAATTTATATTTCATATACAATTTATGCATAATGGTAGCGACCGAAATGAGAACGGCGTATACTAGTTATAAAAGAAATTTTCCTAAGGATAGGATTGGAGGCTTTTCAAGTGAGTACATTAGTTAAAGATTATGATCGTTTTGCCAAAGAGGCGCAAGCGATTTGTAAGGATCGTGTTTATACAGACCGTCTGCGCCGTTATGCGTATGGTGTAGATGCATCTTGTTACAGTTATTTACCAAAAGTAGTGGTAAAAGCAGAAAACGAATCCGAAGTACGTCGTCTTATTCGTTTGTGTCAACAATGTGGCACACCATTTACATTCCGTGCGGCTGGTTCTTCTTTGTCTGGTCAATGTTCCAGTGAAGACGTGCTTATCGTATGCAATGATGGCTTCAAAAAAATGGAAGTTATCGACGATGGCAAAGCATTGCGTTGTGAATGTGGTGTTATCGGTTCCGATGCGAATGATTTGTTGAAACCATACAACCGTAAAATCGGTCCAGATCCTGCAACGCTTGCAACAGCATTGGTAGGCGGTATTTTGAACAATAACTCCTCCGGTATGTGCTGTGGTACTGCACAAAACTCTTATAAAACAATTCGCTCTATTCGCGTTGTCTTATTAGATGGTTCTATTTTGGATACATCCGATAAAAAGAGCATCGATCAATTCCTCAAAGAAAAACCACAAATGGTTGAAGATATTTTGCAATTGCGCAAAGAAATCTTGGCTGATGAAGAGTTGACTCATTTGATTCATCACAAATATAAAATCAAAAATACTACAGGTTACGGTTTGAACTCCCTTGTAGATTTTGAAGATATCATCGATATTATCAATCACTTGTTCATCGGTTCCGAAGGTACATTGGGCTTTGTATCTGAAATCGTGTACAACACTGTTGAAGATGTACCTCACAAAGGTTGCGGTCTCATGTTCTTCAGCACATTGAACGACGCATCTCTTGCCGTTGTAGCCTTGGCTAATATGGGCCGTGAAAAGGTTGTTGCTGCTGAAATGATGGACTATCAATCCTTAAAAGCAGTTCAAACTCTTGATAATGTACCTGATTTCGTTCGTGAAGTTCCAGAAGGTACAAGTGCTATCTTGTTCCAAACTGAAAGCTATTCTAAAGAAATTGTTGATGAAAACTTGGCTTTCATTAAAGAACAATTGAAAGACATTCCAACAGCTATTCCAAGTCTTTATTCTCAAGATCCTAAAGAATACGATTCCTGGTGGGCAATCCGTAAAGGTATCTTGCCAATCGTTGGTGGTCAACGTAGAAAAGGTACTACTGTTATCACAGAAGACGTTTGTTTCCAAATCGAAGACTTCACTAAGGGCATCGAAATGCTTACTGAATTATTCCACAAATACGATTTCGTTGATGGTGGCGTAATCTTCGGTCATGCGTTGTCCGGTAACGTTCACTTTAACATTACTCCTGATTTCAGCGACCCTAAAGATACTAAGAACTTCGGCGATTTGGTAAAAGAAATGTCCGAACGCGTATCTGGTTTTGGTGGTTCTTTGAAAGCCGAACATGGTACAGGCCGCATGGTGGCACCTTTCATCGAAATGGAATGGGGCCGCAAAGCGTACGAAATCAACCGTCGTATCAAAGCTATCTTTGACCCTACTCGCATCTTGAACCCTGATGTTATGATTACTGATGATCCAGATGTGTACAAGAAAAATCTTAAAGCACAATGTGTTATCGATGATGCTTTCACAATCTGTATGGAATGTGGTTTCTGTGAAAAGAACTGCCCTAGCCGTAATTTGACATTGACACCACGCCAACGTATCGCATTGTTGCGCGAAACTAAACGCCTTGAAAATGAAGGTAATTTCGCTGTTGCCAACGAACTTAAAAAAGGTTATGAATATTTCGGCGTTGAAACTTGTGCTGCATGCTCCATGTGTAAAGGTCTTTGCCCACTTAGCATCGATACTGCACAAATCGCATTATCCATGCGTCGCATCGATCCACCAGCACCTGGTTTGGCTAAGAAAATTTACGATAACTTCTCCAGTACTCTTGAAATGTGCCGTGCCGGCGTAAGCCTTGAAGGCATTGCTGGTGCTATTATCACACAAAAAGCAATTTCTAAAATCACTGAAGGTTTACATGGCGTAACTGGCGTAACACCTTATGTACCTAAAACAACACCTAAGGCTAACCGCTATAAATTGAAAAACCGCATTAAACCTACTAACTTTGAAAAGGTTGTATACTTCAGTACTTGTGCGAACCGTGCGTTCCGTCAAAACCAAGGTTATGATGATCAACGTAGCTTGCAACAAGTTGTTGAAAGCCTCTGCAATAAGGCTCAAATCGATATTATCTATCCTGAACATATCGAAAACCTCTGCTGCGGCTTGAGCTTTGAAAACTACGATGACGTACATGAACGTGCTGTAAAAGATTTACACGATGCGTTGATGAAAGCATCTCAAAATGGTAAATACCCAATCGTTATCGACCATAGTGCATGCTTCAACCACGCATTCAAACATATGCCAGATTTAGAAATCAATGATATTTCTGAATTCTTATGCAAATTCGTAGTACCTCGTCTTGATATTACAAAATGCGATGAACGCGTTCTTGTTCATAAACAATGTAAAATCAAAGTATTGGGCAAATCTCAATACATCGAAGACTTGGCACGCCTCTGCTCTGACCATGTATTTAATATCAAATCCTTTGCATGTGATGGCTTTGCCGGTCAAAAAGGTTTCTTCACACCAGAACTTAATAAATGTGCTACAAAAGACCTTGCTAGTGAAGTTGCCGAATACGGTGCTACACTTGGCGTAAGCTCCAGTTCTACATGTGAAATTGGTCTTGGTGAAAGCGGCGGCATCCCATTCGTAAGCGTTGCATACTTGTTGGATCGTTGCTCTAAGGCTAAAAACTAATATGTAAAAGCTATAATTGATAGTGTTTACTAGTTGTAGATTTCTATGCTATATTACTCATAGGTAGAGTGTATGAAATTACCGACAATATAACGAAAAAGGACGAGTTGCAGCTCGTCCTTTTTTTGTCTTGAATTGTCAAGTCAAATGCAACTCTACTGAATGATAAACCTCGTATGGAGTTTTCCAATTTAAGCATTTGCGCGGTCTAAGATTTATTTCTTTCATTTTTGCTTCAACATAGCTATCTGATTGATTAATATCCACAGTTTTCGGGAAATATTCTCTAAGCAATCCATTGGTGTTTTCGTTTGTTCCTCTTTGCCAAGGATGATATGGTAATGGAAAATAAAATTCTACTAAATTCAACTCCTGACTAATTTCTGCATGTTTAGAAAACTCTTTCCCTCTATCTGGAGTTATTGTTTCTAGAGGTTGATTTTTTAAAAGCTTAATCATCGCTTGTTTGACTAAAAATGCATTCTTTTTTGCAATTTTTTTACATAGCAGATACCTACTTTTTCGATCAGTTAATGTTACTAAGCAAGCCTTACCAGTCTGCCCCATAACTGTATCAGCCTCCCAATCACCTAATCGTTCTCGATTATTTGCAGGAGCTGGTCTATCTGTAATTAAATTACTAATTTGAATTTTTCCACGTCTTTCTTCATAATTTTTTGTATGACGACTTTTACCACGATGTCGTAGTTTGCGAACAACTCCTCTATTTCCATGTGATAATTCTTTTTCATCAAAACGACCATTATATATTTCCCTGTAAATTGTATTGTAACTAATAGTGAAGCTTGAATTTTCAAATTTCAATCGAGAGGAGATCTGTTCCGGAGACCATTGATGTCTCAAAAATAAATTCTTTACACATTCATATAGACTTGGATTATCTAGCTTTTTTCTTGGTTTACAATTAAAGCGTCTATTTTTATATCTGTCATGGGCTTCACAAGGTATGTACTCGCCATTTTGACTATTTCTTTTGATTTCTCTTGATATAGACGATTTATTTTTCCCAAGTAAAATTGAAATTTCTGTTTGATTTTTTCCTATATCAATAAAATGTTTTAGAATTTCGCGCTCTTTTAGTGTAAAATGAGTATAATGATTCATGGCTCCTCCTGATTTTTAGATGTCTTTGCAAACACTATTTTATCAGAAAGCCATGAATCTTTTTTTAGTTGCACTTAGATTATAAATTCAAGGTATATAGTTTTAGTATACTTATAATGGTATTTAACACATTACATGAAGGTACTTAATAAAAATATAGAGGTATTATATGAAATATATTCTATTATGTATATGTTTGCTTAGTCTATTAGGTTGTGGCACAGACATTAAAACACAGCAAGATACTAAACCTACAACGACCTCTAATGAACAGGCTAAAACAATTCAAGGTCAAGATGAACATGTAACTGCCGCCAAACAGGCTTTATCTGCTGGCGATTATAATAAGGCGATAGAAGAAGCAAGTGCTACCATTAAGGTTAATGCGAATAATGCCGAAGCTTATTCTATCCGAGGCTTTGCCACAGCACTTAATGGCGATACTGCTAAAGGTCTGCTTGATACGAAGAAGGCCTATGATTTAGATCCTAATAATGTGGCTAATTACTATAATATGGCCATGGTTTATAAGCTACAAGGTCAATTAAACGAGTCTAAACAATGGTTTGAAAAGGTATTAGAAAAGGACCCTAGCAACACCTGGTCTGTGTATGGTATTGCTACCATTTATGCAGACCAAGGGGATGATACTAAGGCCCTTGATTGGCTTGAAAGAGCAATCAAAATTGATCCTTCTGTAAAGGCTGTTGCTGCTGAACAAGATCACTTTGAACGCTTTCATAATAATGAAAGATTTAAGCAACTCGTTAATTTATAATGTTTTTTCTACTAATGCTTCTTGTAAGTATAATTAGAATATATAAATTAAGCCGTATTGATGAAAGGAGAGAATTCATCATGAAACCACTAGGCAAAAGGCTCACAATGGTTGTGTTGTGTGTAGTAACGTTGACATCACCTTTGTTTTTGAGCGGTTGTAGTATGTCAGAACTATGGCAGGGGACTGAGCAGAGCCGCAAGGAGATTGCACAGCGGTCGGAACAGAATCAGGTACAGTTATTTAATCAATATGTGAAAGCCATAAGCCGATATAATCGCATGGCTGTTATGTTTGATTATGCGAATACACCGACGATTAATGATTTAAAAGCAGGTAAGCATTTAACTGTATTTAATACACCGAACTTTAAGCAGCTACAAAAAGAATTAGAAGAAGCTAAGCAAGCTGGTATTCCTTATGATGAAATGAAGGAGCCCCTAGATAAGTTGCTTTCAAAATTGAATGAAATCACACCGGTAGCCGAAGAACTGGATGCATACTATAAATCTAAAGGATACACCACAGATAATTATGCTAAGGAACAGCAATTAGGTCCAAAATATGTACAGTTGTATGAGCAATTTGTGCCTATCTATGCAGATTTTGATAATCTGATGCATAAAATCAACCTCGATCGATTGCAACAACAGTTACAACAATTGCGTGAAGCAGGTAAGAAAAATGCAGCTGCTGCGCAAGAGGTTCATTTGAGGCTTACCGCCGTTCTTGAAAAGTTAGATAGTGAAAAACAGCCGGATGTGAACGCGATTAATCAAGAGTTACAAGCAATTGGTGATTTGTCTAATGGCATTACTAACTCTAACTATGACACTGTTAAGAGCTCTGTAAACTCTACAATCGGTGCTATCCGCACTTATATGGGTTCAAAACAAGATAAAGACTATAATCGTATGGTTGAGGCTTATAACCATTATATTTCTAATATGAATACGACCAATATGAATGAATTAGATTAATAAGATCTGAGTTTATATTACGTTAGACTCGTGTAAAACGAACACATAAAAAGCTGTATTAAATGAGAATTTCATTTGCTACAGCTTTTTTGTAATGTATTCTATTTTTTTATCTTAATACGTGTCGTCATTTGATTGGATAGGGTGAACAATACGAGTGCCACCCAGATACAGCCGAAGGCTATGAGTTGCGCTGTACCAAAGCTTTCACCAAAGTAGAAGATGGCCAAGAAGAAGCCCATGGTAGGAGACAGGTATTGTAAAAATCCGAGAATGTTTAGTGGTAATAGACGGGCACCGTACGAAAAGAGGATGAGCGGAATCGATGTGGTAAGGCCGGCACCGATGAGGAGGAGACCGGTCGGCGTTAGGTTTTCGATAAAGGCCCACGAAGTAGTGTCCACAGCTGCCAAATACCATAGTGCCACCGGTGTGACGAGCCATGCTTCGAAGGCGATACTTGAAAACGGATGGATGGTGAGACGTTTTTTGACGGCCCCATAGAGGCTAAAGGATACAGCTAGAATGATGGATACAATTGGTAATGTACCCATTTGGAATGTCATGATAGACACACCTAAGACGGCGATAGCGATGCTGAGTTCCTGTGGCCATAGCAAGGTTTCTTTATAGATTAGGATGCCCAGTAATACATTGAGCAATGGGTTGATGTAATAGCCGAGGCTCGTGTCGAGTACGTGCTGATTTGTAACGGCCCAAATGTAGGTAAACCAGTTGACACTGATCAGCACAGCGGCTAGTAATAGTAGTCCTAATTGCGTAAGATGGGTGCGCAAATGGTGTATGTCCATACGTAGTTGTTGGCGTCCTGTGGCGATGACGAGGAAGAACATCCAAAATCCGGACCATATGATGCGGTGCGATAATACGGAAAAGGATGATACTTGGTCTAGTAGTGCCCAATAGAGAGGCAGCAAACCCCAAATTAAACAGCACAGCAATGTGGTGCTGAGACCTTTTTTATTTATTTCGTTCATAATACGACCTCCCACTCGTAGAATTATTATAACATGGTGATTATGTAGTGGTGTCGACTTATATATGGAATACTTAAAATTATATCTATGCGTTTTTGTTATTGCATGCATGAGTTAATTATAACTTAAAATTTAGCACTTATGATTTCCGGTTATGTTCATTGACTTTGTGAATAATTTTACACTATATTGGACATAGAACAACGAATATAGAGAATAGGTGTCGCAAGACTTAATAGAGAAATCGGTACAAGCCGATGCGGTCCCGCCACTGTAAGGACGAGCCTGCTTTCATACATGTCACTGGAGCAATCTGGGAAGGCGAAAGCAAGGTGTTGAGCCCAAGCCAGGAGAACTGCCTATTTGATAATCACCGTTATGTACCTACGAGCGATAGGAAGGGGATTGAGGTATGCTGGTTTCAGTGTTTTTTTGGCATACTTTTCAACAAGGAACCTTACGTGTCACTTTTGGGTGGCACGTTTTTTGTTGCCCTTGAAAGTGACTGTTGAGCATATACATCAGGCTTTATTGTTAGTAAACTGATGGACACAGATTTGAGGTTGATGTGATCCATAGATAGGAAAGCTTTGGTGGTGTATAAGCATAACAATTGTAGGTACGGTGCGCTGTTTCTCGGTATGGTTTCGAGTTGAAAAGGAGGCACATATATGTCTGACAAAAAGACTTCAAAGGATGCTGAACGCGATCTATTAGCTCCTGTATCCTTTGATGAATTTGAGAAACCTACGTATGAACAATGGCAGGCAGAGGTTGAAAAGGCGTTAAAGGGTGGCGACTTCCACAAGAAGATGTTCACGAAAACCTATGAAGGTATTACGTTGCAGCCGATTTACACACCTGCATTACATGCAGAAGCAATTCCGAAGGGCGTATACCCTGGGGCAGGTGAGTTCCTACGTGGCACTAAGGCAAGTGGTTATATTAAAGACTCTTGGGGTGTATCCCAATATGTAGATGACTCTTTGCCTAAAGATGCTAATCATGCAAGTTTATACGAGATTGTAAAAGGTGGCACTATTCACAACATCCGCCTAGATGAAGCAACACGTCATGATCAAGACGTGCAAGTAGGCGCATCTGTTGGCGTTGGTGGTACATCTGTATCCACCATGGATGACTGCAAACAATTAATCGACCGCTTCAATTTGAAGGAAAACCCTTTGTACATTGAAACTGGTGCTTCTGCAGCCATCTTGCTTGGTATGTTAGCGGCTACAGTGAAAGGCGCTAAAAAACAAACGTCTGACTTGAAAGGTCTCGTTGGTGCTGACCCTATCGGCGTTATGGCGAAAGACGGTGCTTTGCACATTTCCTTAGATACAGCCTTTGATGAAATGGCACATACTGTTGTATGGGCTAAAGAACAGGCACCAGAGCTTAAAACAGTGCTTGTATCCGGCGATGTATACGCTAATGGCGGCGCTAACGATGTGCAAGAGGTTACCTATGCATTGGCAACGGCTGTGTGCTACGTGCGTCAATTAGCACAACGTAACATCGACATTCACACCATCGCGAAGAGCTTGATGTTCACATTCTCCTTAGGTGCTAACTTCTTTATGGAAATTGCTAAATTACGTGCCTTACGCGTACTTTGGGCTCGCATTATGGAAGCTTTCGGTGCTGAAGAAGCGGACCGCGCCGTTCATGTACACGGCAGAACATCTGCTTTCACAAAAACTGTATACGACCCATATGTAAATTTGTTGCGCAATACGACACAAGCATTCTCTGGCGTTGTAGGCGGTTTGAACAGCCTTGAAGTATCTCCGTTTGACCAACCAATTCGCAAAGCTGACGATTTCTCTCGCCGTATTGCTCGTAACATTCAAGTTATGTTGCAAACTGAATTCGAGTTGCGCCAACCTGTGGACCCTGTAGGCGGTTCCTGGTATGTGGAAACATTGGCTGCTGAACTGTGTGAAAAAATCTGGGCTGAGTTCCAAACTATTGAGTCTAAAGGCGGCATTATTGCAGCCTTGAAAGAAGGCTATCCTCAAGCTCAAGTAAAAGCCATCCTCGATGAACGATTTAAGAACCTTGCATTCCGTAAGGATGTTGCAGTTGGTAACAACATGTATGCGAACATGACGGAAGAATTGCTTGATCCTAAACCAGAAAATCAAGAAACATTGCGTCAAAAACGAGCTGCTCAAATCGATGAGTACTTGGCAGGTGCAGAGGCTGATGCGGTTGTGAAAGCACAGGCTACTCTAGAAGCAAGTACAACAGAACCAGGCGCGTTGATTGGACTTATTGAGCTTGGTGCATTACAAAAATTGACAATCCGTCAAATCCGTAAGGCTTTAGATGCAGGCGATATTGCTTCTGAAACAATCGAACCAATTACAGCACATCGCTGGACTGAACAATTTGAAGCACTTCGTATGCGCACTGAAGCGTATAAACAACGTACGAAAGATAATGTGAAGGTATTCTTGGCTAATATG
>ERZ773007.1552-NODE-1552-length-10768-cov-8.161019_pt1 | contig 10768 bp, 5 predicted proteins | sample MGYA00580665_ERZ773007 | MGnify/ENA primary metagenome ERZ773007 (study PRJEB29015, sample SAMEA2738122) | human oral metagenome | biome: human oral; feature: human-associated habitat; material: saliva | place: China | collected 2167 ... | reverse complement strand
ACAACCATTACACTCAGCGGATGCGCACCATCAACACGCACTAAAGAAAAACCAAGCCCCTCATACCCCTCGCCAACACAATCATTTGTCCGCGAGCCCGAATATGGGTACGGCTACGATGGAATTATTCGGCTTGATAATTATGAAAAATCTGGAAAATACACCCCAGCGACTCACGACCATAAAGCACTAAACGTTCCCAAACCCCTAAAACCCGAGTACATTAATGAGTACAGCCATGATGGTATCTGTGCTTTCCTGGCATATTGGATAGAATCAACCAACTACGCCTATCTCACCGGAGACCTTAAACCCCTAAGCCAGATAACAGATCCGTATAAAATTATCCATCCTGAAATCCTCAAAATGTATGAGGACAACACAGGATGGGTTATCGGACCACAACATATTTATACTCTTGAACTGGTTACACCAGCTTCAGGAAACGATTTTAAAGATTCCACAATCTATGAATGGCAAAGTGTGCTACGAGTTTCACCAGAAGCTACGGTCTACGTAACCGCCAATAAATCAGAGAAATTATTTACAGATTTTATTGGTGCCCGCGAAAAAGCTGATATAAGTAGCGATGTACGTTACACAGACGGAGAATGGCATCTTGTGAATGACGATGGTTCTAACTCTTATAAGAAACCACTCTAGGCCTCTCACGAACCCTGATAAACAACATCATAAGCAGTCTCAGACCTCCACTTACCCTCCACATACGCAACCTGGAGCTGAATCTCACCCGACTGTAACCTTAGAACCTCAGCCAAAGGACGGCTCTCCTTCGTGTCCGCATAAAACACCGAAGCACTGGCATCTATACTCAACCGAGCACGCCACAGATAATTCTTCGACCCCTCAGGAGTTTCAACAGGTTTAGGATCCAGCAAATCTAACTTTAGCGGCGACTCCATAGGCGATAAATGCTGACTCATCACCCACCCAGTCTCATCCTCATACAGCTTCACAATATCAGGACGAGTCGTCTTCAACTCAGGATCAATAATCTTCAAAGGCTCTGCCTCTCCCGTGAGCAACAAATAATTCAACGCAGAAACCCACATGCCAATACTAGTCCGCATATGCGAAATAGCATACCCATTACTCGACTGATACGGGCGAGGAATTGGAACACCCCACGCACGATGCTCCCGAGTCCCAGGAATAAACTTACCAACCGCCTGAAACTCCCAATACTTCACCTCACCCGAACGATCTTTATCATCCCAAAAAGGCTCCTCCGTAGGCGAAGGAGAAGACGAAAAACCCTCAGTTCTAGAAGGAGTTGGCCTAGAAACAGCGCATGAACTCAACACCGAGCCAGCAACAACACCCAAACCACCAGTAAACATTAATCGGCGAGATAATCTGCCCATCATACTCCCCTTTCCGCGCAGCAAAATCAGCCAGGCAACAACCCAAACCCTATACAATAGAGTAATACACTGACCAAAATGCCCAGAGAGCCAAACACCCATGAACTCCACACACCTGCCCACACGCAGAACCATTCTCACCCTCGGACTCAGTATTTCTGGGACGTTCATGTTAAGTTCGTGTGCCCGGCCAGAAGGTAGGACTTCTCAGTACGAGTATAGTGAGGTATATCCGACCCCTTCACAGACCTTTGAACAAAACCGTGGAGCAGACTACAGCGGCACCATACAGCTAGGAACATATGAAAAGCACGGGAAATACGTTCCTGGAACCCAAGAACACAAGGCGCAAAACGTTCCTAAACCTCTCCAACCCCATTACATCAATGAATACAGCAGCGACGGAATGTATGCTTTCCTCGCCTATTGGGTTGAGTCCGTCAACTATGCATATCTTACTGGTGACATTAAACCACTAAGCCAAGTCACCGATGCAACCGCGACTATTCCTTCAGCGGTTCTTGATCTATATCAGAAAAATACAGGATGGGTTATAGGACCACAACATATTTTTACCATCGAACTTTCAACACCAGGATCGCATGACGTTACCCTAGAATCACCTGACCGTATATGGCAAAGTATTATCAATATTTCCTCGGAGGCTCAAGTATACGACTCCACCAATAATTCCACGCAGTCTTTCCTGAAAGTTATTGACAGGGTAGAGAAGGAGGAAGTTAACGCCAGACTCAGGTATCTTGATGGTCACTGGAACCTCGTTAAAGAAGACGGGTCAATCAACCAGAGAAAACCACTTTAATATTTTTTTAGGACACGGTATAAATGCTGTGATATGCAGTATCTAACCGCCATTTACCCTCCACATACGCAATCTGCAGCTGCATCTCACCCGAACGTAACCCCAGAGCCTCAGCTAAAGGACGACTCCCCTTCGTGTCCGCATAAAACACCAGGGCATCAGCATCTACATTTAAACGAGCAGACCACGTGAACACCTTCGAGTCCTCCGACGTTTCTGCAGGCTGTGGTGCGAGAAGCTCGGCTTTTATCGGAAATTTATCTGGGCTGATCACCCACCCAGTCTCATCCTCATACAGCTTCACAATATCAGGACGAGCCGTCTTCAACTCAGGATCAATAACCTTCAAAGGCTCTGCCTCCCCTGTGAGCAACAGATAATTCAGAGCAGAAACCCAGAGACCAACTGCACTGTAAATATTTGATACATAATAGTCCTGAAAAGTTTGATGAGGGCGCGGTATAGGTGTACTGATGGCAGGATGCTCTACAGTTCCTGCTTCGAACTTTCCCACAGTTTGATAATCACCAAACTTCACTACTCCAGAGTAGTCTTTACTATTCCAAAAAGGCTCAGGAGCATGAGACTGCGTATAAGGAGAGTTTTTATCACGTCCACGCGGAAGAGAACATGAACTCAACAACCCACTAAAAGCTACCCCCATGCACAGCTTACATAACGAGCGTCGAGGGTAAATGGCCATAACATACCTCCATAGTTTGTATGTTTCCTATTATCTCAACATTCCTTTCCGAGCTTCTGTCGCACCCCTACTAATGGAATTTTCATTCACTGTATTTGTGCCAGTATAGAGATAAGTTTCAGATTTATCATACTTTCCAGAATCTACAGCTACTTCAGGAGAGTTACTATGTTTACCAATATATTTCTGCGCACCTTCCTCATATTCGCTCATCTCATGATGAGCCATAGGGTTCAAGCTAGAAGAATCAGAATTGACTATAACCTGATTACCTATTGGATGAAAAAATGGATTTGACACCGAATATGGAGTAAGCGCAGGAACTGGATCACCCACATGGCTTACTTGAGTTAGATCGAATTGGTGCGGAAGACTTTTATCTTGGGATTCTAGATTATTAAGAGGAGCACCGTAGGTTACCACATTGCTTATATGGTATTTTTTATTAAATTCTTCATTATTCGCCAGACTGTATGCAACAGCTCCGCCTTGAGAATGCCCCACCATGACGACTTGTGCATCAGCTGGAACTTCCGCATCCTTTAGAGCTTTATCTACCATACGCGCATAAGGAGACATATTATCGATTGATACAGATGTACCGTCTCCGGGAGTACCCAGGTTAGAGCCTATACTACCTAACTCTCCCTTTTTACCTCCAAAATCTGTACCAGATATGTAAACATAAACAACTTTCTTTTGAGTAGCTTGATCTGTATATATATCCAATTGAACCCCTGAGTATCCTCGATCTTCTTTCTCTTCTAACGCCTTCACGTAATCGGCTGACTCTACTTCACGCATACGAGAAGCAATCTCCTTAATATCTTTAGGGGGAGATTTTGGAGCTTCAGATATATGTGGAATTCCTTCTTGATTCTCTGCCTTGGTCACATTCAAATCTTCAATATCAGGGTGTTCCCGCCTATGGTACATGTTATTGGCATTCCTAATACCAGCACCAAAAGCAACCATATAATCACTTAAAGAGGGTACAGAATTTTTATCTCTGAAAATTAAAGAAATAATATATCCATTCATAAAATCTTGACTATACTCGCTACCTTTATTATAAAGATAAATAAAAGCAATGACAGGCAAAAACTCAACTTTCAGGGCAGTTAAAGCATTTGTAAGATTCCAAGCTAGAATACGATAAGCAGCATTAGTAAAACCTTCCCACATATTTTCAAAGGATAGTTTGAATATTTTATCAGCTGATCTTATATCTATACCATATAGCTTAGACATTACATACGGCATAACAGGTGCATGCTCCTTCAGCTTCTTCAGTTCTTCAACTGAGACAGGTGAGAGTCCCCACGGGTCGATGAGCCCTACGGGGTTGTTGCCGACCAGAGAATATTCGTTCCCTACCCAGCCAGTGCCGGGAATTGCCGGAAGTGGGTCACGCGAGAGGAACGAAGCCGTCGACCCATCCACCATCCGGTGTCCCAGAACGTTTACCCCTGCAATCCCGATACCACCAGCACGCGGCACAGAAATCAGAGACAGCGCATCCGGCATCATAGATGTCTGAGCTGGTGAAGGCGCGCTACTCTGAGGGCTATAGACGCTAAACGGATCGAGTGAGCCCGTTCCCGGTGCCAGCATGGGAATCGAGAACTCACGGTCTTGGGGCAACGAAACGCCCAGAGCGCTATCGGCAATACCTTCGGGAAGCTTAGCAGCGGGCGCGGATCCCACGCCCATAAGCGCGGGCACATCCAAAAGATCATCCCACACCACCGGAACCGATACACCATCTGCGCCTGTCACCTGGTAAATCTCGCCTTCATAGGAAGCTGCCGCAGAAACAGTACCCTCAGCAGCCGCAGCATTCGCACGCGACACAGCTGCCAGATACCCGGAAGGGTTGAAATCTACGTCTATCTGAGAGCCGTCAGAGGTACGCTCACCCGTGCGGTGACCGTTAGCATCGTAGGTAAACACACGAACCTGAGATAGTGAAAGCTCGATAGGTTCTGTTGGCGTATTGTCTAATGGCAAAGCGCCCAAGGTGAAAGCCTGAGGATGCTCTAGACCGTGCTGCTTTAGGAAATCATCAGCATGCGCGATCTCATCAGAAGAAACATCGAGAGTATACGTACAAACGTTGTGAAGCTGAGCCGCAGCGTCATAGGTGAAAAGGCGCACACGGGCAGAGACAACCTGTAGAAGCCCAGGATTTTCTGCATTTTCTGGTTCGACGAGCGCGTATACTTCACGTTCCAGCGTGCCTGCGCTCCCCCAGTTCCAGGTCATGTATTCGTTTCCACGGCGGGCACTCACCAGCTGCCCAGAACCATCATAGGAGTACATGACTAACCCAGCAGGAGAATCGACACCAATAATGCGCCCTTCACTATCCCGCATAATCTGAGCATGGCTGTAAACATCGCCTGAAGATGCAGACTCTTCGGAATACTCCGTGATCAGACCGTCCGTGTAGTTCCAGCGGCGAACAATATCTCCCACCCGAGCACGTACTAGGTTGTTAACGGCATCATAGGCAAAGGACGCGGTTTCTCCCTGAAGGTAGTCACCCGTCGATACCAGGTTTCCGGCATTATCGTAGGTGTAACTCTGCATGCCATAGGGACTAATCAAACCCGTGCGGTAGCCATCGGCATCATAGATATACACTAGCTCGTATGTTCCTTCCGAGAGGAAGGTCTGAGAAATATCAGCAACCGAGGTTTCGGAGGACAGCACCGATTCACCGACTCCGTGACGAACGCTGACCACGCGATCCAGGCGGTCACGGTGAGTACGGGTCACCCAAGGTTTTTGACCCGAGTTTTTACCGCCAACTGCGGTCCAGTCCCGCACGGTGATGCTTCGGCCGCGTAGGTTTCGGGCAATCTGCGCCATCAACTCACCGTCAATGCGGTATGCCGTCACCTCGCCGTTTGCATCGTGCTCCCACACATGAACCCTGCGGTCAGGGTTAGTCTTTGAAACTAGGCGCGAAGCACCGTCGTAGGAATACTCTGTCACGGCACCTACGGGATCAACTCGGCGTACCATATTGCCCAGAACATCATATTCGTAGCTGGTGATGGCGCCTGCTGGGTCCATCATCGATACTACATTCCCGGCTTCGTCATAGGTGTAATGGGTACGTCCGCCTACGCCGTTAATCATGGTGATAACCTGACCTGCGGCGTCATAAACGAAGGAGCGGGTACCGTACTTACCATCACGAATACTTGTTACGCGCCCGGCGGCATCATAGGTATAGTGCGTCGGAAGCTGCGAACCACCCACCACACTGATAATACGGCTGGCACGGTCGTACGTCATGCGTTCTACAGTTCCATCCGCAAATTTACGTGCTACCGGGCGCGAATCGGCATCATACTCCAGCTCGGTGGTATTCCCGTTTCCATCGGTCATAGACGCAAGCCGCCCCGCTCGATCGTAGGCGTAGGTTTTGACTCGCCCTGCGGGAGATACTTCACGCACAAGCTGATGCGCGCGGTTATATTCGTACCGCGTCAGGCCGCCTTCGGCATCAAGGATTTCAACCGGGTTACCCACGGCATCATAGACGATGCGCTCTTCACCAGATGCCGCACGCTCTTGAACGGTTTCCGTGGGTGAGGGGATTTCCTCGCGTGCTACCGGGCGTCCCAGCTGATCCAGCTTCACCCGTATTGCTGTACCTGAACCGTCATGCTGCGTCACCGTGCGGTGGGTACGATTGGCGATATTTTTCACCTGCACACCGGTCGGGTCGATCGTGCTGGTAAGCGTACTTGCCGCGTCGTAAGTACGTTTCCAGGAACCGCCAGCGGGGTCGACGGTTTCCACCAGACGTGCCAACCCGTCATAGATATAGGTAAAGGTTCTATCGCCGGGCAGGGTTTCCGAACTCATATTTCCGTAGAGGTCGAAAGTACGTGTGGTAATGCGCTCAAGCGCATCGCGAAGCTGAACCACATCGCCGCTGGCGCCATATGTGTACTCTTGACGCGCGCCCAGGGGGTCAACGGCAGCAGTCAGGCGAGCGCCTTCAGCATACTCAAATTTCCAGAGAGCACCCGTGGGGTCTTCATAGCAGATCAGGTTACCTGCGTCATCGTAGGTTAGAGTCGTGCGATAACCGAGTGGTGTTGTTACTGCCGTTAGCTGGCCTGAAGGAGTGTATTCCAGGCGTGTGGTCTCGCCCAGATCATTACTCATAGTAACCGGCTGCCCAAACTTGTCGTAGGTGAAGTTCACCCCTACGCCCTCAGGATTTTCGGTTCGGATCAGCATTCCCTGATTCCAGGTGAATGTGGTGGTGTTGCCTTGGGCATCAGTCACGGCAGACGGATAGCGATCCTCAGGACTGGCATAGGTGAAGGTCTGGGTTGCAAGAACCTGCGGTGTACTATCTTCCGTTCCCTCCCCGTTCAGGTGGGCGATGTACGTTTCGTAGCGTTTCCGCTGGTCCACCTCAAAAGTAGAGATGATTTGAGAGGTCACACGGTCAAATTCATCGTAAGTAGTGAGCGTTTCTGCGCCTTCGGCGGTGATCTCACGAATCTGCCGACCGCGCTCATCGTAGTACCTGTGGATGCGGCTCCCATCGCGTTCCGTTACGAGACGACGGTTACCGAAGGTGTCGTAGGAGAAGGTAGTACGGCCGCCTTCAGCATCGTGCAGGGCAACCAGGCGACCGTATTCATCGCTAACCCACACGTTTGCATCGGTGCCGTCAGTATTGGCAATATCGGTGATGCCGTGGTTCAGATAGGAGTACCGCACGGTACGCCCGTAGTGGGTGAGCTGCTGAACTACACGGGCTCGTTCATCATAGGAGTTAGTAACCTCGACGGTACCATCTGCTGCGATAACACGGTAAATCAGATTATTCTTATCATGCTCGTATGTACGGGTACCTCGCGCAGTATTTACACCCGTGAGATGTCCAGCAGTTCGTTCTGCAAGACCTCCGTACATATATTCAGCATGCTCACCAGTAGAAGTGGTTACGTAAGAAACGCGCCCATCACGGTATTGAATCTCAATATGTCGTCCAAGTTCGTGTATAAGCTGAACTATTTGACCTTCGCTGTTACGCAAAGCAGCAATTGTAGTTCCTGGACCAGTAGTTGCACCAAGCCAGGTACCGCTCGGAGAGAAATAGGTTCGGGTTCCCTGATTATCTTGGGCACAGTAGAGCACACCGACATGTTGCTCTGTGGTATTCAGAATGAATTCAAGCGTGGAGTCAATGTCATGATGTTCTTCAAGACTTATACGCTCAAGCCATTGCGCTTCTCGCTGAGCTCGGGCAAACCCTTCACCCTGCCGTGCATAGAAGATATGCCGCCCATCAGGAAGAATACGGGTTGCGCCTTCGTCCTCAAAAAATAGTTTTACGTCCAGATTCGATGACCAACCAGGACCAAAAACACCAGTATCCATAGAGTCATCGAGCAAGGCGACGCTGTTGTACATGCGGGTTAGAGCACAGGATGATGCAAGACCGGAATACTCAAGGTCAATCTCCGGTTCGATAAAGTTACCCGTCGCCACATTAACAGGGTCGTTTGCGAAACCACTTGAAGGCGTTTTACCCGTCACCATAGGTGCTGGAATCGTTAGGTCGGCGCGGTTACTACGTATACCTTTAAGATCTAAGCTGTTTTGCAACGCCGCGTCCGAGAGGGTAACAAACTCGCCAGCAGCTCCGGCCTTTTTAAATTCGTTCGCAATAGTATTTGCCCACCGATGATCTTGGCGATTCTCTTCATTCCATGTCTCAAATGCTTTTATAAAGTCTTCGCAGTCAACGCTCCCCCACTGGCTTCCAGCAGAAAATTCCGCAGCTTTATTACGGATTTCACTAGGAAAATGGCTAAGCCCAGCGACAAGGCTCTCAGTTTGCATAGCGCTTATCATCAATCTGGAAGGTCGGAGCGAAGATACCGACATACCCTGTTCTGTATTCTCTCCTATACGAGGAAACTCACGTGAAGGCTGTCTTACGACCTCAATATGAACATTGGGAGGAATAATTTCATCTACTGGCGGGGCAAATCCCCAAAACTCATCCCAGCTTTTATGAAGCCCCCACCAGTCATCCTCATACTCGCGTGCCTTCTGGCGGTTTCTTCGTTCATCATAAGCAGATCTATCAATTTGCTTAATAGACCGTTCTAGCTGCTCCAGGTAGCTGATAATAGCGTTTCCACCCTCAACAGCTATCTCCATATTCCGCCGGTAAACTTCAGCGAAATACCCTCTGAAATCTTTAAGTGCTTCATCAGCAGTTCTACGCAGATCAGGTAGCAGAAATTTAAGCTCTCGCAAGGCTCTCTGACATATATCTGCGAATAAGGAAGCTGCAGAATGATCAAATATAAGGGGATTATGGTTCGCGTATCCGATTTCGGTTCTCTGTGGTTGTTCATCGCTCATGGCATGCATCCTCAATTTTATTAAGTCACGGAAGCTCAACGGTGTTCATGTAATTGACACCTATAAGAATACCTTGAAGAACGTAAATTATCGTGAATTTCTTCAATACTCCTTGAGAAATTTTTACACTGCATATTGCTGGACTCCTCATGTCATACCCTAGACTCTTAGTACAGAATGCTACTCACAGAGAGTACGCTGCGCACAATGAAAGGGGATGGGAACCACGTTAGGTTCCCATCCCCTTTCTATTGCGTCAGCGGTGCTCTAGGCTCAACCGCCTAGGCACACGCCTGCCGCACCTACTATTTGCCTTCGAGAATCACCACATCCAGGATGCGCGGTCCGTGCACACCCTCCACGCGAATCAGCTCAATATCACTGGTCGCAGACGGCCCGGAGATCATGGTCACCGGGCGCTCGTAGGTGATGCGTTCAATCGCCTCCGGCACCAGCTCCACAACTGTAGATTCCGGCACCACACACACGTGGTGGTCGGGTACCAGGGAAATCGCACGGCGACCTTCCTGCGGGGTGGAGTTCAAGAAAATGGTGCCGGTCTCAGCGCACGATACGGTCGAGGAGGTGACCACCGCATCCACGGCGTCAAGTTCATGCACCGAAAGCGCGCCGGGTTCGAGAGTGCTCCCCGAATCGGTGACATGCACGCGGGTTGCAGTGTCCTCAGGCAGCCATTCGGGGTTCAGCCCGGTGGGAACCACATAGCGCGAGTTCTCTCCCAGACGCTCGGCAATAACCTCAGCGATATTCGACTCGGTCGCGTTAAAGACGTTCGCCTTATAGTCGATCAGACGATCCACCAGCATCTCAATAGTCTGCTCGCGGTTCAGCTCGCTCACGCGGCGGTAGTTACGCACGGGGGTTGGTGCCTCGGGGGCATCCGACAGGGACTCACGAATACGCGTGAGGATATCTTCCTTCGCAGAGGACATTATGCGTTCTCCTTACCTTCACGAGCCGCCTGAGCTTCGGCCGCAGCCTGTGCGTTCGCTGCGGCTTCTGCAACCTTACCCTTATTCGCTTCAATGAGAGCGGAAATATCCACGCGCTCGGCGCTGTCGCGAGCGGGTGCGCCAGACTTTTCCTTCTTCCACCAGTTGCGGAACGATTCTTTGGGAGGCTCAGGAATATCACGGTAGTCTGTCCAACCGCCGATAATTCCGGGCACCTTCGTAATCTTGTGTTTCTTTCCGCTAATCAGACGGGACATCGGCAGACCACGCTCGGCGGCTGCCATCATCTTGCCCGAGGAGAACAGCTTCTTAGCACCGTACATCATGGCGTCCATCTGGGTGGGCGCGTGTTTCTTCGCGTGCTTCGCCTCAACATCCTTACCGCGCAGATGCACCAGCACCTCGGGGAAGTTGATCTTCACGGGGCACACTTCGTAGCAGGCACCGCACAGCGAAGATGCGTATGGCA
>ERZ773007.1551-NODE-1551-length-10770-cov-26.271769_pt1 | contig 10770 bp, 9 predicted proteins | sample MGYA00580665_ERZ773007 | MGnify/ENA primary metagenome ERZ773007 (study PRJEB29015, sample SAMEA2738122) | human oral metagenome | biome: human oral; feature: human-associated habitat; material: saliva | place: China | collected 2167 ... | reverse complement strand
TGTCGTCGGGCGAACCGGCGAAGAGCTCAATGTTGAGCGGGCCCTTGGGGGCGCTATCGAGCTTCTTGCCGTCCTTGTCGGTCAGGCCCAGGCCGTACAGCAGGGCGTTGCCCTGTGCGACGCCGACCTTGAAGTTGTCGAAGGAGACGTAGAAGTCAACGTTCTCATTGTCGCGAATGAGGCGGTCATAGGCGATGACCGGGATGTTCTTCGAACCCGCGGTGTCGAGCTGGCTCGACAGGGCCGTGCCGTCGATGGAGGCGATGACCAGGATGGTGGCACCGTTGGTGATCATCTGGTCGATCTGCTGGGTCTGGGTGGGGATGTCATCGTTCGCGAACTGAAGGTCGACCTCGTATCCGGCTGCCTCCAGGCCTTCCTTCACCGCGTTACCGTCGGCGATCCAGCGCTCCGAGGTCTGGGTGGGCATCGCGACGCCGACCTTGACCTTGCCGCCGTTCGAGGCGGCAGCGCCGCTATCGGAACTGGAAGCGCCACCGGCTCCGCCGCCTGCGCATCCGCTCAGTGCAAGAGCGCCGGCCGCAAAAGTGGCCGCAACCGTTGCCATCTTTCCAAAGAAACCACGTGTCTTCATGGAATATCTCCTGTTAATGTCCTCGACATCACTGTCGATGGGTGTCACGTCTCCACACGTCCGTCGTGTGGTCTGACAACTTGTACCATATGAGAGAGGGGTCACCCTCGCATTGCCCAATTGATAACGTTCCGATAACAATTGTTAACGTTCACAACTTCAAGAATGGACATATACACAAAGAAATACCTCGGGAGCGCGCCGCGCAAACGCGTCACACTCCCGAGGACACAGTGTTTTACAGCCCCTCAGCAAGGCGGTGGTACGCCTGATTCCAGCGCACACCCGAGGCGAAGTCGCGCCGCGTCGTCGACTCGTCGATCACGACGAGTTCCATGTGCGCCAGCGCCGCGAAGTTCTCCCACACCTCAGGCTCAATCTGCGTCGACATGCACGTGTGGTGCGCCCCGCCAGCCGTCAGCCACGCCTCGACGGAGGTGTAGAAGTCAGGTTCGGGAATCCACATCGCGCGGGCGACCGGGAGCTTGGGCATCGGCTGGGGAGGCTCAATGACGTTGACAATGTTCGCGGTGAGGCGGAAGCGGTCGCGCATGTCGGACATGGCGACGACGACGCCACGTCCCGGGGCCGCATCGAAGACCATGCGGACGGGATCCTCGCGGTCTCCGATGCCCAAGGGGTGAATCTCGATGCGCGGACGGGCGTTCGTGAGCGAGGGGCACACCTCGAGCATGTGGGCACCCAGGATCATCTCGGCACCCTCGACGAGGTTGTAGGTGTAGTCCTCCATGAGCGAGGCACCGCCGGGCAGCCCCTCCCCCATCACCTTCGCAGCGCGCACGAGGACCGCGGTCTTCCAGTCCCCCTCTGCGCTAAAGCCGTAGCCGGCCTCGGTCAGGCGCTGCACGGCCAAGCCGGGGAGCTGGCGGAGCCCTCCGAGGTCTTCGAAGTTGGTCGTGAAAGCCTTCGCTCCGCGCTCTTCGAGGAAGGTCCGCAGCGCGATCTCCTCGCGCGCGGCGTAGCGCAGCGATTCCGCGCGATCCCCACCCGGGGCGAGCTCGGGGGCAACGTCGTAGCGCTCGCAGTATTCGGCCACGAGGCCGTCGATGGCCTCCTCGTCCACGGCATCAACGACGGCGACGAGGTCGTTGACCGACCACGTGTTGACCGAGACGCCGAGGCGACGCTCAGCCTCGGTCTTATCCCCCTCCGTGACGGCCACGTTGCGCATGTTGTCGCCGAAGCGCACGACGCGCAGCTCGTTAGTCGCCGCGAAGCCGCCGGCTGCGCGCACCCAGTTGGCGACGCGGCGACGCGTATTCTCCTGCGAGGCATGCCCGACCACGGTGGCGCGGGCCAGGCCCAGGCGCGTGAGGATGTAGGCGTATTCGCGGTCCCCGTGCGCCGCCTGGTTCAGGTTCATGAAGTCCATGTCGATGCTGTCCCACGGGATCTCGACATTGGCCTGGGTCGCCAGGTGCAGCAGGGGCTTACGCAGGACTTCGAGGCCCCGGATCCACATCTTCGCGGGGCTGAAGGTGTGCATCCAGGAGATGACGCCGAGGACGCGGTCGTCCGCGCTGGCCTCGAGCATCGCCCGCTTGATGGAGTCGGAATCCTTCAGGACGGGCTTCCACACGATCGGCGCGGGCAGCAGGTCAGATTCGTTGAGCAGGCGCACAACCTCGCGGGACTGCTCGGCGACTTGCGCCAGCGTTTCCTCGCCGTACAGGTCCTGGCTGCCGGTGACGAACCAGACCTCGCGGCCCTCGTAGAAACTGGTCACGGTGAAATCTCCTTTGATATCAGTGCTGTCCGTAGACGTTTTGGTAGCGGTCGTAGAGAGAGTCGATGTGATGCTGCTCGATGGGAACGAGAGGACCGCCCGCACGCGCGACGTGCACGGTCTTGGCGACCTCCTCGACCATGACGGCGGCCTTGACGGCGGCGCGCGCGTCGCGCCCGATCGTGAAGGGGCCGTGGTTGCGCATGAGGACCGCCGGCGAGCGCGATTCGCGCAGGGTATCCACAATGCCTCGCCCGATGGAATCATCACCGATGAGGGCGAAAGGACCGACGGGGACGGGGCCTCCGAACTCGTCGCCCATCATGGTCAGAACGCAGGGGATCTCTTCGCCGCGCGCGGCCCATGCGGTCGCGTAGGTGGAGTGCGTGTGCACGACGCCGCCCACCTCGCTCATATGACGGTAGACGTAGGCGTGCGCGGCGGTGTCCGAGGAGGGAGTGCCCTCCCCCAGCACGAGGTTTCCGTCGAGGTCGCACACGACCATCGCCTCGGGGGTCAGGTCGTCGTAGGACACACCCGAGGGCTTGATGACGAGGAGGTCCTGGCTGCCGTCCTCAGCCGCGCCGCGCACGCGCTGGGAGACGTTACCTGCCGTCCAGACGACGAGGCCCCAGCGGGGCAGCTCGGCGTGCAGGGTGGCCACATATTCACGCACGCGCTCGATCTCGCGCGCAAACTCGGGGGTCCATGTGTCGGGATTGCGGTGTTCCATTCATACTCCTCAATGAGTACCGATGAGCGATTGGGTTAACGTTAACATTCACCCACACGCGATGGCAAGCACGAGGACAAAAAGAGCCCTTAGCGAGCGCACACTCCCGTCGAACCGCGCACGACGAGGCGGGTTGGACGCACGTACGTGTCCACCGATTCCCCATCGAGCGCATGACTGACCGCCTCAAGCGCACAGCGCCCAAGGTCCGCGAAATCCTGGCGCACCGTCGTCAGCCCCGGCCCCGCGTAGGCGGCCATCGGCACATCGTCGAAACCCGTGACCGACACGTCGCCCGGAACGCTCACCCCGGCCTCGGAGAAGGCACGCAGGAGACCCACCGCGACCTCGTCGTTCGCGCACATGACGGCGTCCGGAAGGCCGTCCTCGACGAGGCTCTGCCCGGCGACGTACCCCCAGCGCGCCTCCCACGAGCCGACGAGCGGCTCGCGCTTCGACAGGCCCGCCTCATCCATCGCCTCGCGCCACCCAGCCACGCGTTCGCGCGCCTCGAACCACTCCTGCGGCCCTGCCACGCAGGCAATGTCCCTGTGCCCCAGCCACATGAGGTGCTCCGCGAGCGCTCGCGCACCCCCGCGCTGATCCGCGTGAACGACGGACACCCCGCGACCGAACGCACGCCCACCCGAGACCGCGACCACCGGCACGGACGTACCCTGGGAGGCCACGGCCTCGGCGAGAGAATCCACCGGCGCAATGACGACGATCGCCTCGGCCGCCAGGGAGGAGAAGTGATCGGAGGCGCTGGCCACGTCGTCCGCACCAAAACGATCGAGGGCCACGACCGACGTGAAAAGCCCGGCTTCGCGGGCGGCAACCTCCAAGGCAACCAGCATCGAGGAAGGACCGAAGTGGGCCGAGGTCGTGGTCACGACGCCGATAATGCCCGAGCGGGCGGTCACCAGGGCACGGGCCACGGAGTTCGGGCGGTATCCCAGCTGGTCAATCGCGGCCTGCACGCGCTCACGCGTCCGAGGCGACACACGCCCCTTGCCGTTCACCACGCGAGACACCGTCTGATGCGAGACCCCAACCAATTCGGCCACGTCCGCCATCGACGGAGGACGACCATTGCGCGTCATACCGGCCTCCCTCCCGCATGCGTCCCACCGTCTTCACATCGTAAACGACAAGCACCCGTAGCATATAACTCGCCACACTTTTTAAATAACTCGTAAAACACCCATCTCGATCACAGAGAATGGAGGGGTCCCTTCAACAGTTGGATAAAGGTCCAGGAGACACAAATGGCATCAAGCCCCTCGTCCGCTCCCCACCCCGTCGATCAAGTCCCTCCCTTTGGGAAACTCACCATTCTGGGCATTCAGCACGTCCTCGCGTTTTACGCGGGCGCCGTGGTCGTCCCGCTCGTCATTGCTTCCGGCCTCGGGCTCGACAACCACACGCTGGTCCACCTCATTAACGCAGACCTGCTTACCTGCGGCATCGCCACCATCATCCAGTCGGCCGGCATCGGCCGCTTCATCGGCGTGAAGCTCCCGCTCATCCAGGGCGTCACCTTCACTGCCGTCTCCCCCCTCATTGCGATCGGCGCGGCGGCCACACCCCCCGGCGCCGACCCGAAGACCGGCCTGGCCACCATGTACGGCTCCATCATCGCCGTCGGCCTTCTCGTCTTCCTGGCCGCCCCCTACTTCGCCAAGCTTCTGCGTTTCTTCCCTCCGATCGTCACGGGCACGCTCCTGACCGTCATGGGCACGACGCTCCTGTCCGTCTCCGCCGGAGACATCGTCGCTTGGGCCGATCAGGCCACCGGTGACGCAGCGAAGGCGACCGCAACATTCGAAGCACTCGGCTTCGCTTTTGGAACGATCGCGATCATCGTCATCATCCAGCGCCTCTTCAAGGGCTTCATGGGCACCCTGTCCGTCCTGCTTGCCTTGCTCATCATGACTGCCGTCGCCTTTGCCCTGGGCAAGACCGATTTCTCGGGCGTGGGAGAGGCCAGTTGGTTGGGTATCACCACGCCCTTCTACTTCGGCATCCCGAAGTTCTCGCTCACCGCGCTCCTTGCCATGATCATCGTCATGGCGGTCACCGCCGTGGAGACCACGGGCGACGTCTTCGCCACCGGCGAGGTCGTGGGCAAGCGTATCGCCCCGCGCGACATCGCCAACGCCCTGCGCGCCGATGGCCTGTCCACCCTGCTGGGCGGTGTCCTCAACTCCTTCCCGTACACCTGCTTCGCGCAGAACGTCGGCCTCGTGCGCCTCACCCGCGTGAAGTCCCGCTGGGTCGTCACCGCGGCGGGTGTCTTCATGATCTTCCTGGGCCTGCTGCCCAAGGCGGCGGCCATCGTCGCAGCCATCCCGCAGCCTGTCATCGGCGGCGCCTCCCTGGCGATGTTCGCCAACGTCGCCGTCGTCGGCATCCAGACCCTGGCGAAGGTTGACCTGCGCGACAACCGCAACGCCGTCATCGTCTCCACGTCGATCGGCCTGGCCCTCCTCGTAACCCTCAAGCCCGGCATCGTGAGTGTCATGCCCTCCTGGCTGCAGATCATCTTCGGCTCCGGCGTGACCATCGGCTCGCTGACGGCCATCATCCTCAACCTCCTGTTCTTCCACATCGGACGCCAGGCCTCGCCGGACGTGGCCGTGGTGGACGGCAAGAAGATCAACCTGGACGACGTCAACGCGATGGATCGCGACCAGTTCGTCGCGACCTTCTCCTCGATGTTCTCCTCGCACACGTGGCCGGTCGAGCGCGCCTGGGAGTCCCGTCCCTTCGCTTCCGTGTCCGAGCTGCGTTCCTCCTTCGAGGACGCGGTCCTGTCGGCTTCCCCCGAAGAGGCCGAGGAGCTCATCGCCTCCTACACGGACGTCGTTTCCCTGGTCCTCGACGGCGCGGGCGACGAGCAGGCCAGCTCGGATACCTCGTCACTGTCCGTGGGTGAGGTGTCCTCCGAAGAGGCCGAGGAGATGCGCGCCCTGGCCGCCGCGTACCGAGAGAAGTTTGGCCGCCCGCTGGTCATCTGCGTGGACAACGTGGTGGACCGCAAGCACCTGCTGTCCTCGGGCTGGCGCCGCGTCGAGCACTCCCCCGCCCGCGAGGCTCGCTTCGCGCTCGGCGAGGTCATCGACATCGCCGACCTGCGCTTCGATCAGCTGGTCGCCGACGCGAACCCCATGCGCGCTGCGTGGGACGCTGGTTTTGAGCGCCTCTGAGTAGCAGCGTCTCGCAACGACGAGGCCGGGGCGCGGCGAGTTCTCACTCGAGAGCTTGCCGCGCCCCTTTGTGTTGCAAGACGCGCACGCCACGAAGCAAAGCGATCGGGGCCCGTACGCATAGGTGAGGACAGCAACAGTTCAGGCAGCGACAACGCTGATGACCTCCGTCGCACACACATTGGCCAGAGTCACTGCGCGCACGCCACGAGTCGACCACGGCCTCGTGCGTTTCTCCTGGCAGCTGGGCCCCACAGGTGGTCGCACCAACCCGTCTATACGTAGCTGGGCCCTTGAGGTGGCAGCGTGGGCAGGGCGCCCACGCTGCCACCTGTGGGGTTAACGTGCGCATCACAGGGCCCACGCTGCCACCTCTGGGCCGATTACCACCGCGTCCGAACCGAGCAAGCGGGCGCAGATACGCCGAGGGGCCGACCTTGCGGTCGGCCCCTCGGCGTATCCCATCAACACAGTGCAAGTCGTCCCAGAAGGCTCCTCAATAATGTCTCGCCGGCATTGCTCGGGCCCGGCCCGTACCGTATTCCCTTGTGATGACACCTACTGTAGGAGCCCAACCTTGCGACAACGGCAAGGTGAGCTGAGAAAAGCCTGGGACTTTAACCCCGCAGATAATTGACTGATCACGAGTGTGCGCCCCCGGTTACCCGGAGGTGCACACTGCGTTACGCATGTCAGCGCGTTGCGTCAGGCCTCAGCCGTTCCACTGTCCAGACTCGTTGAAGTAGTACCACTTCCAGCCGATCCAGTGACCGCCGGTATACATCGCGCCCGAGTCGGTGCTCAGGTAATACCAGGAACCACCATCCATCAGCCAACCCGTGGCCATCGCACCGCTCGGCGTCAGGTAGTACCAGGTCGAGCCATCCCTCACCCAACCACTCGCCTGAGCACCCGAAGCATCGTGATAGAACCACGCACCGCTCTCACTCACCCATCCAGTGCGCATGTACCCATCCGCACCGAAACGGTAGATCGAGCTGCCGATCTGCACCGTCTGGCCAGCCGGATAGGAACCATCCGCATACCTGTACCACCAGCCCACCGAATCACTGATCCACGCACCGCCCTGAGGCGCAGGCGTCGGATCCGGAGTGGGCTCGGGCGCAGGCGTCGGATCCGGAGTGGGCGCGGGCGCCGGTCATGACTAACGCCAGCGCCTACAAACGCCGATGACGCATCTACAACTCACTTCCTTAACAGCTGGTTCAATGGGAAGTGCATGAGCTCAGCTACCCTGCTTTCAAAGTAAGCTCTGGCTGTCCGTCGTAGCGTAGTTTGTCGCTGATTTCTCACATTATCCACCAATAGGCCCGCACGCCTATCTGCCGCGTGCCGCACCACATTGTCGAGTCCCGCGCCAGAATGACGGAGGCTTGCCCGACCACCTCATCGAGCCACCCTCAAGAACTCACAGCAAGTTTGACCAATATATACAATAGTGCCTGTTGGAGGAGGAGAAAGCCGTATCACTAACAGTCCGAGGCTTATGCAGCCGAAACGTCGATGACACTTCTCGCTCGCGGTGGCTGAGCATAGGAACAACCTGCCATGGACGCTTTGTGCGCCCCTGGCGGGTTGTCAGTCGCGCGCGTCGCGGCACGCGGACGCGGGTCAGAGAATGACCGCGGTGCCCGTCGCGATGGCGGCGAGCATGCCGTTGTTGGTGCCGGCGGTGAAGTAGTCAACCTTCACGCCGACGACCGCGTTGGCGCCCATGGCCTGGGCGCGGGCGCACATTTCGTTGACAGCGGTCGCGGAGGCGCCGCCGATCTCTTCCTCGTACTGGGAGGCGCGGCCACCGAACATGTTGGACAGGTTCGCACTGAAGTCCTTGAACATGTTGACGCCGGAGATCGCCTCGCCGGAGACCATGCCGATGTACTGCTTAACGGGAGCGCCCTCAACGGTTGGGGTCGTCACAACGAGCATCATTCACTCCTTCATAGGGGGCTAACGTGGCAACACTACCCGCGATCCCGCGCGGTGGCTAGTAGGTGCGCTCGCGCGCACGAACCCAGGGCACCTCATGCCCCGCTCCAACCGGGCAGCTGCTAGTGAGGCTGTCAGGCTTCGCCCGCGAGTTTGATCGGATGGCGCACGATGGTCTTCAGCTTGTCAGGTGCGACCTTACGAGCGTCCGACAGATAAACCTCATGGTGGCGCCGCTCCTCCGACAGGTCAACCTCGTAGCCTCGCTCGCGCGCGAAGGCATCCATAGCCTCGACCGTGGCAGGCTCGTCATCATAGCTACCGACATGCAGACACTGGACACAGAGACCCTCACGTACCTGGAGGTACTCCGCGATCGAGCAGTCGACCTTCTTTTTCTTCGTTGCCTCCCGCACCGCCCAGTCGAAGACCTCTCGGGTGACGAAATCGGGTAGGCGAATGGCGGCGATCCAGTTGAAACTCTCCTTGTGGGCATAGTCAACACCTTCAACGCCGTCCTGCCACCAAAATCCTTCCAGAGGTGGCACCACGAAGTCGACGTACCCGTCAATCTGATGTGTCCCCTTCTTACTCATCTTGATCGTGTAGGAGACGGCGTACAGGACTGCGATTGCCTGCTGGTAGGCGCCGTTTTCCTCATTGGGATCACCGCTGCCGCGCACGGCCACGTATGTAATGGGCGGAACCTCGATGATGCCGGGGCCTTTCTTGGGGGCGTAGAGCTCCTTGTATTCCTTCTTGAAGTCAAAGGCCATGTCAAACTCCTCTGTTTGCCCAGTGACAACACGATCAGCTGTATCGTATGCTCCCATACAGCCAGAAAACAACTTGCGTAACTGTCAGCGAAGCTGCTATGCTCTCCGACATAGCTCCCCGTCATCCTCAGGGATTGGCGGGGTTTACTCTATTCGGAGGCGTCACAATGACTGTGCGTATGGCCGTTGTAATCGACTATCAGAACGTTCACCTTACCGCTGCCCAGCTCTTTCTCCCTGGTCGCCCCATCGAAGAGAGCCTCATCGAGCCACTCCGTTTCGCAAAACAACTCGCGAAGGCGCGCAACAGCGACGGCCTGCACGAGGTCAAAGTTGCTCGCATTGAAGTTTTCCGTGGAATCCCAATCCCAGATGACGACCCCGACGGCTACCGTCGTAACCTTGAACAAAAGTCACAGTGGGAATACGGACATCAGGGTATGGTTTCAGTAACCCTGCGTCCTCTGAAATACAACTGGGAGTGGCACGACGGCCAGAAAACTCCGATTCGCTCAACTCGCAGAGAAAAAGGCGTCGATGTCATGTGTGCCCTCGCACTCGTTCGACTCGCACGATCAGGAAACTACGATGTGGTTACCCTCGCATCACGAGATACAGACCTTGCCCCAGCCCTTGACGAGGCACACAAACTCCAGACTGCGAAGATCGAAGCCTCAAAGTGGTATGACCCCTCCGACAGACGAACATTCGGCAACATCAAAACCGATGCGCGAATCTGGACGACTTCCATGAAGCGTGACCACTTTACAGCTTCACTCGACCCCCGCGAATACCTGTAACCTCAACGACCAACTCGCTGCTTACAATCCTCGAGCGACGCCATGAAGATGCACGTCTACGGGCCTTGCGGGCAGGACTGCCCCACCGCCCTCATCATTCACCCGATGCTGTCCTCGGCCTCGAGCATGAGGGCCGCACTCTGCGATCGCATGGGTCCCGGACTGCGTTTCCTCGTGCCGGACCTGTCGGCCCACGGGGACGAGGCCTCGGCCCCCTACGTGTCGGCGGCGGCCGAGGCGGCGTCGATCCACGAGTGGCTAACCTCCCACGGCTTGTCTCGTCTGTCCCTGGGTTTTGGGGCGTCGCTCGGCGGTGTCATCCTGTTCGAGCTGCTGCGGTTCCCGGACCTCTCATTCGATCAACTGTTCATCGAGGGCGTGAGCTTCTACTCGGGCGGCCCCGTGGCCCGAGTCGGCGGGGCCATTCTCAGCCGCGTGATGGTCGCGAAGCACCGGAAGGCCGTGCGTGCCCCCGAGGCCGGGGCCCGCAAGCTTGCGCACCTCTACGGCGAGCAGAGAGCACGCGCGATGGCCTCGAGCTTCGCCGCGATGAGCGAGGACAGCATCCGCGCGATCGTGCGCGACTGCTCTCGGGTCAGCCTGCCGCCCCTCTCCCCTGACATTCAGCGGCGCTGCACCTTCGCCTATGGGGAGAAGGACTCCGACCTGCGGCTCGCGCGCCGCGCGATCCCGCGACTCTACCCGGAGGCCGAGCTGCGCATCTGGCCGGGCTCGGGGCACTGCGAGCACATGAGCCACGACTCGGTCGCCTACGGGGCGATGCTGCGGAACGTCGCCCTGGGCTCGGCATCTACTGATCGTTCGTGAAGGAGGCGATCACGCAGGGAATTCGACCTCGCACGACGCGGTAGGTGACACCCGTGCAGCCCATACGATCAAAGAACGCCCGGTAGGACACCGGGTCGAAGTGCTCCTGGAAGTGCACGCCGAATCGGGAGA
>ERZ773007.1548-NODE-1548-length-10784-cov-5.356324_pt1 | contig 10784 bp, 14 predicted proteins | sample MGYA00580665_ERZ773007 | MGnify/ENA primary metagenome ERZ773007 (study PRJEB29015, sample SAMEA2738122) | human oral metagenome | biome: human oral; feature: human-associated habitat; material: saliva | place: China | collected 2167 ... | reverse complement strand
TATTCTCTAAAATACTTTGAACTAAAAAGATATATCCTCTAAAACACCTTTAACAATACTTTATGTTGTAATCTCGAATGGAATGCTTTAATATTCTAATTATAATACAAATCACTAACACTATACGCTTCTAATCAATAAAGGATTTGCCATGAAAAAACGCTTAACCCTCATACAAATGGACGTTCACGTAAATGACGTAGAATACAACTACAATCGCGTTCAAGAGCTACTGACTCAATCACTTACAGAAAATCCTGATATTATTGTCTTACCTGAAACTTGGAATACAGGCTTTCACCCATCAGATGATTTAATTACGATTGCCGACAGAAATGGGGAAAGAACAAAATCATTGCTCACCGCCTTTGCAAAAGAGCACAAGGTGAATATCGTAGGCGGCTCTGTCGCTGTGGCAAAAGATGATTTGGTATTCAATACATCCTATGCTTACAACCGTGAAGGTAAGCTCGTAGGTGAATATTCTAAAATGCACGGCTTTAGCCCTGCTAAAGAAGATAAATACTTTGCTGGCGGTACTCATACCACACATTTTGAGCTCGATGGGATTCCTTGTAGTACGGTCATCTGTTACGACATTCGATTCCCTGAGCTAGTGAGAATGGCGGCATTACCAGGCACAGAACTCTTATTCGTACCTGCCCAATGGCCTACGATGCGTCTACGTCACTGGCAAGTATTAAATGAAGTACGAGCAATTGAAAACCAATTATTCCTTTGCGCAGTCAACGGATGCGGTACTATTGGTCGCGTTCAAAGTACAGGTCACTCTGCCGTTTATGATCCATGGGGCACAAACCTCCTCGAAATGGATACGAACGAAGGCATCGGTTCTGTAGACATCGACCTTGCCGTTGTGGAAGACATTCGCAAGAAAATCAATATCTTTAAGGATCGTAAACCGGAACTTTATATTCTATAACATAAAGGGACACTGCTAATATGACAGTGTCCCGTTTATTTTTTATCGTATTGTTTGAATGAAGTATATCACTCTAGTTTGCTCTGGATTAACAGCCATGCCTGCAACAGTATATCCACCGTAACGATAGTCAAATTTAAAAATGTAGAATTTATAGTCTTCTGTGAAGGGTCTTTCTATTTCTTTAAAAGAGTAATACCCCAAATACTTTTTCTGCAATACTTTGTTTTCATCATTAGATAATATTTTATCAGAATACGGTTTAGCATTCGGTATTTCAGAATCCATCATCATTGGCTTTGGGTTTTGAACTGAATCTACCTTTTGTTTAATATTTTCAGCACTTAGCGCCATTTTATATTGATACATATTATTATAGGTATTAGTTACATCAATCCATTGTTCTGGCAATATGGTAGATAATGCTCTTGTATAATTCGAACGAAGGTCCTCATAGGGTTTAATGAAAGCTTGTTTAGCCTCCCCCATAGTTAGGATAATCTTAGCATGATTTTCTGCATCTTCAATGTAAGGCTTTAGTTCTGATGGTTTCGCAACAAATGAAACTTGAATATATCTACCATCCTCAATTGCTTTCGGAGGTTTTAAATGGATATCAACCTTATTAGCAAATGATGGTATTTTCTTCGGAAAACCAGATAAATCATCAATCTCATTCACATCTATACGATTGTAATACTCCTTGTCATTAACGGAGTATTTGATGCTTTCACTAAAATTAATACTATCTATAATCTGTTTTTCAATTTCTTCTCGTGTATAAGGGTTTTGAGTAAAATCTCTTTTAGGTGTACTTCTTATATTTCTATTATGATCTTCAATAGAAGCCCTCATCTGCGATTCTACCTCACGCTCCTGCATCAGTTGTTAATTGATTGTTTTTTTTGCAACTGAATGGACAGCGTAAGATAACTCTGTTTCATCAAGACTTTTTCTTTCCATATAAGGCATAACCAACCGAGGGGTAATCCTTTCAGCTCGGACGATTTTTTCACTTAATGGTATTGATTCAGCTGATACAGGTAGTTGTTTTGCATCTATTACCCCTGTATTAGCAAGCAAAATTGTCGCTACTATTATAATCCCGGTTACTTTCATTAAAATCTCCATCTAATACATTATGTTTATTAAGACTTACTATGCAGATCATATAGCAAGTATAGTAGCTAAAACTAAAACTCAATTAGTTTCCACATTTCCTCTGGAACTTGTTCTAGAGGTTTATTTTTTGCCATAGCTTCTTTTAGAATATCAATAGTATCTTGTACTTCTTGTTTATCCTTCGTATCTGGATCGTGTAGAACGACACGGTTCAACGCGTCTTGTCCAAATTGTTTTAAGTATTCTTTCTCTACTTGGTTAAGTTCACGACGTAAGTATTTCATAATATATCCTCTATTTGTAAATATCTTTTCGATGACCAACTTCTAACCCTAAAATAACGCATCTATGGTCATTAATATCAGCAATGACTCTATAATTACCAATGCGATAACGCCACAGCCCTGTTTTATTACCCGTTAATGATTTGCCTGAGTACCTAGGGTTTTCTACATTATCTACATTCTTTATGAGCCAATTAAAAAGATAGCGTTGCGTTGATTTATCTAATTTAGAAAATTGCTTGTCAAACCGTTTAGAAAATTCAAGCTTATAAGCCATATTTTGCACGCATTTCCGCCACAGAATAGGTAACTGGATCTTGCTCGTATTCTGCTAATGCTTTTTGACCTACCTTAAGATCAAATTCGTCTTCAATCTTTTCTAGTAAAGCCTTCTTAAAGAGGGTAGAAAGTGTTTCATCCATAAACTCAGCATAGGTTTTAAATAACTCTTCTTCTTGTTCATTTAGACGGACTGAAATATTTGCCATATAAAAGCACCTCCTTATGTAATACATTGTATTACATAGGGAGGTCTTAGTCCATATTTTAAACTCGCAACAACCATTATTTTAATAAAATTTTATATTTATAATATTAATAATTTACATTGCTTATTAGATTGTAAAAAACAAGATAGATTATATATTACATACAAAAAAGGCATACCGCCCTTCTCTCGTCTCTCAGCGGCATGCCTTTTTATGTATATAGTTACTCTCGAACTATATCATGTGTCAGTCTGGCTTAACTCTCTCACAGTCCCTTTACGACACGCCAGTATGTCACCTATAATATACAATTTTAAACGAAATATGTCAACAGTTTATAGAAATTTTATCTTTATTTTTTCACAAAATATAAAATTTTCAAGATTAGCCACCAAAAGCCAAGTAATCACGGGTTAATTCTTGTTGTGGATGAGAGAATATTTGCTCTGTAGCACCCCACTCTACAACTCGACCATCGTTCATAAATACAGTGTAGTCTGCAATGCGTCTAGCTTGTTGTAAATTGTGAGTAACAATGACAATCGTTTGTTTTACTTTTAACTCTCTTAGCAAGGCCTCAATATGTAAGCTATTTTTTATATCTAAAGCAGAGCATGGTTCATCAAAGAGCATTACCCGAGGATCTACGGTTAAGCTTCGCGCAATACACAGGCGCTGTTGTTGACCACCAGATAAAGAGCTTGCCAAACGCTTCATATCGCCATTGATTTCGCTATATAATCCAGCCTGCTCTAAGCATTGTATCGCTTTAGCCTTTCTATCTGTAGTAGATAGCTCTTTATAATAATTTAAAGCAAATAACATATTATCTTCAATGGTACCAGGAAATACGGTCGGTTGTTGTCCGATGAGACCGATTTGGCGACGTAGCATTTGCGAATCCATTGAGTCTACAGATAGGCCATCGTAAATAATTTGTCCATTAGTAACTTTTTTAGGGTCCTGTAAGCTACCGTTAAGTGTAGCTAGCAATGTACTTTTACCACAACCAGAGGGCCCAATAACAGCAGTAATAGCATGTTCTGTAATAGGCAAGGTTATGTGTTGCAAAATAGGCTGCTCACCAATGGACACCTCTATATTTTTAATATCTAATATCGTGCTCATCAAGACCGCCCTCCTATCCAGCGACAAATGATATTAATACAAAGTAATATAACCATCAACACGAAGGCTGTAGCATAGGCTAAATCTACTGAATAACCTTCATTGACCAAAATGTACAAATGATATGGCAAGGCCATAAATGGATCCGTTATATTCGGTATGGACCGCGTATATAATACGGCGCCAGTGTACATAATCGGTGCAGTGGCCCCCATCGCATAGGCCGCCCCAAGGGCTATAGCGCTCAATCCGTCGCGCATGGCACTAGGTATGACCATATGCATCCATATATAACTTGGTGAAAGCCCCATGTTGAGAGCCGCCTCATACGTTTCACGAGGAAACTCGTGGAATACTTTCACAAGGCGCAACGTAATAAAAGGTATAACCATTACCGTTAACGTAATCGACGCAGATAATAAGCTTTTATCAATACCTAAATATAAAATCAGCACACTATAACCGAACAAGCCAATCAATACAGATGGCAATCCGGACATACAGCGTAGCGTGAACAGAAAGCATTCTGATTTCCAACGAGAAATATTGCCATATACCATGTAAAGGGCACAAGGAATACTGACAATAGCCGCCATAGAAGCCGTTAATAGGCCCTCTAAAATACTGCCAATTATGGCAGGGAATATGCCCCCTTCTACACCGAGAGGCATACCCGCTGGATAGAGCCAGAGGAAATCAACGGTTATTAAGGGTCCACCATGATACACAATATAGATACAAGCAGCGATGAGTATTGCCATAACTAGGACTAGACTGCCATAAGCCCAGGTAGCTAATACAAGATTAGATAACTTCATGATGACCGTCCTTTCTAGTTTTCCAGGAATACATATAGACTAGAACATTAGTCAGTATTAAAATCATTAGCAATACTAAAGCCGCTACATATAAACCGCTATAATGCAAGCTATTGTACTCTACACTACCCATTTCAAGGGCAATAAGAGATGGAATCGGCTCAGCCTTACCTAATAAGTTAGGCAAGATGGGCGCATTACCGACAACCATCATTACGGCCATGGTCTCTCCCATAGCACGGGAGAAGGCTAGCACAGAACTAAGGATGATAGAGCCTTTTGCACTAGGTAGTACGATAGCTTTCATGGTATGCCACGGCGATATGCCAAGGCCCAAAGCTGTTTCTTCATAGCGCTGACGATAGGTTTCGATAGATTCTGTACAGTGAGTCACAATATAAGGCAAAATCATAAAGGCTAATACGAGACTAGCCGATAAAATAGACTCACCGGTAGACAAAGAAAACATCGATTGAATAGCCGGAACCACTACGGCAAGACCGATAAAACCAACAATAACAGACGGTATACCGGCGATCATATCTATAGTAGATAAGCAAAATTGGCGAATACGTGGCGATACGCCTAGACTCAAGCCTACAGAGGTACCAATCCCCAAGGGCAACGCCCATACTAAAGATAACAGCGATACATAGAGGCTAGCAGAAATAATATAGGCCAGACCTAATACAGGACTTTCTGCCATAGGCTTCCAGACTGTACCGGTTATAATATCCAACCAAGACATATGTATCAAAGCGGGCCACGCCTCTATCGCCATATAGAGGACGAGCCCTATATATAAGGCGAGAACAGACACCGCCATAATCGGTACTATGCCAGATGTAAAGCGATCTGATATATGCATAGACTCTCCTTTCATAAGAAAAAAGCAAGGCCGCAGCCTTGCTTTTATTCTATCTGATTAGTTTACAGGAACAAAGCCCATTTTATGAATAACTTTACGGCCTTCTTCAGACTTCAAGTATTTTGTGAAAGCGTCTGCTACGCCGCCCATATTACCTTTACCTACGATAAGAAGTGGACGTTGAATTATATAAGAACCATCAGTAATCGTTTCATCTGTTGGTGCAACACCATTAACTTTGAATGCAACGATTTGGCCTTTATTTTGAATCAACATGCCATAAGATGCGTAACCAATAGCATATGGATTTTCTTTAACTTTAGTCACAAGGGCACCCATGGATGGAGCTTGAATAGCGTCTTTAGTTACCTCTACAGAACCCATGATTTTTTGTTGGAATACTTCATGAGCACCGCCGCCAAGGTCACGTGTCACTACGATAATTTCTTGATTAGGCAAGGATGGATCTACTTGATTCCAAGTTTTGTACTCACCAGAGAAGATTTTAATGATTTCTTCTTTAGTAAGGTTATCTTTTATAGCATATAAAGGATTTTCTGGATTTACTGCAATTGTTAAGGCATCAATGCCCACTTTAATTTCGTTGTAATCTTTGATTTTTGCTTTTTCGCTGTCTTTCACTTCGCGAGCTACTAAACCAAAGTTAGCAGTGCCGTCGATAACGGCTTTAATACCCGTGCCAGAACCACCAGAAGATACATAAATAGTAATATCTTTATCTGGTAAAGAGCTATCTGCATGATTCCAAGTTTTATTTTTCTCTGTGAAATCTGTAGCGATTTTAGAAATAACTGGTGCCAATGTGGAGGAACCATTATATGTCAATTGTGTAGGCTGAGCATTTTGATTGGAACCACAACCTGCAGAAATAAGCATTGCTGCACCAACACAAGCAGCAAGAATTGCGCGTTTAGTAAAACCTTTCATATCTAAACTCCTTAATAAAGAATAAAGAATATATAATAATAAATTTTTAACAACAGTATAATTATAACAAACCAAATCTATTGATTACAACACAACTTCAACACTATAGTCTACTGTATTTCTATAGTTCAAAAATACTCACTACACTAAAAGTTATATTTATGCCATATAAATTTTGCTGTAACATAACTGCCTTATAAATTATTTTTCTAACTTTAATACTTAATTTTATCTCATAAATCATTTACACAAATTCTATGAAAATGTTAGTATTATCAGTGCAACAGGATTTAGTTATTAATAAAGAAAGGTAATAACTATGTTTTCATTTCTACAACCAAAAGAGGCAAAATCATCTGTACCACAAAGTATGATTATGAATCTATACTATAAATACAGATTTCAATCTCTAGTTGGTATTTTTATTGGTTATGCAGCGTACTATATTGTTCGCAATAACTTTGCCTTATCAACTCACTTCTTATCAGATATCCTCCACATGAGCAAAACAGAAATCGGTTTGCTATCTAGTGGTATGCTTATCGCCTATGGTCTAAGTAAAGGCTTTATGAGTAGTCTTGCTGACAAAGCAAGCCCTGCAAAATTTATGGCTTTCGGCCTTATTTGCTGTGCAATTATCAACATTTTTATGAGCTTTGCCGACAGCCTCGCCTTCTTCTTAGTATTAGTAGTTCTTAATGGTTTCTTCCAAGGCTTTGGTGTAGGGCCGTCCTTCATCACCCTAGCCAAATGGTATCCGAAACAAGAGCGGGGCCGATTTGGTGCAATTTGGAACATCTCTCACAACCTTGGCGGTGGTATCGTAGCACCAATTGTTGCTGCCGCACTGTACTTTACGACTACTGATCATTGGCAATTAGGTAGCTATGGTATCCCTGCAATTATCGCTATCATCGTAGCGGGAATTATTTGCTTCTTAATTAAAGAAAGCCCTGAGCGTGAAGGTTTACCACCAACAAGTGAAATCATTGCTGACACAGCTCATAAAGCACACAGAAGCTCTGAAGCACCTCACATGAGTACACGAGAAATTTTTGTAAAATATGTATTGAAAAACAAAAATGCTTGGTACGTATCATTAGTAGATACCTGCGTCTACATGATTCGCTTTGGTATGCTTACTTGGCTTCCAATTTATCTATTACAAGTAAAAGGATTCTCCAAAGCAGAGATGTCTGTAGCTTTCTTATTCTTTGAATGGGCAGCTATCCCTTCTACTATTTTTGCTGGTTACATTTCTGATAAATTCTTTAAAGGTTATCGTATGCCTCCAGCAATTATCGCTGTAAGTATTATTTTCTTCTGTATCTTTGGTTATTGGCAAAGCGAATCCCTCTTATGGGTTACCTTCTTTGCTGCTATCGTAGGTTGTCTAATCTACATTCCTCAATTCCTAGCTTCTGTACAAACTATGGATATTGTACCGCCATTCGCTGTAGGCTCTGCCGTTGGCCTTCGTGGCTTTATGAGCTACATCGTAGGTGCAAACCTCGGTACAACATTATTCGGTGTTTTGGCAGATAAATTTGGTTGGAACGCAGGTTTCTATCTCTTATTGGTAGCATGTATTCTCTGCATTACATTCTGTGTGCTAGCACACTTTGGTGCAAAAGAATTAGATGCTAAAGAAGCAGAACTCGAGCAACTTCAACTAGCTGAAGCTAATTAGTAACAATTAAATCCTAAGCAAATCAAAAAGCTATGAGTTGATTTCATATAATCAGCTCATAGCTTTTTAAATTTAAGGGGCTGTTTTGTTATAGTATATCCCTAATTTTCTAAATCCTATCTTTTAAAGAGAACAAAAAACACAATAAAGCCTAGGATTATATTCCCGCCCACTATATAAGGCCAGGTAAGAAAATTATATATATCATGTAGGATTTGTATATCAAAGCTCGGCATAAAAAGTAGTACGTTTGCCAAAATCCAAACGATAGGTCCTACGAACTTCATTATCTTAACCGTATCCATTCTATCTTTAATAGCATCGGTTATCTCTACATCCTGTTTCACAGATACGTATTCTTTATTAATGTAAAAGCCCTTTGAATAATCCGTTTCAAACGCCCACTCTTGAACAGAAAACGTAGCAGTACCATCAGCATTTTCATACTCTTTATATTTAGCAGTATCAGTAATGCCTACGTCCACCTCACCCCAAGTGCCCGTTACCATCTCGTAACCTTTATCTACGAGTTTCATATCGGCTAGATCCGCTTTGCCACACAACTTGGAAAACTGGTACGCATCTCGCTTCTTATCCCAACGAAGCCAAAATGCCTTGTTATTACTATGTTTAACTAACTTATACTCATACCATATATGCCCATGAGTATCAATGTATCGTATCTTGCCTAAGATCGTATATACATCACTTCGGATACGCAGCGTATCGCCATAATTAAATTTCATAATATTCTCTCATATATAAACTTACACACATGTATAGTATTAATTACTATGATTTTACACGTAATATAAACGCCTGCCAATATAAACATAGAAAAAAGGACCTACAGTAAATGTAGTGACCCCAAAAAGTTAGACTTTTATTTCCGAGTAACCTAAACTGGTTGCTCGGAATTTTTTATGCTGCAGTAGTAGCTAAACGATAGTCAACTGGACTTAGCCAGTTCAATTTTTCCTTAATTCGTTTAGTATTGTAATACATAATATAGTTTTCAATCGCCATTTTTAACTCATCATAACTATGAAAGGTATTGTCATAATACATCTCTTGTTTTAAGATAGCAAAAAAGTTTTCCATTGGTGAATTGTCGAGACAATTACCTCTTCTAGACATACTTTGAAATATGTTATGCACTTTTAAATTATGTTGATACGCTTTCATTTGGTAACCCCAACCACGGTCAGAATGAAATGTCCGTCGATACTTAGCATCAGCAGTCTTTTCAATCGCCTGTTGTTGTGCTGAAAGTATAGACTCAGCCGATGGTGTAGGACTTATACTAAAACTAATAATTTCAAGATTATATAAATCCATAAATGGATCTAAGTATAGTTTTCCAACTTTTAAAGCACCATTTGCATCTAGTTCATAATACTTAAATTCAGTTGTATCTGTAGTAATTTTTTGATGTGGTTGACTGCAATAGAATCTACGCTTAATGCGATTAGGTGCAATCCGTCCTTTAACGCCTTTATATGAGTTATATTTTCGGCTCTTACGGGAGAATGCTATTACTTGCAGATTGAACTTTTGCATAATTCGTTGCAATCGTTTCTTATTAATAACAATACCTCGTGATCGCAACAAAGGTAACAATCTTCTATATCCATAGTTGGGATGGTCCTTACGAATATCTTCAATAGCTATTCGTATTTGTAGATCTGGATCTACTCGGTCAAAGCGCTGTTGCCAGTACATATATGTTGCTTTTGGAAAACGTAAGGCAGCAAGAATCTCAGTTAGTTTGAATTCTCTTCGGAGACTGCTAATGATTCTTGCTGTTCTTTCATTTTTCGAGCGTCCTCGAGGCGCAATCTCCTCAATTCTTTTAAATAGGCATTCTCTATTTGAGCATAGCGTAATTGTTTTTCCAATTCTAAAATACGAGCTTGCTCTGGTGTTAATTCTTTTTTCTTCTTTTGGTTACGTGATTTAGTATGTGTGGTAATCTTTGCTTTTTCATCTGTTCGACTCATGGTAGGTATTCGTCCTTTCGGTCGCTCGACAAAAGCATTGGTCCCATATTTCATAAAATCCGATTTCCAGCGAGCTATTAATGAAGGATTATTCAGCCCATATTGTAATGCAATTTGCCGATACGATAATTCACTAGTTAAGTATGACTCTACCACAGCTAGCTTAAATTCTGAAGTATATCTTGTATTATTTCGCTTTCGACACAAACCATCTTTACCAAATTCTTTAAATGCACTAATCCAACGACGAACTTGCGATGTAGTCTTTACACCATATTTCTTAGTTAAATACTCATATCCACCTTCGCCGTTTAGATATGCGGTAACGACTTTTAATTTAAATATAAGGCTATATTTTGCCATAGAAAAACCGACCTCCTTAACGTTAAGATTTTTGGTCTAACATTAAGGGGTCGGTTCAAAACTGTAGGTCCTTATATCTTGGTGCGGTTGGAGGGACTTGAACCCTCACGAGCGTACGCTCACCACCCCCTC
>ERZ773007.1547-NODE-1547-length-10786-cov-32.662473_pt1 | contig 10786 bp, 10 predicted proteins | sample MGYA00580665_ERZ773007 | MGnify/ENA primary metagenome ERZ773007 (study PRJEB29015, sample SAMEA2738122) | human oral metagenome | biome: human oral; feature: human-associated habitat; material: saliva | place: China | collected 2167 ... | reverse complement strand
TGCCGAGAATGTTCCTGCGAACATGGAAGTCAACTACTACAAGTGGAAGAGCTGGATCGCAGCCCTGCGTGAGGGTGACGATTGCGTGGCAGCGAAGTTAGAGAACGCCGCCAATAAACTCCAGCAGAATCTGGATGTTCAGACGGAGGGCAAGTGGGGCGTGGAGGCGGGGCCTGTGGCCTTTCAGGCGCGCTACACGTCCTACCTGAACCAGGAGATCACCGCGCTGAATGCGATGGCAGACAATGTGCGCAGATTTGCAGGTGCGCTAGAGACGGCTGTCAGGGAGCTTGAGGCTGGGGATGAGGATGCGCAGGCGAACCTGGAGGCGACCCTTAAGACTATCCCGTCCTCGTATGTGTCTGAGGAGATGAAGGCGATCTGGGAAGGGGATACGACCGGTTCGCCTCAGATTCCGCCAGATCTGGACTTCTGACGCTTGGCGCGCGTGCCGTTGTCCGTGTTGGATCTGAGGGAGGAAGATTGTGATGGTGTTGCGGGGACGTTGTCGTCGTGTCGTGGCCCGGTGGGTGGCGTGTGTGGTTGCGGTTGGCGCGTGTATGGTGGGCGCAGGGGTGCCTGCGTCGGTTGGTGATCCGCTTCCCACCCCTAGTGTTCCTGTTGCTGCTTCGCCCGAGACACCTGTGCTGCCCGGTCATGTCGTGAAGATTATTAGGGCGGTGGTGGAGCCGACCACAATTAAGACTCCTGATGGGACGTATCAGTGGTCCATCCATATGGGGATGGCTGTCTACGGTGAGAAGAGTCAGGGAGAGAAGTTCGCGCAGGAGGACTGTCAGTTTCTGGCTGATACGTTTTGGTCGGGTAGTGCCCCGGACTATTTCGTAAAGGTCGAGTCGGTGAGTATTTTTTGTGACCTGGATGCGTATTATTTGGGGGAGGCTCGTCACGCGTTTTATTCCCTGGATGAGGCGGGACATGTGCAGGTGCGTGCCCCTATGACGTATCTGACCCAGATTGTTGATTCGTTTGAGGACGCGAGCATCACAGAGCTCCAAGTAGATTTCACGTCCATTAATAACGCCCACTGCAATGCCGAGCCCTGGCTAGCGCACTTGGATGATCTTCTCGTTGTGAGTCACCGGTCTTATTGTCAGTGGAGGCCTGACAAAGGCGACACTGTGCCGACGACGGATGAGCCGCTCCTGGAAGGCGAGGCCGAGCAGGCGTTCTTTGATTTCAAGCGGGGCACCGTCGGGCCGTTCATCGACATGCCCGCACCCATCAACCCCTTCACCATCACACCCACACCTCCGCAGACCGAGGAGCCAGCCTCGGGCGCCACCGCTGAGGCCGCCGCTTCCGAGTCCTCGTCTGCTTCTTCGCGAGGCTTGCTGATCACCCTCGGCGCGGGCGCCGCGCTCCTCCTGGCCGCGGCGGTGGGAATCACCTGGGCGCGGCGCCGCACAAGCTAACACACCCATCACAGCGCCCTAACCAACACACACCCCCGTCTCACCCACCAATCGAAGGAGTAGTAACAGTGGCAACGACGTTGAAGGCCCGCGTGGCCCGGTGGGTGGCGTGTGTGGTTGCGGTTGGCGCGTGTATGGTGGGCGCAGGGGTGCCTGCGTCGGTTGGTGATCCGCTTCCCACCCCTAGTGTTCCTGTTGCTGCTTCGCCCGAGACACCTGTGCTGCCCGGTCATGTCGTGAAGATTATTAGGGCGGTGGTGGAGCCGACCACAATTAAGACTCCTGATGGGACGTATCAGTGGTCCATCCATATGGGGATGGCTGTCTACGGTGAGAAGAGTCAGGGAGAGAAGTTCGCGCAGGAGGACTGTCAGTTTCTGGCTGATACGTTTTGGTCGGGTAGTGCCCCGGACTATTTCGTAAAGGTCGAGTCGGTGAGTATTTTTTGTGACCTGGATGCGTATTATTTGGGGGAGGCTCGTCACGCGTTTTATTCCCTGGATGAGGCGGGACATGTGCAGGTGCGTGCCCCTATGACGTATCTGACCCAGATCGTTGATTCGTTTGAGGACGCGAGTATCACCGAGTTTGAAGTCAGGTTCACCTCGATCAATAACGCCCACTGCAATGCCGAGCCCTGGATAGCGCACTTGGATGATCCCCTCCTTGTTGGTCACCTGTCTTATTGTCAGTGGAGGCCTGACAAAGGCGACACTGTGCCAACGACGGATGAGCCGCTCCTGGAGGGCGACGCCGAGCAGGCGTTCTTTGATTTCGAGCGGGGCACCGTCGGGCCCTTCATTGACCTGCCCGCCCCCATCAACCCCTTCACCATCACCCCCACGCCCCCGCAGGCCGAGGAGCCAGCATCGGGCGCCACCACTGAGGCCGCCGCCTCCGAGTCCTCGTCTGCCTCTTCGCGCGGCCTCGTCATCGCCGTGGGCGCGGGCGCCGCGCTGCTCCTCCTGGCCGCCGCGGTGGGAATCACCTGGGCGCGGCGCCGAACAAGCTGAAACGTGGCGCATCGGCCGGAGTCAGCCGACGGTCGACAAGCCTGACTTGCTGGAGTGTTCACGCGCCGTCACAAGGCCGAAAGCCCAGCCACGGCCTCGTACCTGGCAAACCTAAAACTGACCAGATTGCGTGCGAGTACGGCGGGCGGGCTACACTGGAACAGCATCCGACCGCGCACGCAAGGAGAACCCCGTGCCCAACTACTTGACGGACGACGAGCTGGCACACGCCAAGAGCCTGCTCGATCGCATGACCACCATCTTTCAGCACACCGTCGTCGGCCAGGATGGCCTGCGTCGCGCGCTGACAGCCTCGCTGCTCGCCGGCGGCCACGTCCTGGTCGAATCCGTGCCCGGCCTGGCAAAGACGACGGCCGCACAGACCCTGGCATCCGCAGTGTCCGGTAGCTTCCACCGCATCCAGTGCACCCCCGATCTGATGCCCAATGACATCGTCGGCTCCCAGATCTGGAACCAGGAACGCGGCGAAATGGTCACCCAGCTGGGCCCCGTACACGCGAACATGGTGCTCCTGGACGAGATCAACCGCTCCTCCGCCAAGACCCAGTCCGCCATGCTCGAAGCCATGCAGGAACGTCAGACCACCATCGGCGGCGTCAACCACAAGCTCCCCAACCCCTTCATGGTCATGGCCACCCAGAACCCCATCGAGGAAGAGGGCACCTACGTGCTGCCCGAGGCGCAGATGGACCGATTCCTCCTCAAGGAGGTCATCACCTACCCGACGCCCGTCGAAGAGCTCGAGGTTCTCACCCGCATCGACTCCGGCCAGATGACAACCATCTCCGATGTCAACCCGATCAGCCTCGACGACGTTCGTGTCCTCCAGGACGCGCGCCGCCGCGTCTTCATCCACGAGACCCTCAAGGCCTACATCGTCGACATCGTCAACACCACCCGAGGAGCCGGCCCTAACCCGCTGCCCGGCTGGAAGAAGCACGTGCGCGTGGGCGCCTCCCCGCGTGGCGGTATCGCGTTCATGCAGATCGCCCAGGCCCTGGCCCTCATGGCGGGACGCAACCACGTCATGCCCGACGACATCAAGGAAATGCGCTACGGCATCCTGCGCCACCGCATCATCCGCACCTTCGACGCCATGGCCGACAACGTCTCCATCGAAGGCCTCATCGACGCCGTCTTCAAAGCGGTTCCCGTTCCGTAAAGAACACCGGTTCCACGCCACGACTCTCTAGAGGAACGCAATGCCTGTACGCTCGCGCGAGATCCACGCGCTCTCCACCCGCATCCAGTTGCCCGTCATGCGCAAACTGCTGTCCATCATGGACGGGCAGCACTCCGCCCTGCGGCAGGGACGCGGATGGGAGTTCATGGACCTGGCCCCCTATCAGCCGGGTGACGACGTACGTGAAATCGACTGGGCGGCCACGGCACGCACCGGTTCACCCATCATCAAGCGTCACGAAGCCACGGCGAACCTACAGGTCATGCTCGTCGTCGACACGGGACGCGAGATGGGCGCGCTCGCCCCGTCGGGAGAGACGAAGGAAGAGATCGCCCTCGCGGCCTGCGAGGCCATCGCCTGGCTGAGCGTGGCCCGCGGAGACCAGATCGGCCTCGTCGCCGGTGACGACGAGCGCGTGCGCTTCATGCCCGCCCGCTCCGGTAACGCGCACGCCGAAACGGTGCTGCGCCGCATCGAGGAAGACATCACGCTCGCCTCCCCGCATGCGAACGTCCCCAAGCTCCTCGCCCGAGTCAGGACAGTCACGCGCCGACGCAGCCTCATCGTGATCGTCACCGACAGCACCCAGCCGACGGCGACGCGCGAAACGGATGACCTCATTAAGTCCCTGTCCGTGCGTCACCAGGTCATCCTCATCAGCATCGAAGACATCGACCCGACCACCCTCGAGAAGGGCACGGAGGTCGTCGACGTCAACGAGGGACCTTTGCCGGACTTCCTGCTGCGCGACTCGCAGCTGGCGGGGGAGGCCGCCAACGTCGTGGCGATGCGCCGGGCCGCAGTCAAACAGTTGCTCGATCAGAGGGGAGTCATCCACGTGGACGTGTCCTCCAGCGAGGAGATCCCCCACGCGCTCATGCGCGCTCTCGGAAGGGGAGCACATGTCCGGTGATATCAAAGACGACCTGTATACCCCCGTCATTTACCCGCACTGGATGTGGGTCCTCGGAGTGGCACTCCTCGTGGCGGTCATCGGCTGGGTTCTCTTCTGCCTGTGGCGCTGGTGGACGTCCCGCGTCGGCGAGGTGACGGAGCTGCACACCATCACGGATGCGCGGCGCAAGAAGTACCTGGTCTACGTCGATCAGATCGCGGATCGCTACGCGGACGGTGACCTGGATGCCCGCGGGGTCCACCTGGCGCTGGCCGGCCTCATGCGTGCGCTCGGCACGGAACGCACCGGGCGTGACCTCGAGGTCGCCACGGTCAGCGAAGTGCGCGCGCTCGTTCCCGTCTGGCCGGGCCTGGCAAACGTGCTCGCGGCGTGCGAGGTTCCCAGCTTCGCGGGGGAGAACATTCCGGATGGGCAGCCCTCGCACGATGCCGTGACGCGCGCCCTGACCATGGCTGTTGAGGCGGTGAACGCATGAGGTTTTGGTGGTTGATCCCGCTCGTCCTGCTCGTGGTGGTGGGCGCTACTGTCCTCGGATGGTGGCTGGCACGCCGGGCGGGCCAGCGCGCGGGTAAGAAGGGATGGGTTGCCAACTCGGGTTTCGTACGAGGCCTGCCCAAGTATCAGGCTCTCGTGCGGCGCACGCGCGCATCCTTGGCAATGGCGTTCGTGTGTTTCCTCATCGCGGTCATCGCGACCTCCGTGTCGGCGAGTGCGCCCGTGGACCGCTACGTCAAGTACGACAAGTCCGCGAGTCGCGATATCGTGCTGTGCCTGGACGCCTCCCCTTCGATGCTTCCCTACGACTCGGAGATCGGCGACGCCTTCAAGCAGATCATCTCCCACTTTGAGGGAGAACGAATTTCCTTGCAGCTGTGGAACGCCTACTCGATGACGATGTTCCCGCTCACCGATGACTACGAGATGGCCGACGACGTGCTCACCGAAATGGCGGGTGTGATCGACCGGGGCTTCTCGACGACGGCCGACGGTTACGCCCATGCCACGCCGGAACTGTACGAGTACCTGGAGCCGACGCTGGCCGCGCGGGACGAAGAACGCGCCTCTCTGGTCGGCGACGGGCTGGCCTCGTGCGTCATGGGCTTCGACCACACGGACAAGCAGCGTTCGCGCACGATTCTGCTGGCCACCGATAACGAGGTATTCGGCAGCGGCTACTACAACCTGCAGCAGGCCATTGCCTTCGCGAAGAGCCAGAACGTGACCGTCACGGCGCTGTATCCCGGCTCTATGACGACCCTGTCGAGCGAGGGCGAGGATCTGCGCAATCAGGTGAAGTCGACGGGCGGCGACTTCTATGATGCGTCGTCTCCCGCATCCGTCGATTCGGTTGTTAAGCAGATCGAGGCCGAACAGAAGGAAGACTTGGATGCCAAGGGCAAGCTGATCGAAACTGATCGTCCGCGCGCCGCCCTGGGCTGGACACTGGCCGGTGTTGTGTCCCTGCTCGGCCTGCTTGCCTTCGGGAGGCTCTGACATGGTTTTTCATCCCGTTATTCACCCTGCGCTTCTCGTCATCATCGTCCTGGTGGCGGCAGCCTTCGTGGTTGTGTCCGCCCGGCGCTCCGTGCGCACGAGCCTGATGGATGTCATCAGGCGTTCCCTGATCGTCGTGATGGTTGCCGTCATGGGCGCGGGGCCCTCCATTCCCGGCAAGGCCGTTGAGGTGACCTCGAGCCTCGAGGTGTACTACGTCATCGACCGCACCGGATCGATGGGCGCCGAGGACTGGGACGGGGACAATCCCCGCATCGACGGCGTGCGCAGCGACGTCGGCATCCTCATGAACTCTCTCACCGGGTCACGCTTCTCGATCCTGTCGTGGGACTCGAACGTGCACGTTGGTATGCCCCTGACGACCGACGCCTCCGCGGTCCAGTCGTACATGGCCACGTTCACGCAGGAGCTGTCTTCCTCCTCGCAGGGCTCGTCCCCCCACCGCCCCGCCCAGGAGCTGGCCAAGCTGCTGAAGAAGAATAAGGAACGCCACCCGAACAACATTCGCGCGGTCTTCATCTTCTCCGATGGTGAGACGTCGAACGAGGGCCACTGGTCGACTGCTCCCATGGGGTCCGAATCGGATTGGGACGCCGTTAAGCCCTACGTCGACGGCGGCCTGGTCATCGGCTACGGCACTGAGGAAGGCGGCAAGATGAAGATCCAGCGCCTGGCTGGCGCCGAGGAACAGAGCGGCAGTGACGGATACATTCATGACAAGTCGCAGCCGGGTGACCCCGTCGCCATCTCCCACATTGACGAGGCCGCGCTGAACAATATCGCGTCGCGTCTCGGCATTGACTACGTGCACTCACCCGACAAGGCTGCGATCGAGTCGCACGCACAGTCACTACTCGAACGAGCAACGACGATCGCAGAAGAACGTAACATGCGGTCCACGTACCGCTACATCATTTGGCCGGTTGCCCTCATCCTCGGAGGACTCCTGGCGTGGGAGGGCGCAAACCTGGCGCGGCGCGCACAACAGTTGAGGAATTCCCATGCAATCTAACAACCCTGCACGCGAAGACGACCTCCTGCCTTTCGGTGCCCCCCAAGCAGATGCCACCGACCCCGCGGTGCGTGCCAAGCTGGCCTCGGCCTCGGGCAAACCCCAGCGCTCCCCGCGCGCGCTGCGCCCCCTGTGGTACTCGATCCCCTTCCTGGTGATCGCGCTGGCGATCTCCGCGTACCTGATCGGAATCACCCTGTGGTCACGCTCGTCGCTGGGACACTGGACGAACGAGGAGTACCCCGCCGCTCAGGCCGGGTACGAGGGGCAAAAGTCGTGGACCTCCTCCGGCGTCGAGCAGTGGGTCGCACACTACAACCTGGGTACGACGCTCGTGAGCCAGGACTCGATCGACGAGGGCGTGGCTGAGCTGCGTACCGCTTACGACATGGTCCCCAAGGCCATCGAGGTCCAGCCCGGGCGCCTGGAGCCCTTCTCCTACGAGTGTCGCGTGCGCGTGAACCTCGGTCTGGGCATTGAAATCCAGGGCGATGCGAAGGACTCAGCCGGTGCGTACGGCGAGGCCTACGACCTGTACCAGGAGTCCGAAGACATGGTGGCTCCCTGCCAGAGCGCCAACCAGAGCCAGTCGAACAACCAGGGCCAGTCCGGCAACCAGGGTCAGTCTGGTAACCAGGGTCAGTCTGGCAACCAGGGTCAGTCTGGCAACCAGGGTCAGTCTGGCGGCCAGGGTCAGTCCGGCGGCCAGGGTCAGTCCGGCGGCCAGGGCCACAATGGTGAGCAGGGTCAGTCCGGCAACCAGGGCCAGGGTGGCCAGACTAACCACGCCGACGAGAACAAGAGTCGCGTCCAGAAGAAGAAGCAGAACGCCGACAAGAAGAATCGTGGCGAAGACCCGAACGACCCGAACAAGGGCAACAACGGCGGCAACGGCGGCAACGACCCGAGCAACGGCGGCAACGACCCGAATAAGGGCAACAACGGCGGCAACGGCGGCAACGACCCGAACAACGGCAACAACCCGGGCAACCAGCCGACCACGCAGCCCGGCTCGGCCCCCACGCCTGACCCCTACGAGGGCGAAAGCGAGGAGGAGCGCAAACGCCGACAGGGCCTGGAGGGGCAAAACACCAAGCGTGATCGCGATCGACGTGAACACGACGACCAGCAGCGCAGCGGTAACCCGAACGGCGGCTGGTGACACGCGCGTCCACGTCTCATTACCGCTGTGACGTGCACCCATAAAATCCCATGTCGGCCTGCCAGGCCGCCAAAGACCGATAGGCTGGAATCGTGAAGGTCCTTCTCGTTGGTAACGGGGGTCGCGAACACGCGATCGCCCGAGCGCTTGTGCGAACGTCTACCCCCGAGCAGCCCGTGAAGCTTGTCGTCCAGGCCGGTAACCCGGCGCTGGAGCAGCTGGGCCGCTCCCTCACCATGGATCCGATGGATCCGAAGGATGTCGTGCGCCGCGCGACATCCGAGAAGGTCGACCTCGTGGTCGTCGGCCCGGAGGCACCGCTCGTCGCGGGCGTCGCCGATGCCGTGCTGGACTACGGGATCCCCGTGTTCGGCCCGACGAAGGACGCAGCGCGACTCGAGGCCTCCAAGTCTTTCGCGAAGCAGGTCATGGCCGACGCCGGCGTGGCTACCGCCCGCGCCTTCACCTGCACCACTATGGACCAGGTCGAGGCCGCATTCGACGATCTGGGTGCGCCCTACGTCGTCAAGGATGACGCCCTGGCCGCCGGCAAGGGAGTCGTCGTGACCTCCGACCGCGCCCAGGCCTCGAAACACGCGCGTGCCTGCCTGGCCCGCGACGGGGGAGCGGTCGTCATCGAGGACTACCTCGATGGACCCGAGGTCTCCCTTTTCTGCTTCGCCGACGGCACCACCGTCGTGCCCCTCCAGCCCGCCCAGGACTTCAAGCGCGTGGGCGACGGCAACGAGGGCCCCAACACGGGCGGCATGGGCGCCTACAGCCCCCTGCCATGGCTGCCCGAGGAAGCCACGCAGCGCATCGTCACCGAGGTTGCCCAGCCCGTCGTCGCCGAAATGGCCCGACGCGGTACCCCCTTCCGTGGCCTCCTGTACTGCGGCCTCGCGATGACCTCGAAGGGCATCCGCGTCGTCGAATTCAACGTGCGTTTCGGCGACCCGGAGACCCAGGTGGTCCTCGAACGCCTCGACTCCCCGCTGGCGCCCATCCTGTACGCGGCCGCGACCGGCACCCTGGCGAAGGTCCCCGCCCCCGTGTGGAGCGACGACGCCGCCGTCACGGTCGTCATGGCTTCGGGCGGCTACCCTGGGCCGACCGACACCGGCCACGAGATCACCGGCATTGAAGCAGCCGAAGCATTGGCGGGCGTCCACGTCATCCACGCCGGCACCTCCGAGCAGATTACCGACGACCCGGCTGACGTCGCTGCCGGATGCTGCGGCTTCGAGCCGACCTACGCGCTGGTGAACTCCGGCGGACGCGTCCTCGACGTTGTCGCCCGCGCGGCCACCCTCGACCAGGCGCGGGCGCTCGCCTACCGGGGCGTCGACCTCATCCACTTTGCTGGTGAACAACACCGCAGCGACATCGCGACGTGGCCCGCCGACCTGGCCGTCACTCTTGACTAACGACACAACATTGAGGAGCATCATGCCCACCTCCCTGCACGGTTGGACCCCCCTGAGTTCGGGGAAAGTCCGCGACATTTACGCTCCTGACGAGGCCGTGGTGGGTTCCGCGCCGGAAGCGTCGCCGGCGGTGGGGCGCCCTCGCCACGCGAAGGCTGGCCCTGAGGCGCTGCTGATGGTGACGTCGGATCGCATCAGCGCATACGACTACGTGCTACCCACTGAGATTCGCGGTAAGGGCGCGGTCCTGAACCAGCTGGCGATCTGGTGGATGGGCAAGCTGCGTCCCCTCGTGGAAAACCACCTGCTGGCCGTTGGCACAAAGGCTCCGGCTGAGGCCTCGCGTGCCCTGGAGGGCGCGCAACCCACGCGCTTCACGGTTCCTGCGGAGGTGGACGGGCGCGCGGTCGTGTGCCGCAGCCTGTACATGATTCCCATTGAGTGCGTCGTGCGCGGTTACTTGACGGGTTCCGGCTTGGCGGAGTACCGCGAGTCGGGTTCCGTGTGCGGCATCGCCCTGCCCGAGGGTCTGACCGAGGCCTCGCGCCTGGAAGAGCCGATCTTCACGCCGGCCGCTAAGGCCGAGCTGGGTGAGCACGACGAGAACATCACTTTCGAACAGACGGTGGAACGCATCGGCGAGGAGTATGCGACCGCGATCCGTGACCTGTCGATTGCCCTGTACCGTCAGGCTCGAGACATTGCCGCCGAGCGGGGCATCATCATCGCGGATACGAAGTTCGAGTTCGGTATCGATGTGTCTACGGGCGCGATCGTGCTCGCGGATGAGATTCTCACCCCCGACTCCTCGCGCTTCTGGCCTGCGGACCGGTGGGTTGAGGGCCAGGTGACGCCGAGTTTCGACAAGCAGTATGTGCGCGACTGGCTGACTTCGGAAGAATCCGGGTGGGACCGTGCGTCCGGGGAGAACCCGCCCGCGCTGCCCGACGCTGTCGCCGCAGCGACCGCCGCCCGATACGTTGAGGCGTATCGCCGACTCACCGGGGTTGACCCGGTCCTGTAACCAACGTGCCCGCCGGGCGAGGTGCGCGGCGGGATCCTCACCAACAACACAAGGAGGAACGCCGTGGGGCGAATCAT
>ERZ773007.1546-NODE-1546-length-10787-cov-30.210212_pt1 | contig 10787 bp, 11 predicted proteins | sample MGYA00580665_ERZ773007 | MGnify/ENA primary metagenome ERZ773007 (study PRJEB29015, sample SAMEA2738122) | human oral metagenome | biome: human oral; feature: human-associated habitat; material: saliva | place: China | collected 2167 ... | reverse complement strand
CGTAGGGCCATGCGACGGCGGACAGAATACGACTCATAGCCCCTAACAATACTGCGTTGCTGTCATAAACGGGCAACCGGCCGTATATCGAGGGATTGAAACAGTCTTTCAACCGATGTGACCCGGGTGATACGCTTGGGGAAATTACTGATTTATCAGGGAGGTTTCATGGCCCGCGCACTCATTATCGTCGACGTTCAGCCCACATTCTGCGAAGGTGGTGCTCTCCCGGTGACGGGCGGCAACGCCATCGCCGAGGCCGTGGCCGCCTACGTGGACGCGCACCGCGACGAGTACCAGCTGATCGTCACCACGCAGGATTGGCACATCGATCCGGGCGCGCACTTCTCCGAGACACCCGACTTCGTGGACACCTGGCCACCGCACGGCGTCGCGGGCACGGCCGAGGCCGAGCTGCACCCGGCGCTCGCGCACGTGAACGCGGACGTGACGGTCAAGAAGGGCCAGTACAAGGCCGCCTACTCGGGCTTCGAGGGAACGACCGAGGATGGCAAGACGCTGGAGGAGGCGCTGCGCGGCGCTGGCATCACAGACGTGGATGTCGTGGGGTTGGCCGAGTCGCACTGCGTGGCGTGCACGGCCGTGGATGCTGTCCACGCCGGGTTCCGGACGCGTGTCCTGCGTGAGCTGACCGCCCCCGTCTCCGAGGAGCTGGGCGCGTCGGCCCGTCAGTGGATGACGTCGGAGCACGTCGAGATCGTCTGAGGCTCCCCGGCCTCGTCTTTAGCGCGCGGCGAGTGCGGCCTTGTAGAGGTCGTTCTTGCGCGCGCCCGTCGCCGCGGCCACCTCGGCCGCGGCGTCCTTGAGGCGCATGCCCTCCGCCGCGAGCGCGAGGACGGCGCCGACGTGGTCTTCAGCGCGTGTGCTGTGCGTGTATCCGGCGACGACGATCGTCACCTCGCCGAGGACGTCGTCGGCACCCTCCGCGAGCTGCCCAAGCGTGCCTCGACGCACCTCCTCGTAGTCTTTCGTGAGTTCGCGGCACAGCGCGGCGGCGCGGTCGGCACCGAAGACCTCGGCCATGCGCGTCAGCGTGGCGGCCGCGCGACGGGGCGACTCGAAGAAGATAAGCGTGTGCGGGTCGGTGGCCAGGCCTTCCAGGTAGCGCGTGGCCTCGCCCTCCTTGCGCGGCAGGAACCCCTCGAAGGCGAAGCGGTCGGAGGGCAGGCCTGACAGGGCGAGGGCCACGAGCGGCGCGGAGGGGCCGGGCAGGACGGAGAGGGGAACGCCCGCGTCGATCGCGGCGCGCGCCAGGCGGAAACCCGGGTCGGAGACCGTGGGCATGCCCGCGTCGGAGACAAAAACGACGCGCGCCCCTCCCCTGGCGGCCTCGACGATGCCCGCGGCTTTCTCGGCCTCGTTGTGGTCGTGCAGGGCGACGAGGCGGCCACCCAGCTTGATGCCCAGGCGCGAGGCCAGGGCAAGTGCGCGGCGCGTGTCTTCGGCGGCGACGATGTCCGCCCCTTCCAAAGCGGCGACGACGCGGGGCGAGGCGTCACGCACGTCCCCGATCGGGGTCGCGGCCAGCAGGATCGACCCTCCCGGCTGACGGTAGGGCTGGCGTGCGCGCCCGTCCTGTTGCTTCGAGGACGAGGCCTGGGTGGGCTCGTCGGGTCGGGTCGGGTCGGTTGCGGCGTCCATGCCGGTATCGTCTCACCCCCGCGAGAGGAGCGCACGGCGCATCGGACACCGGCAAGCTGCAACCGCGACACGACCTCAGTCGACTCCCTTTAGTTCATCAAGAGGATTTCTTCGCATGATGCTCTCCGACTTTGCTCGGAGAGCAGCAACGGTCGCCTGATCTCTTCTATATTCATCCATTGCGTCCTCATGCTTGCGCTCAGCTTCATGATACAAATGAATTTGGTAAGCATAGATCAAAAAGCGAATCGCCAACAGAGCGATCAGAAATGGGAGCACCAGCGGAAGCATGGAAGCACCGTGAGGATCAGGCATGAAATAGAAAACAAAAAGTGCGCTAATGAAAAAAATCCAGAAGTAAGTCGGGAATAACGGCTTATAAACCTTTTGCTTTCTAGGAGACTCCGCTAAACGCGCGTCCAAGAGCGCAATTTCACGCAGAATTTCTTCACGTTGAATCAGCTTATCAATATGTGCAAGCAGCCTGCGTCTACTACTTTGCGATAAGGAGTACTCTCCAATAAGATCATGAAGGGTTTTCACTTCCCCCTGAGCCGTTACGTTGGCAACAAGCGCATATTTCCCCACACCGGCACCGCTCATCAACTCACAGGCAGACACGACAACCTGATCCTCTAACTCTTTGTCATCATTCTCCTGAAGCGCATTAAGATACGACAGCATGGCTTCCTCATTCATGTGTCGCTTACCATAAACGACTCCTAGGTTCGCGTACAACCGGGCCTTCCGAGATGATGGCGCATGGGCGAGGGCCTTCTTGAAAGCGTCGATTGCTCGATCATACTGTTGCAGCGCATGGAAAGCCGCCCCGCGGACGTCCTGAACCTCGAAGGCATTCTCACCATCCTCATCCAACACGTACGCTTCGGAAGCATACTCAGCAGCACGTTCCGCTTCATTCTGCGCGAGTTCGATCCACGCTGACACAACATACGCCGCAGGATCACCGGGACCCTGCCCACGGGCCTTACGAGCCGCAACAGTCGCCGCATCATAATCCTCAGCGAAGTAGTAGGTCCAAGCTCGTGCCACCCAGTTCACCGCATCATCAGCAACTACCGTATCCGCATGGCGGAGCAAATGATCATAACGTTCCTTCGCGTCCTCATCAACAAAGGTCCCCAGAGCAGCCTCAATGACACTCAGGCGCTCACGAGCCTCCTCACCATGCTTACCGGCAAGGCTGGCACGTCGCTTCCAATGAAGCTGAAGCTTGCCAAGCTTCGCACGCAACTGCTCAACGGACCATGTCCGATCCAGCCCCAATTCACCATAGAAATTGGCAACGGCACCGTTGTCGCCAGACGACTGAACAGATTCCATCATCGACCACTCTCAATCACAAGGGTACTGCGATGGCCCACCAAGCCCGTTGCACGGAAAGCACGCCACCCAACCTGTTACTCAACAAACATATTACATCGCTCACGAAATATCAAATCTCACACCAACCCACCAGAATCCCGATGTCCGCACTTCACAAAGCTCCCACATAATGCACGCCACAACAGCAAGAACGCATTCGCCCCTCACGAGCGCCATCCAGCCACTACTCAGCCGCCGACAGAAAGCTTGTCGATAATGGGGCTCCATCGCAGGAGGCCTAGACGCCTCCACCCACACTCAACTCGGAAGAGCCTGATAAGCGGAGATCAATCACGACTGTCATATGAGGTGCACCGAAGCCGTTAGCTAGTCTCGAATACGCAACTGTAGCTCCACCGAAACACTGATAAAACTCCTGAGGGAACCACACGAAGCTTGACGAGAATCATCCAAAGCAGATGATATCAACTGCAGCGCCCGCTCTGCCGAGCTGTCCGAGAAACGTGCAAGCACTTCGCGTGCCTGGATCAGAAATTCTTCTGCCCTGTTCAAGCGCGCCATCACGCCGTTAGCCCCGTCAACGCGGCACCTCAGGTCAATGAGGTCCCTCTCGATGTCAGCGAAACTGTTAACCGTCATTACCAGTCCCCATCGTCTGAAAGGTCATTATCACTATCGTTAATATACCGTTCAATGCTGATAGCTTGCGCAGCAACACTCGCACTCTCACAGGCTGTCAGCGCCCGCCCAATGAACGACACAGAAGCTCGCATCTCAGCGACGATCCTGTCCCCTTGCATCGTGCCGGCAGCGAGTTCCGACGCGCGATACGAGATTTCCTCACACTCGGACTCCGTAAACAACAACTCGGCATGGGCAAGGGCAATGAGGTCAAGAGCTTCACGTCGCCATTGTCCAAAAAGAGGATCGACTACCTGCGGCACAAAAGCCTACTTTGTCAGGTCACTAATAAAGGTTTGTACCGCTGAATCGAGCGTCTGCATCTTCGTCGCAGAGTCTCGAATCGCTCTCGATGCGATACCGATCTGGCGGACCGCCTGCTCGCCTGAGGCTGACCCTCTCACGATGGCATAGAGGCGCGAAGAATGTCGCTCAACTGTTTCCGCGCACATCAGTGACTGTTGGGCAAGTGCCTTCGCTTGATCGCCGAGGAGATAAGCAGCGTTGGCGACATCTTGTATTGACGTCATTATTGTTCCTCTCTGGAGCACATGGACATTTCTCAAATGGAGGAAACACGGAGCAATGCCGTCAGCGCTTGCTGAATCTCTCGCTGAGCTTTCTTCAGAGAATCCTCTGCCTGTTGGAGCGCTGTCAGCATCCTTATGTCGTATGAATTGCGACTGCCCTGCATGGACTCACGCACCAGCTGCATCTGCTTCTGGTTTACCCTCAAGTAACCATCAATACGGGCTTTCTCATCCTCCAGCTGCCGCCGAATCGCATTAATTTCGTGAATTGTGTCAGTTAACAATGACATGATAGCTCCTTACCGTTTCTGTCAATTGCGACAGTCATCGTTGACTCCGGGGTATCGGGTATACGGAATCACTCTGACGGGAGCGGGCATACTTGCCGAATCCCAGATGATCATTCGATTGGCGCGAGGACGCCACTCAAGTAGCGGTTCGTCGATGAATCGGCGAGTTGTCTGAGTATCCAACCCGTATGCAGCCTTTACATCGAAATATGCTGCTCCCCCATAGCCAACCTGTTCGTTGAAGGCGTCTGCTTTCATCCACCAGCCAAGGATATGGATACCACCACCTGGGCCATTGCGGCACAGATCAGGCAAACGATCAACATCACGCAACCTTTCCATCCCCAATCCCAGCACATAGGATGTACGTGTCAGTGGTGAACTCGACGGGGTTGCATCGACCCTCTCGGCAAGCTCCGTGAGCGTCGCACCGGCATCTTCGGGGGCGATCAGCCTAAGCGACACACCAGCACCCACCAGATCGGCATACAACTGCTCCCGAGCGACTTCCCACTGCTCATTCACGTGCAGGAAATCGAGCACAACGACCTCAACCTCGCCGACATGAGGCTGTAGGGAGAGGCCCCTCAGGGCATTTGCCAATGGGATGGCCGCGTTCGATGGCCCCACAATGGCCACGTTACGGCCCGCATCGTTGTTCATGGCGACACCCAACACGGTGCCACCAACCTCGATCTGCTGTCCGAATAGGGCTAGCGGGCTTTGGCCAGACGGCTGCGTCAGGCCGCCGATCATTCCATTACTGTCCTCAAGGCACAGAGCGCGCTCACCATTGAAGACATAGGGCGCAGGAGTTGAACTCGCCGCGATCCACCAGCTGTGTCGCATCGGGGCAAGAACCTCTTCGTCCGCAAACGCGATGGAGGTCTTCCTATTTTGAGAAACCTCGCCGTAGTCGAGGTTCACGATAGCTTCACGCGACCTAAGATGAGCAGCCGCATCGTTTCTCGAACCAAGCGTAGCGTGCGATTCCGCAATGGAGTTTTTCAACGCTATTCTGACCGGGACCTGTCCGAAGAGTCCCTCAGCTGCAGAGCCGATCAGGCTATTGTTTCCACCGATTGTCTGGGAGGAGAGCACAATGTGTATACCGCAGGCACGGAACAGACGCACCCCGCGTTGAAGCAGATCGGCGATCTGATCGGAGATCTTGTCTCGCTCCGCGAACATCATTTGAAACTCGTCCACAAAGAGGACGATTCGCGGCATGACAGCATCGGGATACTTCGTGCGGTACTCACGTACACTCTGAACGCCCGCCCGCTTAAACTCTTTCATTCGAGAGGAGTAGATCGCAAAAAGATGCGTGAGAACCGCCAAGCCGAACTCCCGGTCAGCCTCCAGTCCTAGAACCCTGGCATGAGGAAGATACTCCCCCGCAGGTCCATCGGTGAATCGCTGAAGGGTCACGCCCTCTTTGAAATCGAGGAGATAGAGTTGCAGCTCCTGCGGAGAGTAGCGATGACATAAACTGTGCACGATCACGGAAATAAGGTTGGACTTGCCCTGGCCAACAGCACCTGTCACAAGCGCATTGTGTCGCTGATTAATTTCATCGCCGAGAGTAATTGCGATCGCGGACGTCCCATAGCGCCCGACAGTAAACGTAATACCGTCTCGACTGTTATGCTGCCATGGATCCACCAACGATTCAATCTCACCAAACGACACAATTTCCACAGGCAAAGAAACAAGAGCTTTTTGCACGCTATAAGCAATGTCGATGAGTTCCTCGGCAGAGGGAGCTTGAAAACTACCTATGGGCATTCCCGTCTGATCGCACAGTACGTCGCCGGATACCTCAACCTGCTGAAAGAGCTCAAGGAAGTACTCATTGACACCCAAGCTGGGTGCGTGAATCACAAATGAAACACCATTGCGCGGACCCGCTTTCGCCAGGGTGCGAACAGCGTTCTGAATCCCATCGTCGAGGAGCCCAAAGTCCGCGGAGAGCACAACCAACTTGTAACCCTCGATTGGCTTGCCCACCGCCCTCCTAAACTCCGTCAACGTTGACGAGCGCCCCTGGACCACGTTCGCAACCCCCTGGATATGCCGACGGAGGTATTCGAGAACACCTGCGAGCTCCTTGGGACTATTAACCACCTTCAGGAGACGCTCACCTCCGTTATTGATTTCCTGAAAGGGTGCCACTAAACCCGTTAGCGAATCATCAAAGGCAATGATCTCCAACTGCCCAGGAGAAGTGTGAGTGAGAGCATTACCAATCAGATACTGAACGAACCTTACGGAGGAGTCATCAACGAGAGAGTCATCCACCCAGATGTTACCTGCTCCAACAAAGTCAAATCGCGCTAAGCCAAGATCAACACTGTCTGCGACACACAAAGACATAACCCACACTCGTCAGTTACTACACGACCGCTAGAGACTAGTCTAGCTCAGACTCAGATATTCCCAACTCGCGACACAAAGTACTAATACGCTTGCTGATCGCTTCATATTGAACATTTTCTCGCCCACGCATTTCCACTTCTTTTTTATATCCACGCCAATCGAAATAGAATACCAATGCCAAAATAACCGTTACAGAAAGCGTAATAAGGAAACCGGCTAATGGATAGATGCTATCTGGATACCAATATATTAGACACGCCGAAAGCAGACATAAAGCAGGCCACCAAAGATAGATTGCGTCATCTAACCCAATTCTATGCTTCTCTCTAACAACCGTATGTGGACTAATTCGGCACGCCTTTAACTCTAGCAATTTCTCCAGTTTGTCGAAATAACTGTTCAATGCTCGATCAGCACTGGGAGAGATTGCATACCCTGCAAGCAAAGGACGGAAGGAACCGCCTCCTCTCCGCATGTTAGCTTTTATTATCGAATAAGCACATTTAAGGAGCTTATCTTCCAATTGTTGATCTTTATCTTCCCGCAGCCCTGCGAGACAGGATAAGAACGCTTCCTTATAGGCTCCAGTTTTAAATTGAGTACGCGCGAGCCGCAAGTAGACCCCCGACAACTGTGACGATGGTGCATGGGCGAGAGCCTTCTTGAAAGCATCGATCGCTCGACCATACTGTTTCAGCGCATGGAAAGCCGCCCCGCGGACGTCCTGAACCTCGAAGGCATTCTCACCATCCTCATCCAACACGTACGCTTCGGAAGCATACTCAGCAGCACGTTCCGCTTCATTCTGCGCGAGTTCGATCCACGCTGACACAACATACGCCGCAGGATCACCGGGACCCTGCCCACGGGCCTTACGAGCCGCAACAGTCGCCGCATCATAATCCTCAGCGAAGTAGTAGGTCCAAGCTCGTGCCACCCAGTTCACCGCATCATCAGCAACTACCGTATCCGCATGGCGGAGCAAATGATCATAACGTTCCTTCGCGTCCTCATCAACAAAGGTCCCCAGAGCAGCCTCAATGACACTCAGGCGCTCACGAGCCTCCTCACCATGCTTACCGGCAAGGCTGGCACGTCGCTTCCAATGAAGCTGAAGCTTGCCAAGCTTCGCACGCAACTGCTCAACGGACCATGTCCGATCCAGCCCCAATTCACCATAGAAATTGGCAACGGCACCGTTGTCGCCAGACGACTGAACAGATTCCATCATCGACCACTCTCAATCACAAGGGTACTGCGATGGCCCACCAAGCCCGTTGCACGGAAAGCACGCCACCCAACCTGTTACTTAGCAAGCATATAACATCGCTTACCAAGTGCCAAATCTGACACCAACCCACCAGAATCCCGATGTCCGCACATAACAGAGCTCCCACATAATGCACGCCCCAACAGCAAGGACGCATTCAGCCCCTAACGTGCATCATCCAGCCAATGCTCAGCCGCCGACAGAACAGCTTGTCGCAGACAACGCGCCGCGCGCGCCCCCCGCGCACGCACCCAGCCCGGCGCGCGCACGGCGCGTCCCCCTTGCACCCGCCCACCACTGGGGGACGCGCGAGGCGAGGACGCACGCGGCGCACAGGAGCGCGATGGTCCCGCCCGCGCTGAGCCGCGCGGGCACGGCAATCGCGAGGCCGGAGATCCCCAGGAGCGCGCCCAGCAGCGGACAGCCGATGAGGAAGGCGCGCGAGCTGCGCACGAGGGGCGCGAGCGCGGCGGCTGGCGCGGCGATGAGCGCGATCGACAGGATCGTGCCGACCGCTGGGATCGCCACGGTGACCGAAGCGAGGATGAGGCCGAGGATGACGAGCTCGTGACGCCCGGCGCGCGAGGCGGCGGCTGGGTTGGCGGGGTCGAAGCAGTGGGCGATCAGCTGGCGCCCACCCAACGTCACGACAAGCAGAGCGACCACGAGCACTCCACCCGCCCAAGCGACGTCGGCGGGCGAAACCGTCATGACGGATCCCGTCAGGAAGGAATTCACCGCGAGGGGCAGTGGCTTGAACCAGGTCGCCAGGAAGTAACCGGCGGCAAAACCCGCTGTCAGCACGATGCCGGCGGCCCCCTGGCTGGAGATGCCGGGGATCGTGGCGAGCCAGCGCATGAGGGCGACGAGCGGAATGGTGCCCAGGAACGCGCCGACGTAGAGCGCCGCCGACATGCCGGAGTGCCCAAAGCCGAGGGCGGCTGCGATGACCACGCCGAGGACCGCGCCGGGGAAGGTCCCGTGCGTGACGGATTCGGCGAAGAAGATGCGCCGGTCCAGGTAGGCGAAAGCGCCGACGAGGCCGCCCAGAGCCCCGATGATCGTCACGTGCAGTGCGGGGTACAGGAGGAGGCTGGCGATCACGAGGCATCCCCTCCCCCGGCCGCGATCGTTTCACGCGCCGTTTCACGCGCGGGGACCATGGAGTGCGCACGGCGGGCTCGGATTTCGCGCAGCGCCAGTGCGGCGACGAAGCAGACGAGGACGCCCAAGGCGACGCAAGCCTGCGGGGACAGCGGGCGCGCGGTGCGCAGGAGTGAGACGCCGAAGCCGCCCCATCCGCCGACGAGCGCGCAGGCGGCAGCCAAGAGCGCCATCGACCGCGGGCCCGCCGCGAGGAGGCGTCCGAAGGCTCCGGGCACGATGAGGTATCCGACGACGAGGAGGACGCCGACCGCCGTCGATGCCGCGACCACGATTGCGCCGAGCGCAGCGTTGAACGCGATGTCGATCCAGGTGACCGGGATGCCGCTGACGCGCGTGGCCTCGCGGTCGAAGGCCACCGCGACCTGTGCACGCCAGGTGAGGGCGAGCAGGGCGGCTGCGACCACGAGGACCAGGGCACTCACCGTCATGCGCGACGGGGTGATATCCAGGAGGCGGCCGAACATGAGGGATTCGAGCTGCCCGGACATATCTCCAATGCGCAGGGAGATCACGATGCCGAGGGAGAAAAAGGCGGTGAGCAGGACCGCGGTCGTCGCCTCAGAATGACGCTGTTTGCGAGAGGCCACGGTGAGCGTTGCCGCAATAAGAGCCGCGCACACTGCGCCGCCCGGGATGATCGCTTCGCGCCCGCCAACCGCCATGCCGACGACAATGCCGGGAAAGACTCCGTGGACCATCGTTTCGGCGCTGAACTCGGCGCGACGCAGGTTGACGAGCGTCGACGCCGGTCCCACCGCGAGCGCGAGCAGGCCAAGGACGATGAGAGGGCGCAGCAGGTAGGGGGCGATCATGACAGGGCCGCAATCGCCTCGTCGGCGCTCGATCCGTAGGCGCGCGCCAGGACCGCGGGCGCGAGGGCCTCGTCGGTGGGGCCCAGGGCGACGAGGCGGGAGGCGAGCACGCACGCCTGGGAGCACACGTCGCGCGCGAGGGAGAGGTCGTGCGTGGAGACGATGACCCCGACACCGTCCGCGGTCAGCTTGGCGATAAGGCCCGTGATGATGTCGCGGCTGGGAGCGTCGAGGCCGTTGAAGGGTTCGTCCATCATGACCAGCTCGGGGCACGCGACCAGGGCGCGCGCGACGAGGACGCGCTGGCGCTGCCCGCCGCTGAGCGTCCCGAAACGGTGGGTCGCCCGGTCGCTCAGGTTGACGCGCTCGAGGGCGGCACCCACCCGAGCGCGCATGTCCGAGGTGATCCGCCTGCCCCAGCCGGCCTCGGCGATGAGGCCCATGGTGACGACCTCGGCGGCGCTCACGGGGAAGGTGAGGTCCAGGTCGGCGCTCTGCGGCACGAGGCCGATGCGCGTGGCGTCCACCTCGACGGTCCCGGAGAGGACCTGGCAGCCGCCGACGATACCGCGCATGAGGGTCGTCTTGCCCCCTCCGTTGGGGCCGACAAGGGCGAGGGCCTGGCCCCCGAACACGTCGAGGGTCAGGC
>ERZ773007.1542-NODE-1542-length-10795-cov-7.682216_pt1 | contig 10795 bp, 7 predicted proteins | sample MGYA00580665_ERZ773007 | MGnify/ENA primary metagenome ERZ773007 (study PRJEB29015, sample SAMEA2738122) | human oral metagenome | biome: human oral; feature: human-associated habitat; material: saliva | place: China | collected 2167 ... | reverse complement strand
GTTTGCCGTGTCCAGCGGTTAATACTTCGTCTATGTATTTTTTCACTGTCCAAGGCTCGTGCATCCACCAGCCTGGCATCTGCCAAATCACGGCATCCATCCACAAGAAATTTTCGATTTCTGCCTCAACATCGTAACCAGCATCAATCACGGTTTCTTTTACATTGTGTCCAAGTGCGGTCAAAACTTCTTTCGCTTTTTTATGAAGTGCGTGGTTCAACTCGCCATGTGAATGTCCGAAATCTTTACCACCGTCTAATAATAAAATATTCATCTTCTGCTCCTGCAGCAAATAATTCTGAAAAATGAGGGCTTCAATTATGCCTTTTTACTGCATCTTTTAAAAGTACATTGGCTTGCACGCTTTTACAGACCATAAAGGGAAATTTATCATACCTATCATTAGCATTCATTATTCCTCTTCAATCAAACAAGCCTTTTCTATCAACTCTCTGATCCATTTATAAGCAGGCTCTTTATGTGTCCGTTCGTGCCAAATCAGTGTTTTGGTAAAACCTTGAATTTTATGAGGGGGGTTCAAAGTGTTTGAAATTGTTTAAATGAATAATCAAGCGCTCAGGCACGACTGCCAATAAATCGCTTTGCTCCAGCAATTCAGGCAAGACAATAAAGTTTTGTACCGACAGGCTGACATTTCTTTGCAGTCCCATCGCTTTCAGGGCTTGGTCAATAACACCGCTGAAGCTGCCGCCATGATAGGAAATCAAGGCTTGCTCTAACTGGCAAAATTGCTCAAGGGTAAGTTCTATTTGTTGGGCTATTGGGTGATCGTGGCGAACGGCACAGATATAGCGTTCGTCATACAAATTTTTGGCGTGAATATCCGGTGCTTGGAAATCAGGTGTTACCAACGCAAAGTCAATTTGTCGCTGTTCCAGCTGATTTTGTACGATGCTTTCGTTAATCGCCAGCACCGCCACCTTGATTTTGGGGGCTTGGATTTTAAAAAGCCTGCCTAACAACCGCGTGCATGTATTAACCGAAGAAAGCCAAATCGGCAAACTTGCCAAAGGCTTGGCAGAAACTGTGCTAAACCCAATGGTAAACGGCCATCAAGCATGGTTGGACGGTTTAACAAAAGCGGCGAAAAAATAAAGCAGCCTGCACTTAAAAACTAATATGCAGGCTGCTTTAGGGTAATGAGCCGTTTATCAATCCAGTTTCAGGATTTCTCCGTCTTCCGGAACGTTCACACGGCTTTCAATGCCTTGACCGCGTATAAATTTACGCATATCGGCGCGGCTGACGGCGGTATGATTCACGGTATCCATGTGTACGGTGATGATTTTGGCTTTAGGCATGACTTGGCTGGCTTTTAATACATCAGCCGTCCCCATAATAATGCCGTCTGAAATACCTGAAATCAGCGCGTAGCCCGTGTTCATAATCAGATAATCGGGTTTGTAGCGGTTCAATGCTTTGTTTACATCTGCCGTCCACACAGTATCACCCATAATATAAGCGGTTTTATGTCCGTTGCTTTGGAATACCACACCCATTGCATCGCCTAAGATTTCGGCTAGCTGCGAGTTGGCATACATGGCTTCTGTACCATGTACGCCGCCGGTTTTGCTGATGGTTACGCCGTTGAAGACAGCGCTGCCGTTCAACACGCGTACATCAGTAAAGCCTTGGCTGCGGATTTTTGCCGCGTCGGCTTGGTGCTGCACATATACGGGTAGGTTTTTCGGAATGGAACGTGCGGCGGTTTCGTCCCAATGGTCTTCGTGAGTATGGGTAACGATAACTGCATCCACACCGTCCAAAATTTTATTCACGCTCATCGGCAGCCCGACCAGCGGCATTTTGGCTTGGCTGTTGAACGTGCCGGCAAAACCGTTCATGGAGTGCTTGGGTGCGAAAAACGGGTCAATCAAAAACGTCTGCCCCGCATATTCGACCTTGGCGGTAGCGTTACGGATATGTTGGTATGAATCGTCTGCCCAGGCGGAAAAGGCTGTCGCGCCCAAAACAGTGGCAAGAATAAATTGCTTGAATTTCATGATGTTGCTCCTTAAAAAATCATGGAGCGTATTTTAAGCAGCAGGTGTATCGGCTAAAATAGGCAATATTGCCAATAAACGTAAGGATAGTGCCAAAATGTCGTCTGAAAACGAGCGTAATGAGTTTCGCCAAAATCAAACTGTCCCAAAAATCGTGCTATATGCTCAATCGGGCATGAATGATTTTGTCTTCAACATTCCCTTTTCTGTTTTTCAGACGACCTATCGGGACAATCCACTCTTTGACCTGAAAATCTGTTCCGATGACAGCAAAGACGTCATCACGGCACTGGGCGCAAGCATTCCCGTACACGGCGGCTTGGATTTGACGGAAGAAGCCGACATCATCGTCATCGCAGGCTGGCGCAATATCGAAGAAGCCCCGACACCCGAGTTGAGCGCACATTTACAGAAAGCAGTACAACGTGGTGCACATATCACCGCCCTATGTTACGGCACTTACGCCCTTGCCTACACAGGACTTTTAGACGGCAGAACCGCCGCCACCCACTGGCTTGCCGAAGACGACTTTGTCCGCCGTTTCCCTAAAATTCATCTGGATACCAACCGCCTATATGTGGAAGACGGCAACTTTTTAACATCGGCAGGTGCGGCGGGCGGGCTGGATTGCTGCCTTTACCTCATCCGCAAAATCCACGGTGCAACCGTTGCCAACGACCTTGCCCGTACCTTGGTTGCGGCACCACACCGCGAAGGCGGGCAGGCACAGTTTATCCACCGACCTGTCGAACGTCGTACCGCCGATGACAAAATCAATCACTTATTGGACGAACTGCGCCAAAACCTTGCGACCCCATACCGCTTGGACGATTTGGCAAAAAAATTAGCCGTTTCCCGTCGTACCTTTATCCGCCATTTTTCTCAAGCCACAGGCATGAATTTCGGTGAGTGGCTCACCACAGAGCGGCTATGGCAGGCGCAGGATTTGTTGGAAAATACGGATTTGCCGATAGAACGCATCGCCGAACAAAGCGGCTTCGGCAGCGCGGCAAACCTACGTTTGCAGTTTAAAGCCAAGTTTAAAATCAATCCAAATGCCTGGCGGAAAGTATTTGGCAGATAGCTCGCGTTAGTCAATCCAAAATACTTGAGTGCGGGCTGCTTTGGAGGTCGTCTGAAAACCCAAAAAGCAGCCTGCACTTTTCAGACGGCCTTTTTTCTTTTTCAAAGAGTAGAGAAATTTCAAAGAGTTTTTATAAATCATCTTCAAAATCCAAACGCTTGTTCTATCCTAATCATTTATATTCAAAGATGACAAGCTCAATCTCATCCTCGCCAATAGAGATAGCGGCTCTTATATGGATACAAGATGCCGTCTGAAAGTTGAGTTTCAGATGGCCTTTGTGTAATGTGAGCTTTCCTACCATTTTTCATTGCATCGATGAATCATACTCCCTCTACGATGTAAATTATGTAAACACTGTGTTGATGGTTTATCATAGCTAGCCTGTACCAAGCAATCATAAATACCGTAATATGTATAAAATCAAAAACCAATAAGAGAAAAAATGAATAAACAACAACTTGCAGCCAAAATTTGGCAATCTGCGAATAAAATGCGTTCCAAAATTGAAGCGAACGAATACAAAGACTACATCTTAGGCTTTATTTTTTACAAATTTCTTTCTGATAAATTAGAAAAATATGCCCTTGAAAAAGACTTAGAAAAATCAAATTTTGCCGATGAGCTTACCGAATCTAACGTGGATCTTGTCAACTATATCAAAAGAAACCTCGGCTATTTCATCAGCTACGAACATCTATTCTCAACTTGGTTAGCCCAAGGCTCGGATTTCAATATTGCCCATGTTCGTACAGCAATGAGCGCTTTCAGCCGCAATATTGCAGAAAACTACATCTCGGTTTTTGACGGTATTTTCAAAACCTTGGAATCAGGCTTGAGCAAATTGGGCGATACCGCCGCCAGCCAAACCAATGCGGTGAAAGACCTTTTTGTACTGATTGCCGATATTCCGATGGACGGCAAACAGGGCTATGACGTATTGGGCTTTATTTATGAATACCTGATTAGTATGTTTGCTGCCAATGCAGGCAAAAAAGCGGGCGAATTTTATACGCCGCACGAAGTATCTTTGCTGATGTCTGAAATCATTGCCGACCATCTCAAAGACCGTGAAGAAATCAGCATTTACGACCCGACCAGCGGATCAGGTTCATTGCTGATCAACATCGGTCATAGCGTTGCCAAACATCTCAAAAGCGCCGACAGCATCAAATATTACGCCCAAGAATTAAAAGAAAACACTTACAACCTCACGCGCATGAATTTGGTCATGCGCGGCATTTTGCCGAGCAATATTTTCACCCGCAATGCCGATACCTTGGAAGACGACTGGCCGCTGGAAGGCGAGCCGCTGTATCTGGATGCCGTAGTGTCCAATCCGCCTTATTCCCAGCCGTGGAATCCCAAAGACAAAGAAGGCGACATCCGCTACAAACGCTTTGGCGTTGCCCCGCAGGCAAAAGCCGATTTTGCCTTTTTATTGCACGACCTGTTCCACTTAAAACCCGACGGCATCATGACCATCGTCTTGCCGCATGGCGTGCTTTTTAGGGGCGGCGAAGAAGAGAAAATCCGAAAAAATCTGATTGAATACAATCATATCGATGCCATTATCGGTCTGCCTGCCAATATCTTTTTTGGTACGGGCATTCCCACCATCATCGTCGTTTTACGCCAAGAGCGCGAACGTAACGACGTATTGATGATTGATGCCTCCAAGCATTTCATCAAAGTGGGCAAAAACAACCATTTGCAGGCAAGCGACATCAAGCGCATTGTCGATTGCGTGACCCATCGCCGGGAATTGTCTAAATTCTCCCGCATTGTGCCGAAAGCCGAAATTGTGGCAAACGGCTACAACCTCAACATTCCGCGCTATGTCGATTCCGCCGAACCAGCGGAGCAATGGGATATTTTCGCTACCATACACGGCGGCATTCCCAAAGCAGAGTTGGCACAATTTGCAGACTACTGGGCAGCCTTTGACGGCTTGCAGGCTGCTTTGTTCACCGATAACGGCACACCTTATGTGCAGCCGAAAACCGACAATCTCAAAGCCGCCATGCAAAGCCACGCCAGCGTGCTGAATTACCAAGCGCAATTTGCAGAAAACTTTGCCGATTTCACTGCCAGCTTGGAAGCCCTGCTGATTGAGCCGATGGAAACGCTCAATATCTCCCAAACCCAGCAGCAGCTTGCAGAACTCATCCGCCAAAAAGTGCAGGCAATGCCCTTATTGGATTTCTATACCGCCTATCAAAAACTCGATGACTTATGGCGCGCCGATGTGGCAGGCATTGCCGCCGATTTGGAGATGATTCAAACCGAAGGCAAACAGGCAATTAAGCAGGTTGATCCATTTATGGTGTTGAAAAAAGACAGCAAAACCAAAAAAGAAGCCGAAGTACAAGACGGCTGGGTGGGGCATATTCTGCCGTTTGAATTGGTGCAAGCCGTCAAACTGCCGCAGGAATTGGCAAACCTGAAAGCCAAAGAAACCCGCTTGGCAGAAATTGCCGCCGAAATGCAAAGCATTTTGGAAAACCTGAGCGAAGAAGAAAAAGCCTGCCCTGCCGTCAATGAAGAAGGCGACGGCTTTATCAATGCCGAAATTCCAAAAGCCTTGCAACAAGAATTGGAATCCGACGGCGTAGCAATCACCAAAAAAGCCGACTTAGCGAAAGCCATCGACAAACACATATTTGCTGAAGAAAGCCTAGGCGCAAAATTGCAGGCTGCCTATAAACTGCTTGCCGAAGAAAAAACGCTCAAGGCGGAACTCAAAACCCTATCCGCCGAGCTTCACAGCAAAACCAAAGCCGCCATTGAAGCCCTGGATGATGCCGAAGCCCTTGATTTGCTCCGCCAAAAATGGTTTGTTCCGCTCAATGCGGCGATGTGCAGTCTGCCTGAAAACATGCTGGCGCAATTCAGCCAAAAACTGACCGCACTTTGCGACAAATATGCCGACACCTATCAGCACATCAGCGAGCGTAAACAAGAAAGCGCCGCCGCACTGGCGCAAATGATGGACGAACTCACCGGCAGCGAATTTGATTTGCAGGGCATTGCCGCATGGCAGGCGATTTTGAAAGGCTAAGGGGACAAAATGAATAAACAACAAGAGCCACGTTTGCGGTTTAAAGGGTTTACAGGAGAGTGGAAGAATAAAACTCTAGGCGATTTAGGAAGAGTAGAAATGTGTCGCCGAATTTTTAAAGAGCAAACCCAGCCAAGTGGTGAAATTCCCTTTTTTAAAATCGGTACATTTGGACAAGAACCAGACGCATTTATCAGTAGTGAATTATTTGAGGAATATCGCCAGAAATACCCTTATCCTAAACAAGGAGATATTTTAATTTCTGCTGCAGGTACAATTGGTCGGGCTGTTGAATTTACAGGGGAGAATGCGTATTTTCAAGATAGCAACATAGTTTGGTTGCGTTTTGATGAAAGCCAAATAACTTCAACATTTTTAAATATCACATACCAAAATATTAAATGGGATTTAGAAGGAAGTACAATAAAGCGGTTATATAACAGTGATTTATTATCCGCAGAAATAACTTTACCTTCACTCCCCGAACAAACCCACCTCGGTTTGTTTTTCAGTCGTTTAGACAGCCAAATTGCCGAGAGCCGTGCGGTGTTGGAAAAAAGCCGTCAGCTTAAAAAGGCAATGCTGGCAAAAATGTTCCCCACAAACGGTGAAAAAATACCGGAAATCCGCTTTAAAGGGTTTGATGGGGAATGGGAATGTAGGAAATTAGGGAGTTTACTGAATTATGAGCAACCAACGAAGTATATTGTTAATAGTACGGATTATGATGATGATTTTGAAACGCCAGTTTTGACTGCGGGTCAATCTTTTATTTTAGGATATACAAATGAAATAGAAGGAATAAAAGAAGCTACTCCCGAAAATCCGATTATTATTTTTGATGACTTCACAACATCATCACATTACGTTAGCTTTCCTTTTAAAATAAAGAGCTCAGCAATGAAACTTTTAAGTGTCTCAAATACTGATTTAAATCCCGTATTTGTTTTTAATGCACTGAAAAATATTAAATATACACCAACGAGTCATGAGCGACATTGGATTTCTACGTTTTCTAAATTTGATGTCATGCTACCTGAAAAAAATGAACAAACCGCCATCGGCAACTTCTTCCGCCAATTGGACGAAACCATTGCCTTACAGACGGCAGAAGTCGAAAAATTAAACCAACTCAAAAAAGGGCTGTTGGCGGCGATGTTGGTATAGGGCAGTGTCCCTGCCCATGATTAAGGCCGTCTGAAAAATTGTGGTAGCGCCCTTACGGAGAAAAAAATGTTTAATAAAGAAGCTGATTTTGAAAACGCACTGATTGCCTTGCTGGCTACCAAAAGCTGGGAAAAGGAAGTGTTGCGCCATCCCACCGAAGAAAAGTTGATTGCCAACTGGCAGGAGCATTTAGATAAAACCAACCAACATATCGACAAGCTCGATGTGCCGTTACTTCGCACGGAAATGAACCAGATTTTGGAGCAGGTGCAGGCATTGAAAACGCCTTATGCGCTAAACGGCTTTATCAACGGCAAAACGGTGGCCATCAAGCGTGAAAATGAGGCGAGCCGTCATTTCGGCAAGGAAGTGTCGCTGGATATTTTCGACCGTGAGGAAATTTCTGCCGGCAAAAGCCGCTATCAAATTGCCCAGCAGCCCCAATTTACTCCTCGTTCGGATTTATACCCTAAGCAGCGAGGCGATTTGATGTTGTTAATCAACGGTATGCCGATGTTCCATATTGAGTTGAAACGCTCTGGAGTGCCCATCAGCCAAGCGACCAATCAAATTGAGCGATACCATAAGGCGGGCGCGTTTTCTGGCATTTTTAGCCTGGTGCAGGTGTTTGTGGCGATGACGCCGGAAGAATGCCGCTATTTTGCCAATACCGGCGGTCCATTAAATCCTGCGTTTTACTTCCGTTGGGCGGATTTCAATAATGTGTATATGAACGATTGGGATAAGGTGGCGACGCATTTCCTCTCGATTCCGATGGCGCACCAGTTTATCGGCGATTACACCATTGCCGATGCGAAAGACGAGCAGCTGAAAGTGTTGCGCAGCTATCAGTATTATGCGGTCAACAAGATTGCCGACACGGTGGCAAAGACAGATTGGACTTCGGGCAATCAGCGCGGCGGCTATATTTGGCATACCACAGGCTCGGGCAAAACGATGTCGAGTTTTAAATCGGCGCAGTTAATCAGCCGCCGTAAAGATGCGGATAAGGTGATTTTCTTGCTCGACCGTATTGAGCTGGGCAAGCAATCTCTGGAGGAATATCAGAATTTTGCCGATAGTAAAGATGATGTGCAGGCAACGGAAAACACCGCTATTTTGCTCGCCAAGCTGAAAAGCAAACAAGACCGAGACCGCTTGATTGTTACCTCCATTCAAAAAATGAGTAATATCAAGGCGGAAGAAGGAATCAATGAGGCTGACATCGAGCAAATCAGCGGCAAGCGGCTAGTGTTTATTATTGATGAAGCCCACCGCACTACTTTTGGCGATATGTTGCTCACCATTAAGCACACCTTCCCTAATGCGATATTCTTTGGCTTTACCGGCACGCCGATTGAGGAAGAAAATGCTAAGAAAAGTTCAACCACTGCCACGGTTTTCGGCAATGAATTGCACCGCTATTCGATTGCAGACGGCATTCGTGATGAAAATGTGCTGGGCTTTCATCCCTTCCATATCCGCACCTTTAAAGACAGCGATTTACGCAGATCTGTCGCTTTGCAAGAAGCCAAAGCAACAGATGAAAGCGAAGTATTTGCCGATGACCAAAAGAAAAAAATCTACAATCAATTTATGAATGATGTGCCGATGGCGGGAGAATATACTTCAGACGGCAAATATCAAAAAGGCATTGAAGATTATGTACCCAATGTGCAATATCAAACGCCGGAACATGTGAATGCAGTGATCGACGACATGCTGGATAATTGGCGACGCCTCAGCCAAGGCAAAAAATATCATGCCATTTTTGCCACCAGTTCTATTCCCGAAGCGGTCAATTATTATCGATTAATTAAAGCCAAAAATTCCGGGCTGAAGCTGACTGCCCTTTTCGATCCGAATATTCTTAACGATGGGCAAGGCAACGACAAGGAAATATGGATTGCCGAAATTTTGGAAGATTACAACGCCCAGTTCCACACAAATTTCGGCTACGCCACTTATTCCCGATTTAAAACAGATTTGTCGGATAGGTTGTCGCATATCAATGCATATAAGAGAATCAAGCCCGACGAGCAGCTTGATTTGTTGATTGTGGTCGATCAGATGCTGACAGGCTTCGACAGCAAATGGCTCAATACGCTCTATCTAGACAAAATTTTGGATTACGCCAACTTAATTCAGGCGTTTTCCCGTACTAACCGCGTATGCGACAAAACCGATAAGCCTTTTGGTTTAATCCGCTATTACCGCAAGCCGCATACGATGCAACGCAATATTGAGCGAGCCGTAAAACTTTATTCGGGCGACCGTCCAATGGGGCTGTTTGTCGATAATTTAGATAAGGTTATCGACAAAATGAATGTCTGTTTTGCCGATATTGCCGATATTTTCAAATGGGCAGGATTAGAGGATTTTTCAAAAAACCCTGATGATGCAACCTCATGCGCAAAGTTTGTCAAACTATTCAATCAGCTCAATGAGCACTTACAAGCTGCTCGGCTCTTGGGCTTTTCTTGGGAAAAATCAAGCTATGACGTGGTACAGGAAGACGACAGCGTGATCACTGCCACACTCAATTTCGATCAAGAAACCTACGATAAACTGCTGGCTCGTTATAAAGATTTGTTTAAAGAGAATCTAAGCAATGGTGGCGGTAACGATGATGTGCCATTTGATTTGCGTTCACACATCAACGAAATCGAAACCGATAAAATTGATCAAAATTATATGAATGCCCGTTTTGAAAAATGGCTTAAAACCATCGGCGGGATAGAAGAAGCTGCTGCACTTGAGGAGCTACACCACTCTTTTGCTACGCTTTCTAAAGAAGATCAAAAATTTGCTAAGTTGTTTTTACACGATGTGCAATCCGGCGATATCAAGCTTGATCCAAATTTAGCATTAAGTGATTACATCACCACGTACAAACAAAAAGATGCCAATGATAAGGTACTAAAAATAATTAAAGATTTAGGGCTAGATGGAGATTTGCTACGTGCACTGTTGGCAAGAAAATATACCAGAGAAAATTTGGACTTAGGCAGACTAAATGACCTAAAAGAAACAGTCGATAGGGAAAAAGCCAAAGTTTATTTTAACGAAGAACGTATATTTTATTTAAATATACGGATTGATGAATTTCTAAGGGAACTAATTACAAGATAGTTATTGCCTATTGAAAGATATTAAATAATCATCAAGTCAGCCTATCTCTACCTGAACATTAGTCCCCTTACTGATCCAACTACAAAGGCTGGGCCAAATCGTTTTCTGTGTTGTAGCTGATAAAATCCTGCTCGTGAGGGAAATGGACGACCCGAGCGCGCTGTTGCTGCAGCCAGCCGCGGATACTTCGCATTCCTGAATAAAGGTATGGCACGGTGCTTTGCAGGATTTGCGGACGGATAAACATCACGCTGTAATGCGGTCTGGCAGGAGTCTCCACATAAAACGCATTGCACAATGGCGTGCGCCGCGCAATGGTTTCAAACT
>ERZ773007.1532-NODE-1532-length-10828-cov-10.837093_pt1 | contig 10828 bp, 10 predicted proteins | sample MGYA00580665_ERZ773007 | MGnify/ENA primary metagenome ERZ773007 (study PRJEB29015, sample SAMEA2738122) | human oral metagenome | biome: human oral; feature: human-associated habitat; material: saliva | place: China | collected 2167 ... | reverse complement strand
TGCAGCATAATAATAAATAGGAAAATATGACTACGATAGAGAACAACACCAATGAGGAGAAGCGTAGCTTGAGCTTCGTAGAACAACTGGTAGAGGAAGACCTCGCAAAGGGTAAGAACGGAGGACGTATTCAGACACGTTTCCCGCCAGAGCCAAATGGCTATCTTCATATTGGTCATGCGAAAGCGATTTGCATGGACTTTGGTGTAGCTGAAAACTATAAGGGTATTTGTAATCTTCGTTTTGATGATACAAATCCAAGCAAGGAGAATAACGAATATGTAGAGAATATCCTTCATGATATTAGCTGGCTTGGCTTCAAATGGGGTAACATTTATTATGCAAGTGATTACTTTGAGAAGTTATGGGACTTTGCTGTTTGGATGATTAAGAAGGGCTTGGCATATGTTGACGAGCAGACTTCTGAGCAGATTGCAACACAGAAAGGTACACCAACAACGCCTGGTACAGCATCACCATACCGTGATCGTCCTATCGAGGAAAGCCTTGCCTTGTTTGAGCAGATGAACACACCAGAGGCTGTTGAGGGAAGTATGGTACTTCGTGCGAAGCTCGATATGGCTAATCCTAACATGCATTTCCGTGATCCAATCATATATCGAATCATTCAGATTCCACATCATCGCACAGGTACAAAGTGGCATTGTTACCCAATGTATGACTTTGCACACGGACAAAGTGACTACTTTGAGGGTGTTACCCACTCTATCTGTACACTCGAGTTTGTGCCTCACCGTCCTCTCTATGATAAGTTTATTGACTTCTTAAAAGAAAGTGATGGCACCGATGACAACCTATCAGATAACCGCCCACGACAGATAGAGTTCAACCGCTTGAACCTTACTTATACAGTAATGTCAAAGCGTAAACTTCATACATTGGTTGATGAACATCACGTCAAGGGATGGGATGATCCACGAATGCCGACACTCTGTGGTATGCGTCGTCGTGGTTACTCTCCAGAGTCTATCCGTAACTTCATCGACTCTATTGGCTATACTAAGTTTGATGCACTCAATGATGTAGCGTTGTTGGAGGCTGCTGTACGTGACGACTTGAACAAGAAGGCTACACGTGTTAGCGCTGTTCTCGACCCTGTAAAACTTGTTATTACCAACTATCCAGAAGGAAAGACTGAGGAGATGGAGGCTATTAACAACCCAGAGAATGAGGCAGATGGTTCACACACAATTACCTTCTCAAAGAATCTTTGGATTGAACGTGCTGACTTTATGGAGGATGCTCCAAAGAAATTCTTCCGTATGTCTCCAGGTAAGGAAGTGAGATTGAAGAACGCTTACATCGTTAAGTGTATTGGTTGTACTAAGGATGCTGAGGGCAATATCATTGAGATTCAAGCAGAATATGATGCTGACAGCAAGAGTGGTATGCAGGGGGCTGACCGTAAGGTGAAAGGTACTCTCCACTGGGTTAGCGCTGACCACTGCTTAAAGGCAGAGGTACGTGAGTACGACCGCTTGTTCAACGTAGAGAATCCTGCTGCTGATGAGCGTGATTTCCGTGAGCTTCTCAATCCAGAGAGCCTTACTGTACACACAGAGTGCTACGTTGAACAGTATCTCGCTGAGAAGAAACCGGGTGATTACCTACAGTTCCAGCGTACTGGTTACTTCATGCTTGACCCAGATACAACAGCCGACCACCTCGTGTTTAATAAGACTGTTGGCTTGAAAGATACTTGGGCAAAGAAGGCCAAAGCATAACTAAAGTAAAGTAAGATTTGGATATATACTATCAGAGTGATAAATTCAAGCAAGTCCTTCATAGATATGAAGAACTGCAAAAAGACAACATCAGCGAGTTCCTCGACCCAGAGGAACTGACTGATGTTGCTGAATATTACCACTATATTGGTGAGGATAACAATGCTTTAGAAGCTATCGATTATGCCACCCGCTTGTATCCAACAGCCACTACTCCACTTGCTTTCAAGGCACGTTTAGCATTATTCATCGACGAAGACTCAGAGCTTGCTAACGAGATAGCAGAGATGATTGTTGACAAGAGCGACTTAGATTATCTCTATCTTAAGGCTGAAATTATGATCGTTGATAATAAGGCAGACGAAGCAGATGACTTCCTTCAAAATCAGTATGACGAGGTTATCTCACAAGAAGACCGCGAGGATTATGTCCTTGATGTTGCTGCTCTCTTTTCCGATTATGAAGAAAATGAATATGTAGAGAAATGGTTGAGCCGCTCAACAAAGACAGAAGATAACGATTATAAGGAACTTCGTGCGCGTCTTCTCAAAAGCCGTGGGAAGTATAAAGAGAGTGAATCCATTCTCAATGAGTTACTTGATACCAACCCTTATTCTGGTCCTTACTGGAATCAGTTAGCCCAGAATCAGCTTTTAAGGAATGACATAAAGGATTCAATCACATCAAGTGAATACTCCATAGCTATCAACCCTGATGATGAAGAAGCTATTCTCAACAAGGCCAACGGACTCTTTACACTTGGGAATTATGAGGAATCTCTGAAGTACTACGAGCGTTATAAGAAGCTCTGCCATAATCAAGATACAACTGTCGTTGATGTTACTATCGGACATATACATCTCATGCAGGGCAATGCTTCAGAAGCGCAACGATATTATCATTTAGCATTAGCAGAAACACAGAGCAAGAGTCTGACACTCATCCATATTGGTATTTCAACCTTTGACAATGGATATGTCGAATATGCTTACAATATCTTTAGTATGTTATTGCCTGAAATGGATGACGACTGGGACATCGGCTTCGCATACCTCGCACGCTGTTGTTATGAATTAAAGCTAAAAAAGGAGTTCAGTATATACTTGCGACAAGCCATTGAAAGGAATCCAGAGGAGAGTATAGAGGTACTATCAGACCTCTATCCAGAAGGAACAAGCCCACAAGACTACCCCAATATTCGTATTTTATAACAAACAGAATTATAATTAATAACATATCATTATGAGTTTTATCACATCCATGCTCGGACATCTCAACTATGGCACCATCTTTATTTTGATGCTTCTTGAAAGTACGGTTATCCCTGTACCATCAGAATTAGTTGTTGCCCCAGCTGCCTATCATGCTGCCGCAGGCAACCTTGATATATGGTTGGTAATTCTTTTCTCCACTTTAGGAGCAGACGTTGGTGCAACTATTAACTATCTTGCAGGATGGTATCTTGGTCGCCCTATCATCTATAAGTTTGCCAATAGTAGGTGGGGACACTTGTGTTTGTTGAATCAAGAGAAAGTTGAAAAGAGCGAACGATACTTTGATGAGCATGGTATGGTGGCTACAATCACTGGCCGTCTCTTGCCAGGTATTCGCCATCTTATCTCCATTCCAGCAGGATTGGCGAAGATGAGCTACTGGAAGTTCTTGCTTTATACTACTATAGGTGCAGCCTCATGGCACACTATTCTTGCACTTTTAGGACATTACATGCACTCTTTTGTACCAGAAGATCAGCTCCAAGAGAAGATTTTAGAGTATGGAGAGTATATTAAGTTTGGTCTTATCTTCTTGGTAATTGTTGTTTGTTTTTACTTCCTTGTTAAGTGGTATGTAAAGAAAAAGAAGAACAACAAGAACCATTCACAGCAGGTATAACCCTATATAATAATATTCTACCACAACACTTTTTTATGACTTCAAACGAGAAATACATAGAAGATATAGCTAACGAGCAGCTTCTTTCAGATAAAGAAGAGCAGGAGTTAGCAGAGAAGATAAAGGTTGGTGACGCAAGAGCTTTGGAGAAGTTGACCAAGGCTAACTTGAAGTTTGTTGTTTCATTGGCTCATCAATACCGTAACCGCGGATTGGGTGAAGACGACCTTATCAGTGAGGGAAATATTGGTATGATGTATGCCGCGCAGAAGTTTGATGGTTCAAAAGGTGTACGCTTTGTTGTCTTTGCGGCTCCTTACATCCGTAAAGCTATGGAAGAGGCTATCAAAGAGCAAGCAACACTCTATAAACTTCCTAAGAACGAGACAAGTAGATTTGAACAGAAGCGTTCACATGCTATCTCTATTGATCAGCCTGTACCAGTAGGTAGCAACAATAACTTCACACTTCAGCATATCCTTGAGAATGAAAATGCCAAGCATGCTGACGAACATCTTAACCAAGAAATCCTCAGTAATGAAATCCAAAAAGGATTAGATGTACTTGATGAACGTGAAAAAAGGGTCATCACTTATATCTATGGATTGACTGGAGCACACTATACGATGGCAGAGATTGCGGAGGATATGGGATTAAAACGCGAACGTGTACGCCAGATTCGTGACAAGGCTTTGCGCAAACTTCATAAGAAGATGAAATAAAAGCAGCACAAAGCTGAATAGGATTCATCGAATAATAATCGTACGAAACCAGTCACGAAGAACACCACCATATTGGTCTTGGCTGTCAGCACAGAGTACTATAACTTGGCTTCCGTCTGCAAGGCGGGGGCCAAGACACATACCCTCATAGTTAGCAAGATTCTGACGAAGCAGTCCTAAGGAGGTTTTCCACGTTGCAATCAAAGTCTTCTGCATATACGGACTATCCGTATCAAGTGCTTTTTCTTGACTGATAGTCATAGACTTCACTGGGTCAACACAATAAATCTTATTCTCTACAAACGAACCAATTTTACTTGAGGTTACCACGAATTCACGCTCTAAAACAAGTAATTTTCCATCATCTAAGGCTGCCACTGCTGATACCCCCATTGCATAATTAGACACAGAAGGGTGACTCTCCGCAGCATCCATCAAATAAGCATACTGTTCTTGAGGAACGAAAGAGTCATCGAAACTTTGAAAACGAAGTCTATTCTTCACTTGATTCTTTGCATTAGCTTGTTCTCCATCTATCTTCAACGTACTTTCAGAAGTCGTCCAAAAACGATGCGTATAGGCATTGTAAGTTAGTGCTTCAAAACTATAAGCAGGTATAGCCATACTGAAAACGGAGGGAATAGTAAGCTTCCGACCCGTCAGTTTACCATTCATTCCATATTCTAAGATACTATTATCTGCTTCACGGGATATGAACAACGTGCTGTCCTTAGGAAAGAAAGCTATGCCCTCTTCATCTTTATTCAACTCGCCCGATGATTGGAAACCCTCATTCACAACGTCTTTAATATCTCCACTAACAGAATCTATCTGTATACGAAAGCGAAAGAAGCCACTTTCAGACGTCTTATCAGAAACCACTGCATAACGATCACCACCCAGCCACGTCAATCCGCTATAGTTTCCTTTAGGAACTGTACGCTGAAAGTAATGCTGTGGATTGAGTCTGACAAGCTGTTGAGCTTGTGCAAAAAGCGTAAATGGGAAACAGAAAACAAAGAATAAAATATGCTTGAGTTTTAGTTTCATAACCATGAATATTTGGTTTTAAGCCGTCTAACAATGACTTCCTTTTATCTTAATCAATAAAGTCTTATTATACAAGATAAGGTCAATTAACATCCTTACTATCCTTGGCACATATTGTGCGAAGGCTTCGCACAAGGCGTGCGGAGGGTGAACACCAATGGTGCGGGGACCTAACACAACACAAACGAACCTCAGAAAGAGAACGAAAAGTTGGTTAACTCAATCAGACAACAGCCTTCTTAATCGTTAAACAAGCTATTAGTACATCTCACATAGCCCTCTTGTTATAAAAGAGATATGCGTAGGTCTCATTTATAAAACAAGTACCTACGCAAGCTTTTAATTTACGAATTCAAATTGAATAAGCCTATCCTTCTCCTGTGAACTGCTTCAGACGCTGCTCTTCAGAAAGGCGACAAATAAGCAATTTACCATCCTGTTCAGCTACAATATAGCCGTCAAGACCTTGGATAACAACCTTACGCTCCTCCGTTGTATGAACAATACAGTTCTTACTATCAAACAGATGAACATCTTTACCAATGACAGCATTACCGTAAATATCATGCTGTGTTTGGGCAAGCAACGATCCCCAAGTTCCTAAATCACTCCATCCAAAGTCTGCAGGACATACAAATATCTCTTCAGCCTTTTCCATAATAGCATAATCGACAGAGATATTCTCACACTCTGGATAAACCTCATCAATCACACGTTGTTCATCGGCTGTATCTAAGACATCCATGATACGCTCGAAAATTCTTGCTATACTTGGCTGATAAATACGGAAAGCATTGACAATAGTAGAGGCACTCCAAATGAAGATTCCTGCATTCCAGAAGAAGTTATTCTGCTTGATATATTGTTCTGCTGTTGGTAAATCTGGCTTCTCACGGAACTGATCAACACGATAAATCTCGCGATTACGCGCTGAAGCTGTTGAAAGGTCAGCTTGTATATAGCCATAACCCGTCTCTGGGCGTGTTGGTTTCATACCCAAAGTAACCACAGCATCCGTTTCTGCAGTAAACTTCAAACAGTTAGAAATAACACGTTTGAACTCAGTTTCATTGGTCACAATATGATCACTTGGTGACACCACGATATTAGCCTTTGGGTTCTCTTTCTTGATACGCCAGCTCACGTATGCAATACAAGGTGCTGTATTACGACGGCAAGGCTCGCTCAAGATATGATTCAAAGGTATCTCTGGGAGCTGTTCATGAACTAAAGAGACATACTTTTGGTTCGTGACAACCCACACATTGTCGGAAGGAACAACACCTGCAAAGCGATCATAGGTCAGCTGGATGAGTGATCTACCTACTCCTAAGACATCAATAAACTGCTTAGGACAGTCTGCAGTACTCATCGGCCAGAATCTACCTCCTACGCCACCTGCCATAATGACGAGATGATTATCAGTTTGCGCCATAACTTATTATCAAAAAATTAATATGATTGCAAATATACAAATAAAAATGAATAACGACAATTATTAATGTCGCTTTTTCTTTTTTAGTGATGCTGAGCAAGGATTACTGCGGTAATAAAGCTATAAAATTAGAAATCAAACAGATTCAGACTTCTATCTTCAGTAGGCTTTTCTTTAGGAGTTTCTACCTCGTCATGAAACTGAAGAATCAGTTGTTGAGATAACTGATTATTCTCATTTAGCCTATAAACTCCTTTCCTACTCTTTTCTATAAGAGAGTTGCAAGACTTGCTATTCTTCAAGAGATACATCTGTACATACTTGTGTACGTCTTCTTGATTTAGTGAATTGAAAAGAGAATTACAAGCATTAAAAACATGACGGGAGACTTTCTGAACTGAAAGTCCCTCGTTTCCTGCTTCAGCAAGAACTCGTAATATTTCCTTATCGTATTGCATACAAAAAGGGAGCCTATACCTTTATCATACAGACTCCCCCTCCTGTGTTATAATAATTACTCTAATTATGCAAGAGCAACTTTGTCATTTTCACCTTTAACTTTGCCCTCTTTAAAGAGCCAACCAATGCCAAGATAAACCTCCTCAGTGCTAATATTAGCAGCCTTAGCAATCTCAGCAACTGTCAAAGCCTTGGCTTCAGCAGCAAGAGCATTATAAACATCGCCAGCCTTAAAACCGACATTCTCTGCATTAATAGCTACAACTGACTTCTTAGCAGGAGCTTTCTTAGCAGGAGCCTTCTTTGCTGCTTTAGGAGCAGACTTAACTTCTTTCTTTTCTGTCATAGTTTTACACAATTAAAGTATCATTCAAGCAATCGAATAATTATTTATATGTATTAATCTACTTAAATAATGCAAACATACAAAAGAGTTGTTAACTTTCTTCTGGTGCATGCTATTTATTTGTTGCAAAAGTACATCAAATATTCCAATGTGTCAAATACTTACGACGAAAAATAACAGATAATGAACGCTTTAACTCCTTCAGAGAGATTTTATTGACTTAAGTCAACCGAAAAGAGTGTTATGCCTTCAAATCTAACTTGATTTCCAATTCGTCCAACTGCTTCTGATCAATAAACGAAGGAGCATCCAACATGACATCACGTCCACTATTATTCTTAGGGAATGCGATACAATCACGAATTGAATCGAGACCTGCCATGATACTTACAAAGCGATCAAGACCGAAAGCAAGACCTGCATGAGGTGGTGCACCATACTTGAAAGCATTCATCAAGAAGCCAAACTGTGCCTTAGCACTCTCTGGTGTGAAGCCGAGAACCTCAAACATCTTCTCCTGCAACTGAGTATCGTGAATACGAAGTGAACCACCACCAACTTCGATACCATTGCATACAAAGTCGTATGCCTTTGCTCGTACCTGCTCTGGATGCTCATCCAACAACTTGATATCATCAGGATTAGGCATTGTAAATGGATGGTGAGTAGCCATCAAACGCTGCTCTTCATCACTCCATTCGAACAATGGGAAGTCGACAATCCAAAGACATTTAAATACGTTCTTATCGCGAAGCCCTAAGCGATCGCCCATCTCAAGACGCAGAGAACAAAGCTGAACTTGTGTCTTTCTAACATTGTTACCAGAAAGAATCAACACAAGGTCGCCATCCTTAGCACCTGTTGTTTCCTTAACTTTTAGCAACTGCTCCTCTGTATAGAACTTATCAATAGAACTCTTAATAGTACCATCGGCATTGTACTTAATGAATACAAGACCCTGAGCACCTACCTGTGGACGCTTCACAAAGTCGGTCAATTCGTTAAGTTGCTTGCGGCTATAGTCAGCACAACCAGGAACAACAATACCTCCAATGTAAGCAGCCTCATCAAATACAGAGAATGAACCTGTACCCTTCAAGTCGTCCATCAACTCTACGAACTCCATGCCAAAACGCAAGTCTGGCTTATCAGAACCATAACGCTTCATAGCATCATGCCACTTCATCTGCTCCAACTTAGGAAGCTCTACACCGCGAATCTCACGGAAAAGATGACGTGCCATCTCCTCAAACAGATTGATAACATCATCCTGATCAACGAATGACATCTCACAGTCTATCTGTGTAAACTCTGGCTGACGGTCGGCGCGTAAGTCCTCATCACGGAAACACTTAGCAATCTGGAAGTAGCGATCAAAACCCGCAACCATCAACAACTGCTTCAATGTCTGTGGACTCTGTGGGAGTGCATAGAACTGACCTGGATTCATACGTGATGGTACAACGAAGTCGCGTGCACCCTCTGGTGTTGAACCAATGAGAATAGGTGTCTCAACTTCCATAAACTGTGCAGCATCGAGGAAGTTACGAATAAGAATCGTCATGCGGTGACGTAATTCCATGTTCTTGCGCACTGCCTCACGACGAAGGTCTAAATAGCGATATTTCATACGGAGGTCATCACCACCGTCTGTGTTATCTTCAATTGTGAAAGGAGGAGTTTCTGAGCTACTAAGCACCTTCAACTCCTTAGCAATAATCTCTATATCACCTGTAGGAATCTTGCTATTCTTACTCTGACGCTCATTAACAACACCCTTAACTTGAATGCAATATTCACGTCCTAACTTGTTAGCTTCGCCACAAAGGTCTGCATTATCGGCCTCATTGAAAACTAACTGGGTAATACCATAGCGGTCACGAAGATCGACAAAAGTCATACCTCCCATTTTACGTGCGCGCTGTACCCATCCAGCGAGGGTCACTTCCTTGCCTGCATCCGAAAGGCGCAGCTCTCCACAAGTATTTGTTCTATACATATCTTATTATATGTTTATTATATTTCGCTTCTGCAATCATCCCCAAAAGGGAAATCAAACGTAATTGTTTGGTTTTGATAATCTCCTGCAAAGATACGAACTTTAAATTAAAAATGGGAAACACCTTATAAAAATATAAAGAAAGTTCTGTGGAATTATTGTTAAGTCTGCTATATGAAAGGCGTTAAAATAACAATATCTCCTTAATTATTGTGAAATTTTAATGAAACTATAAACTTTCTCATTACTTTTGCATCGAACTTAATAAATATCAATTAAACAAAGACGACATGAAAAAGTTCTTATTAATGACAGTGATGTTAGTTTTCGGACTGACATTTGCAGTAGCACAGAATCAGGCAGAAATTAAATTTGATAAGGTAACTTACGACTTCGGTACTTTCTCTGACGACAACCCAGTGCATAAAACAACATTCACATTCACAAATGTTGGAAAGGCGCCATTGGTAATTAATCAGATTGTTGCAAGTTGTGGATGCACTATTCCTAACTACGATAAGAGACCGATTGCACCAGGTCAGAAAGGTACGATTGACGTGACATACAACGGAACTGGTAAGTTCCCTGGACACTTCAAGAAGAGTATTACCGTACGAACAAATGGAAAAGTAGAAATGACCCGACTATATATAGAAGGTGTCATGACTGGTAAATAAAACAACAAATTAGAATAATAGAGCCAACTTTTACGCATCTGTAAAAGTTGGCTCTATTGTTTTGTAAACACTGAACAATCAAGTGTTTTGTAATAAAAATTCACAAGTCCCATTTATATTGATGCTTAATTGCATTCGAATTAAGCACCAATTGGCTTCTAAAAGATGCCCTTTTGGAGTCTAACTAACGCCCTTTTGAACCCTTATTAAGCACCTTTAACAACACAACTTTACAATAAACTGATATACTGATAGTTACAAAGTCGATGAAAAGACGAACTTTCTTAGGCTTTTAAGAGTAAATCACCCTAATCGTTGTAAAGTATTTTCACAACTTAATCTTCATCTGGAGTATGAAGAATAATACTTGTTGCACCAATCGTAAAGAGCGTACCGCCTTCAATAACACGACGCTCACGGTCGCCAAGAATCACATTGTCAACAAATGTACCCGTATAAGAAGGACCATCACGCAACACATATTGCAATTTACCATGCTTAT
>ERZ773007.1527-NODE-1527-length-10848-cov-16.580376_pt1 | contig 10848 bp, 8 predicted proteins | sample MGYA00580665_ERZ773007 | MGnify/ENA primary metagenome ERZ773007 (study PRJEB29015, sample SAMEA2738122) | human oral metagenome | biome: human oral; feature: human-associated habitat; material: saliva | place: China | collected 2167 ... | reverse complement strand
ACAGGTCAATCCGTGAAAATCCGCGATTCCGGACACACATTTTGACCCTTAACCCGCACGCGCGAGGGGAACACGTTTCTACGACGCGCCCCTGTCTGAGACGCACTTCTCGGGGAAGGACAGCAGTCGGTCGCGGTAGTGCTCGTACTGCGCGCGGCGCGCCTCGATCTCGGCGGGCAGGCCCGACGAGATGTCGTTGACGAGAGCGTCGAAGCAGTCCAGCAAATCGGCGATACGCCGTTGCTCCGACAAGCCCGGAAGAGGCAACTTCACTGCAGCTAATCCCTTAGCAGAGAGACGCTTGACCTTTCCTTGCGAGACAAAACTACGCTTCTGTCGGTGGTATTCGTCTGAACGCAACCAATACGACAGATAGCGCGGATCTTGTTCATGGTGCAACGCAAATGAATCATCATGGTACGCAACCGCATCAGCACCGAGCCAGGCAACACCAATACCAACGTCTTCTACCGTTTCACCAACAGCAGCAACAATGACATCTCCCTGGAGCGCAAACCTCAGAGAAGAAGAGAATGACTCTTCAATGTAGCTCAGCACGCTCGTAGTACTGACACCATAATGGGTATAGATCTGTCCGTAATGAATTGCTGGGCACCCGGCACCACCCAGCTGATCGAGGGTGAAACGACGGCCACGTTGAATGGATGCGATATCCCCGAGCTTAACCATTTCAACCGGACCGCGGGCTGCCAGGGAATCATAGGAGAGCAAGTGGTTGCGGTAGTGCCCATACTGGGCCCGCCTGGCTTCCAGCTCCGCTTCCAGCTCCGCTTCCAGCGTCGTGAACTGATCCAAGATCCTCGCGATCTCTCGCTGCACTTCCATCGGAGGAACAGGAATGCTCACACCTTCAAGACGTTTCTTTGAGAGATTAAATCGAGTGACGCCACTTGCACAACGACGAATCTGACGACGCACTTCGGACGAAGTGAACAAGTATTTGGCATACCTTGAATTAAACGTAGCGTCGTGCCAACGTAAACATATTGAGAATGAATTCAGATAGACAGGCTCAGAAAAATCTGTTGTAACAACAGCTGTCAATCCTACTTCATCAGCATTCTCAGAAGACCCTGTAAATAGCACGTCACCCCTACACAGAGCAAGCTGCTTCTCATGAGGAAGAACAAGGACTCGACCTTGAGGACGCCGATCAATCTCAATCAGGGAATACACTTCCCTGTAGGTAACAAAGGGTCGAGCATCTTCTATTTCAACAAAGTCGCTCTTGGTCTTTCCAGATAGCCCCCCAAAAAACGACCCCAACTCACCCAGCGGCCGGTATTCCACCCCGTCCGGGCACAGTTCCTCGATCAGTTCGGCGAGGCGGCTCATTGGTCAGCCTCCAGTTCTGCGACGATCGCGTCGATGGAGGCGCGCAGCGCCTGCTGACGCTCCACGATTCCGGCGATCCGAGTGTTCAACTCGACGATGTCCACCTGCTCGCGAGTGTCCTCGGGCTCCACGTAGGAGGACACCGACAGGTTCCAGTCGTTGGCCTGAATGTCGTCGATCGACACCAGGGCGGCCACGTGGTCTACCGCCTGACGCTGCGACACCAGGGAGAGGATCCGCTGCTGATTCTCCGCCGTCAGGCGATTCTTGTTTCCCTCACGCACGCACTCGGCGGACGCGTCTACGAAGAGAACGCTGTGATCGGGACGCGCCTTCTTGAGCACGATGATGCAGGTCGCGATCGTCGTCCCAAAGAACAGGTTCGGCGGCAACTGAATGACCGCATGCACGAAGTTGTTCTCCACCAGGTAGCGACGAATCTTCCCCTCGGCACCGCCGCGGTACAGGACGCCCGGGAACTCAACGATCGCGGCAGTTCCGTCCTCGGCCAGCCAGTGCAGCATATGCATCGTGAAAGCCAGATCCGCCTTTGACTTGGGGGCAAGCACACCCGCAGGAGCGAAGCGCGGGTCGTTGATGAGACCGACATCGTCCTTGCCCTCCCACTTCGTGGAATACGGCGGGTTCGAGACAATCGCGTCGAAAGGCTGATCATCCCAGTGGGCAGGTTCCGTCAAGGTGTCCCCCAGCGCGATGTCGAAGTTCGCAAAATTCACGTCATGGAGGAACATGTTGATGCGGCACAGGTTGTACGTCGTCAGGTTGATCTCCTGCCCGAAGTACTGGCGACGGCTCGAAGGCCCCAGCAGCTTCGCGAACTTCAGGAGTAGAGACCCAGATCCCGCGCACGGGTCATAGACCCGCGCAACATCGGATCGCCCGTCCAGCGCGAGGGTTGCCAGAACCTCGGCGACTTCCTGCGGCGTGTAGAACTCACCGCCTGACTTTCCCGCGCTCGAGGCGTACATCGTCATCAGGAACTCGTAGGCGTCACCAAACGCATCGATTTGCGCGGCACCGTGCGCCAGAGGAAGATCGCCGACAGCATCCATGATCTTCACGAGCTTCGCGTTGCGCTGAGCCACCGTATTGCCCAGCTTGGTCGAGTTGACATCCACGTCGTCGAAGAGGCCACGCAGGTCCGACTCGGAGCCACTACCCCGCGCCGAGTTCTCGATGTATCGAAAGACGCGGGCCAGAGTCTCGTTGAGATCCTCATCGGCCGCCGCGCGCGCCCGCACGTTGCCAAACAGGTCGGAGGGACGGATAAAGAACCCCTTCTCCCTGACGATGGCCTCACGCTCACTTTCCGCATCTGCATCGCTCAGGGCCGCGTAGTCGAAGGCATCAGCCTCCTCGGTGCTTCCACCTTCGGCCAGAATCCCGTCACGCTGCGAGCTGTTCACGTAATCCGTCAGATTCTCAGAGATGAAGCGGTAGAACAGGAATCCGAGGACGTAGCTCTTGAAGTCCCACCCATCCACGCTGCCGCGCAGGTCATTGGCGATGCGCCAGATCGTCTTATGCAACTCCGCTCGTTGGACCACTGCCGCCACTACGCCCTCGATTCCATCACCGGGCTCATACTCACCCGTTCTACTCGCGATGCGCACTCAACCACATGACCGAGGATGAGTGCACGCTTAGCTTACGCCTCGCCCCCACGTTTGCGCCCCACCCACCCCGGCGAAAAGATATAGTCAGCCCCGGCCTCGTCAATTCTTGAATGGACGAGGTCGGGGCCGAGTTGCATCTGGACGACTCAGTTAGTCTTCGTGTTCGTCAGGTGACGACCGATATAGCCGATGTAAACCTTGTGGGTCTTTTTTGTGTCCGCGTAGTAGTACATGCGTGGGGCGTTGCGGTCGTGGTGGGTGGGCGCGAAGTGGGTCCACATCGTGATCTCGCCGCTCGGGTCAACGCTCATCGGCACTGGGAACACACGCTCACGACGCCAGCGCGAATTCCCTTTGACGGTGTCGCTCTCGTTGGACTTATGACGGTGCGGTGAACACGTGCGGTAGCCGTCGGGTGCCGCTTTGAGGAAGTCGTACACGTTACCATTCGCGAAATCACCGGCCTCCCGCGCACGCAGATAGTCGCGCAAGACCAGTATGTAGCGCCAAAAATCCTCCGCGTAGTTTCGCATGCTCAACTCGTCAAGCCGGAGCATCTCCCCCATCATCGCGTCCGGATCACCGAAGACAACGTGTTGGCGCACCTGCTCATGCTCCGCATCACTCGTCATCCAGTCGTAGAGTTCAACCATGTCTGCCGGTGGCCGGTCGAGCATATCTTCCGAGTATCGGTCGTCGGATTCGCGCTGATCTGGATGCGTAGCCTTCCACGCGAGATGACGGTTCTTTTGCTCCAACTCGCGAATCTCCTCGTTCGCATAGAGGAGTCCGATCTCCATATCATCCTTATGCGACGTCAGATCTTCCACTTCGGACCTGAGGTCCGCGAGCTTACGCTCACTCTCCTGCGCCGCCTCAGCGAGGAGTTCCTGTGCGGCTTCTGTTTCCGCACGCGCATGATCACGTTCTCCCTCAAGTTCGATGCACCTGGCGGTCTTCTCCTCCAGTCTCTTCTTCAGCTGCGCGACGGCTCGTTCACGGTCCTCACGCACGCGCGGGTTCGCAAACTCGAGCACGTGCCCGATGAGTCCCCGCAGCTGATCGCTCCAACCAGATCGGGCCGCAGCGGGCTTTGTGCAGCAACGACGAACAAGGCCGACGTTGGGCAGGACACGACGCTTGGATGTGCGGGGCTTTCGCCCATTGTGTGTCAGAAGCGCTCTTGGCTGTGCGGCCCCAACCTCCTGGCGTGGGACTTCCTTACCTGCTTCTTTGCTGCGTGTTTCTTTATCGCGCGCTTCCTCCAGGGGGTGGAAGGTTGGAATTGAGGCCCTGCGCTGGTCGAGTACCTTGTGGGCCTGGAGGAGTTCCTTATCCAGCCCGTTGTCCCACAGGTACTCGCGCGGTGTTCTCGCGATCGTGCGTGCCAGCGCCGGGTGGAAACGTCCCTGCTCCTCGTCGTAGCCACGCAGGAGGGTCGCCGCGGTCAGGACCCTGTGCCGACGCGCATCGATCAGGTCTCCCGGCTGCACGCCCGGCAGGAACGTACGCAGGCTCCCTTGCGGCATGCCAAGCCCCTCACCGATCTTTGCGAGGTAGTCGGCATACACCTGCGGTGTCAGCAAAAAATAGGTGGCGCAGCCCAGTGAGTCACCCGTCAGCGGGGCCAGAATCTGGTGCCACCGGCTTTCCTGCTTCAGAGCTTCCGGTGTATCGCCGTCGGTCAGCGGCGCAGCTACGACCACCGAGGTTCGCCTGCGCGGATCACGGATCCAGCCGATGAGTTCCTCCACCTGGTTGGCGTCGTGGATTGGCTGGAGGGCATCCGACAGCGGCATGTCCCGGTCAAAGACTCCGCCCTCACGGATGAGATCACACACCACTCGTGGAGGTTTCGCGTCCCATTTCCCGTCGCGTGGTGGGACCACCTCCACCCAGATAACCTGCCGATACGCCGACTCCTTCGTGGCGCTCATCGCGTACAGGCGCATCACCCAGTGCTCGCCGTCCTGAGTGCGTTCCACTGTTTCAAAGAGCTGTCGGCTGTAGTGCTTGTCGGCAGAAGTCTCCCTCGTCTTCGTTACGACGAGGTCCATGTGTTGCCCTCGCGATGATAGAAAAGTGCCGAATCGGTAGACGCCCTCGTCGTTACATGCGGCTTGCTCACCCGCCTCCCACAGCGAATACTTGTCGTGCAGCCACTCATGGAAAAGCCGATCAGCGACGCGCAGCGCATCCTCCCGCTCACCTAACTCCAAGACCGCTCGGTACCCACGTGCCATAATTCGCTCCCCCCTTGGGCGTCAATAGACGGAATACTTCTGCCAGCTTACGCCTACAGAACAACCGTCACATTCGAACCAGGGTCGTGCTTACGAGGCGCGCATCACACGCTAAACCCGGGCCTCGTCGATGGATAAACGAGGCCGTGGCCAGGCAGGCGGTCACCACCTCCGTCGAGACCACCGGTACCAGCCCAAGCCCTTCAGAGCGTCATCAACCGATTCCTCGGTGCCGAGACGGTCGAGCGCCTCCGGGTTCTTGTGGTAATACGCGAGCAGACTCTTGACGCGCGAGGGGACGATGCGCAGGTGGGCGAAGGAGATCGGGCATTCGACATCGTCGTCGGTCTTAATCAGCAGGGTCTTGCGCTGGCGATGAGCAATAACGGCAGGCTTCGCCGCCCACGGAATCGTGTAGCTCACGCCATCCTTACCGCACAGCATGACGACATTCTCGGTGAGCACGATGCACTCCTGCCGCGGGGACGAGAACAAGGAACGGCCAACCGCCCCCGCAAGCACGACGAGCGCGAAAGAGGTCGTAGCCCCTAGCCGCACCAACAAAGAGGACACCCCGACAAGCAACGAGAGCCCGTAGAGCACGAAACCCAGACCTGCGCACACGACGGTCACGATGCGCAAGACGGTCAAGCGCACGCTGGGCCGCACCGTCACACACCCATCAGGCGCCATGTCGAGCCTCACCAGCCCACGGGACCAGCCAGCATCCACCGCCGCACCGGCAACGAAGGTCGCGGCGAACATTATCGACGCCACAGCAAAGACCACGTCACGCGCGAGGACTCCCAGGGCTGCAAGGAAAACTCCCACAAGAATGCCAATGAAGGCAACGGCCCACGCCTCGCTCTGTCGCCGATCCGACGGGTACACCGTAAAGAACGTGCCATAGTTCGGCTTGGGTGGGGCCGGCTCGCCGCCAGAGAACGAGGCCGGGGCGGGCTGGCGTGCCCGGGCTTGCTCGGAGCCTCGGTGCACACCATCCTCAGGATCCACAGACTTGCCGTCGAGCGGGGGTTCAAACTTGTTCACAACTCACCTTTCACAGCCCTCGCGTATCCGTCGCTGACACATTCATACTGTCCACCCGAGCACACGCCTCACATCGCGCACCGAGTCTGGTTGTCCGAGCCGCGCACGGGCTTGAGGATCGTCACAATAGTATCCCACCATCTTCTTGAGCTGAGGTTTCGACAGGGGAAGGACTATCAGGGAAGCGATCTTTTCTCGATCTCCGCGATAGCGAATGAGAACCTCATCAACGCCGCGAACACCCGCAACGACAGGACGATCCTTCCAATAAAGAGAATGACAGATTCGGCGCGAATCACGGATAACCATTTTGCGCTTGGTTATCTCAATGCTCTCACCTTTGCCAGAGGCAAAACGCATCATTCCAGCTACTTGTCGATGACAGCTCAGCAAAGCCAGAGCGACGACGCGTCGATACAGTCCATCCTCCAGGTGAATGGCACACCATATCCACCCACTAGTAAACAGGGAAAGAAGGAAAGCGATCACGCCGTGCAGATAAACTCCCATGGCGCTGAGCTCGATCCTGAGTTGCTGCCTACGATCATCATGGCTGATCGACAAAAATAGGCCACCCACATTATAGGCGAGAGGGAGTGACAGTCCGCTTAACACAACCATCAGAAGCAACAGTACACCGAGAGGCACCTTCCCCACATACAGTGCGACAACAGCACCGAATGCGACGAAGACCATAATTCCCATCGCCACCTTCTCGGAAAACGATACTCCTTCATCACGATCGGGAATGGCGTAGAACCGCTGACTACGCTTCCTCTTGCGTGCTATCCAGCCCATATCATACGCTCACCTCGCTTGGACCAACTTTCGCAACAAATTCCGCGTCGCAACCATCACGCCCCCTAAGAGATCGAGCAACGGACAGCCCCGAAGAACGAGGCCCTTAACAGTACTCGACATGTGCCCACAGGGCGTTCGACCGACAGCAGCATGACAGAAAAAGCAGGCATCATGTCGATCGTCATCCCACAGAAGGTTCACCAGCACTGACACTGCCACTCTCAGCTGCACCAGCTGCAAGCATGTCTAGTACTCCGATCTCAGTGAGCAGATGAAGGATCCCCGGCCTCGTAGTCGAGACCGGGGACCACGGGCGTGCTGGCACTGCGGCGCCGCGTTGCATCGCGTGCGTCAGGAGGGGATGACCTCCGTAGCGCTGACCTGGAGGATGCCGGACAGCCCGTCGATGTACTGCTTGATCTTCTTGCGGTTACGGCCGTCCTGCATGAGGTTGGGCATGCCCTTGGTGGCGCAGGTGACCTCGACAATGACGCCGGTCTCGGAGGGGATAAAGCCGACGACGATGTTCTCACCGTAGGAGGTGAAGCTGGTGGGGGTGTCGAAAGTGATGAAGCGGGCGTTCACGTCCGCGCTCGTCAGGACTGCCTTCGGGACCATCGGGACGGCCGCCATGGCCGCCTGGAACACCTGCTCGTACGGCAGCGCGTACTGGAATGCCTGCTTGCTTTCTTTCCAACCCATCAGTGTCTCCTTATGAACGCGGTTGATGTGTCGCCCACTGCGCCAGGGCGACGCGTGGGCCTGTGAAGAAGGGGGTGTCCTCACGCACGTACGGGCGCGCTTCACTGTAGCGCTGGGCGTGTGTCACTCCTTCGAGCCGGTCCAGATTATCAGCTTCGATAGCGATAACGTACTCGTAATCCGACAACGCGAACGCGCAGAGCACGGATACGTCCACGTCCGGGCGCACGCCGAAACCGCGTCGCCCGTAGTCGGCTACGATGCGCGAGCGCTCCCCCGGCTCGATGAGATACCAGTCGTGGATGCCCACGAGGGGGAATACTGTCGCCCAGTCGCGCGCGTCGGCACCGAGGAAGCAGGCGGGAACGTGCCCGTGGAGGAATTCGGCGGGTTGGTGAACGCCCATGCAGCTCCAGACGGGTGTCAGGTGGCGTCCGAGGGCCGACGCGCGCAGGCGGTGATATGCGTCTTGGAGCGTCGCCGGGTCTTCGTTGAGGAGCCAAACCATGAGGTCCGCGTTGGCCCGGAATCCTCCCAGGTCGTACCATCCTCGGATCTGGGCGCCAGAATCTGAGACGTAGCCGAGGGATTCGTCGACGATCCGTTCGCGTTCTTCTTCGTCACGAGGCATCGGCGCGCTGAGCGCGAACACGCAGTAGAGCGCGTAGCTGGGGACGCCCTTCCCTGACCCACCGTCGGGCGCGCCCGCGCACAGCGGCTGGGTGCCAAAGCTTCTGACCGCAGGTGTGCCTCCTCCGAGCGGTGCAGGGTGGTCGCGGGGGCCCGCTGGCCGATTGGACGAGGCCGTCGGGTAGCCTGCGCCGGCGCGGGCAGGCGACGAGGCCGTGGCGGGCTGAGGGACTGTCGGGTACGCGCCAGTGGGATGGGGATACGGCGTGAACATTAGTGCCTCCTGACGTGTTGTCACCCTCATTCTAGGATGTGTCAGGACACATTTTGTGACGTTTGGTCAACGAGTTTGTGCTTGAGTTGAGGCTATACGGGTGGGCGCCGAGGCGGTCGCAACCGCCTCGGCGCCCACCGTGACAAATATTGCCAGGTCGCTCAGCCCATGGGTTCGAAGGGACTCACCGCGACGGAGGGCATCTCCTCGCACACACGCAGCGACAGCTGCAGGCTGGTCGAACCCGAGCCGTTGGTATTCATGATGTCGACATGGTCGGCAGACACGGGCGTGCATCCCGGGACGCCGTCGACGGCCTCGGCGGTGAGCTTCACGCCGATGCGCCCACCCGCGGCAACCGTGTACACGTTGCCCGGATCCTCGCCGTCGCGCGCAGCCTCGGACACGGTGGCACCGTTGGAGGCGAACACAACCGTCGGGAAGCCGCCGATCCAGCACGCGGGCCCCTCGTTCGTGAAGGACATATCCACGTAGGTGGTGCCGCCGATCTCCTGGTTGCTCGCGATGGCGGGCTGGAGGTTGTTCAGGTCGCACTGCGCCTCGTTGTCGGCGGTGTCGACCTCGGGTGCCTGGTTACCCCGGTCGACCGAGCCGCTTTGGACCATGTCGCCACTCTGGGCGCCCATGCCACTCTGGGCGGGCTGACCACTCGAGGCTGCGGACGCGCTGGGCGTCGCGGGAGCGGACGTGGTACCCGACTGGGGCTGAGCACCGTTCGGCGAACATGCGCTCGCTCCCAGGACGAGGGCGGTCAGTGCGGTCACGGCAAAGAGGCGTCGCGTGTTGATCATGCACCCATCCTATGAAAACCAGCGGCACCGCTCCCCCGCCACGCCGGTCGTCACCAAGTGGTGACAAGCCGCGCACCGCGCCAGACGAGCGGGGCCGCCCCGGCCTCGTCAATACTCGGAATCATCCCGGGCAGGCGAGCGACCAGAGCGGCCCCGACCCCAGCTCCCCTATTCGGAAACCGGTTCGATCTCGACGGGCGCGACGTCCATCTCGGCGAGCGGAACCAGGCGATCCTTGCGGGCATGGTGGTAGCCCCACCACACGACGCCGAAGAGCGGCAGGCCAATGTAGGAGGAGGCAACCTCCCAGACCTGGCCGTGAATGACCGCCTCGTAGTTCTGACCCGCCATGACCACCAGGCACATGATGAACGCGATGATCGGCCCGGCCGGGAAGAACGGCGAGCGATACGGCAGGTCCTCCAGGCGATACCCCTGCAGCAGGTAGGCGCTGCGGAAGCGAATGTGGCTCACCGCGATACCCAGCCACATGATGATGCCCGAAATGCCGACAATGTTGACCAGCCAAATGTAGGCGTCATTAAAGACGAGCTGCGTCATGAAACCAAACGCCGCCGTCACCGTCGTCACGGCCATCGCGTAGCCGGGCACGCCACCCTTCGTGACCTTCGCGAAGATCGCGGGCGCCTGGTGCTTGAGGGCCATCGAGTGCAGCATGCGCGAGGCCGCGTACAGGCCCGAGTTACCGGCCGAAAGAATCGACGTCAGGATGACGGCGTTCATGACGGCCGCCGCCGCGCCGATGCCCATGCGCGCGAAGACAAGCGTGAAGGGCGACTGTGCGACAGCCTCCGTGCTCTCTTCGGCGGCGCTCAGCAGGCTCGGATCCGTGTACGGCAGCAGCGTGCCGATGACCGCGATCGCGCCGATGTAGAAGAACATGATGCGCCAGAACACCGTGCGGATCGAGCGCGGCACGTCCCTGCGCGGATTCTCGGATTCGCCCGCTGCTACGCCCACCAGCTCCGTGCCCTGGAAGGAAAAGCCCGCGATCATAAAGACCGCGATGACGCCCACGAAACCGTTATGGAAGGGCGCGTCCCCGATCGTCCAATTCGACAGACCCGGAGAGTTGTCGCCCATCAGTCCGGCGATCATGAAGACGCCCGACATGACAAAGACGATGACAATGACGACCTTGATGGCGGCCAACCAGAATTCGGCCTCACCATAGACCCTCGCCGAGAGCGCGTTGAGCCCAACGACGATGACGAGGAAAACCACCGCCCATATCCACGAGGGCACAGAGGGGAACCAATAGGCCATGACCAGGCCCGATGCCACGAGGTCCGCGGCCACCGTCACCGCCCAGTTGAACCAGT
>ERZ773007.1523-NODE-1523-length-10858-cov-51.879756_pt1 | contig 10858 bp, 6 predicted proteins | sample MGYA00580665_ERZ773007 | MGnify/ENA primary metagenome ERZ773007 (study PRJEB29015, sample SAMEA2738122) | human oral metagenome | biome: human oral; feature: human-associated habitat; material: saliva | place: China | collected 2167 ... | reverse complement strand
GCACGTCGTCGTCGTTCTCGCCGATGCCGGCGGTGAAGGTGATGACGTCCAGGCCACCGAGCTCAGCGGCGTAGGAACCCACGTGCTTCAGCAGGCGATTGATATACACGTCCATGGCGGTACGGGCGCGCTGCTGGGGCGCGGGATGGATCTGCGGTAGATGTGGGACTGTGAAAGCAAGCTTGTGTTATGAAAATGGACGTGTGGCTATTCGGAGCTCTTGTGTGCTTGTTTCGTGGGTTTTAATTCGTAAACCCCCGTCACACTCTCTGTAATGTAATAAGAGGTGATCGCAGGATACTTGCGAGCAATGATCTCCCATACTTTTGGCCAATTGATGCTGAGTCCAGAAGAGATTTCTGAAAAATAGTCCAATTTGTTTTGGGAGCCTCCAAATTTGAAAGAAATCTCCATGTCGCAAATTTTTGATGAAAAGAAATTGTTGAAGGCGGCGACTTCTTCATCTTCGAGGGCTAGATAGCCTTTTTTGTTAGGTGCGTTTGTGGCAAATCCGAGAATTAGATTAAGGACAATAATGAGTCGAAGAAGATCTCCGGCAAGGACAGCTGGAGAGATTGGCGTGTTGTCGTGCGTCCATATTGATAGACTTTGTTGCTTCTCTTTGACATTCTCTAGCGTTAGCCATTCGGTGAGCGATGTCTTAAAGTATGTAAGGAGGGGTGAAAGTATGGCTCGTGTATTTTGAATTAGCTTATCAACATCCCTTATTTCTCCGATTTGTCTATTTGTTCCTATGGCTTCACTTGTTCCGATGTCGATGATTCGAATGTCTACTGGTGTGAGAGAGCCGGGGGTTCCAATGTCTGTGAATTGAAGTAGATTAGTTCTTGTCTTTTCGTTATCCAGGATCAGTAGATTGCCTGCGTGTAAGTCGCCGTGTGTCATTTCATTTTCGTATAATGCGCTGGTGCACAAGAGTAGTCCACTGGTCACATTTAATGCTTGTGCGCAACTGCGAAGCTTGAGAGTCTGGAGGCGCATTTTATCTGTCTTTGCGTCGCTCTCAAGTTCTTGTAGTGATAGATTTCGAAGTTTGATCCACTCTTTAAGGGTCTTTGCGTTGTTCACGATTTCCATAACCGCAAAGAAAATCTTTGACGGGTATTCATAGATTCCGGCGTCGTTGATGTGTGCTACGGAATTTCCTAGGTCTCGATTTGCATTCTTTTTTGCTTCGTTTTTCGCTTTTTTAAAGTCGCTAGCTTTCTCTGGTCTCCAGACCTTGATTGCCTGTTGAATGTTGAGAATTTGATGTGAAGCGCGGAATAGTACGCCGTTAGCTCCTTCTTCGCTGAGTGGCTCGTCTTCGAAGCGTAGTCGTTCAAATCCCGGGTGGCATTTGCATGTTCCAATGGGCTTATTGTCGTAGTAAAGGCGCCCCCGCTTAACTTTAAATAGATGTCCGCTCATGCTCATTTTCCTTGCTGTCTATTTGTTGTGTGTGATTCAAGCTAAAGTCGTATATTGTGTAGGGTGTGGATTATGTTTACTCACCTCTGCCTGAATAGTGATTTGCTGTATAACTCAACTTCCATCTAACGAAGAAGCGACTCCTGCTACGAGTATGATAAGTGTGCTATCCACTCCGCCAGGGTCGACACGTCGCTGTTCATGAGGGCCTCCTCGCTCGCTACTCTCTCAGGATACGCCCGAGGCCGGGGCCCACGTGGGAACCCCGGCCTCGTCGTGGCCTGAGAATCAGGCGAAGGTCAGCGCCTGGCGAGCGATCGCCAGCCCCCGGCGAGAGCCTGTGCGCGTCGAAAACGCAGTCTGGCGCTCAACGTGACGGTTTGCCCGGGCTGGGAGCGCTTGCGCGTGCGTGCACGAGCTGGAGGCGGGAGAGATTCTCGGGAGACATACCGGTCAGGGAGTCGAGGTGTGGCCGGACTCTGTCGAGAATCCCGATGTGGTGGATATTGGGGATATAGGACACTACGTGTTGCTGTGCGCGTGCTGGGGGTTGCTTGTGTGCCCGTGGGTTTTCAAGGCACCGGGCCCGGCCGTGGGGCAGGGCTGTGTGCCCGTGCGCGGCGCGGCCAGGCCCTGCGGTCTCTCCGGCACCTTCCGCACCGGTGGGGCCTTCTCGGCTGATGTTGCTCGGCGCGTTGCCCTGATACCCAGCTATGGTTACCGACCAGCAATTTCGCACGTAATTCCACTATGACTCATTCAAACATCGAATTTGCATCGGCGGAATTGCAACGTTTTTCGGCTGTCTCGAAAATGACCGCGATAAATTACGTGCGAGATTTGGCTGGCGGTGGTGTCGGTGCTGCCCGCGTCCGCCGCGGCCTGGCTCTGCGGAGTCCGCATTTTGTCTTGTGTTCTCGTGCGCTGCACCCGAACCGTAGGCATTGCGCCCCTTCTGATCGGGTGCAGCGTGCCGTAACAGGTGTAGCGCCTCATCGTGGTGCGTGTGGACGACATGGGGGCGCATAATGGCTTGTTGCTAAGTGGTGTTACACCATTTAGCGGGGTATTACACCAGCTCGGAAGTGGTGTAATGCTCCCTAACTGGTGTAATGCTCCCTAAATGGTGCAGCGTTCTCCGGCTGTGCACTGGATTGTTGTCGCCGATAAGGTGGTGGGTGTCGTCGGCGTAGTGTCAGCCCGCCAACCACTATGTGGGGGCAGGTATCCGAGTGATTGCTTGTTATGGTTCGGTGGCAATGGGAGTTTTGCAGCATTAGAGGCTGGCTGGCGGTGCGTCGCCGGCATATCGTGGTTCTAATGACGCCATTTCCCCCGTTTGGTGACGGTGAAATCACGGTTTGAGGCGGTAGGGTGCTCAAAGTGCAGACCACCTCGGCGAAGAACGCTGAAAACGGGCTGTTGCGGGCGAGGTGGTCTGCGTTTTGGGCGCAACAGTGTCTGGCGCGGTGTGCTGCTCGCACGCCAACCCCTGAACATGCACGGTAACCCGTTGATACGCACGTAAACCCCTAGATGTGCACCTGGGCGGGGCCGCCCGGGCGCAGGTCATCGGGCCCGCGTGCGAGTTAAAGGGCCCACGTACACGTCATCGGGTTAACGTGCGGATGAGAGGGCCCAAGAAAATTGACAGGCTCGATGAAGTCCTACCGTGACGGATCATGGGGCAACCACACGCACGGCACAATGCAGTATTCACAGGAAGGAGGCAAATACGACCAACTAAAATACCGACTTTCCCGTACCACAAAGCCGAAAAGTCGCGCTACCGGTAAGACGTAGTGTCCTATAACCCGAAATAAAAGCACCAGCTTCGCCAACCTCGTCGATGTAAGCGATGAGCATGTTTCTCCTCACAGAGAGACGCAAAAACCCACGGCGCAACGTGTGCGCTCGTAGGCCCGCGGATTGGCACTCTGCGAGGACTTGCTTGCCGTTACCACTGTTGATTGTGGTCGGCGTGTGGGTGGGAAGTCAATGCACCTGATGGATACGCCCGAGGCCGGGGCCCACGTGGGAACCCCGGCCTCGTCGTAGCCTGAGAATCAGGCGAAGGTGAGCGCCTGGCGAGCGATCGCCAGCTCCTCGTTGGTCGGGTAGACGACGAGGGTCACGGCCGAGTCGGGAGCGGACACGATGCGCGGTTCCTTGATGCGGCCCTTGTTGGCCTCGACGTCGATCTTGACGCCGAAGGGGGCGAGGGCCTCGGCCAGCTCGCGGCGCACGTCGTCGTCGTTCTCGCCGATGCCGGCGGTGAAGGTGATGACGTCCAGGCCGCCGAGCTCAGCGGCGTAGGAACCCACGTACTTCAGCAGGCGGTTGATGTACACGTCCATGGCGGTACGGGCGCGCTTGGAAGCCTCGGGGTCGGAGGTGTTGTTGATGACCTCCCACACGGAGCGCATGTCGGACTCGCCCGTCATGCCCTTCATGCCGGACTTCTTGTTGAAGAGGGTGTCGACCTCGTCGACGCTCATGCCGGCGACGCGCTGCAGGTGGAACACGACGGCGGGGTCGATGTCGCCGGTGCGGGTGCCCATCATGAGGCCCTCGAGGGGGGTCAGGCCCATGGAGGTGTCGATCGGCTTGCCGTTCTTGACGGCGGAAGCGGACGCGCCGTTGCCCAGGTGCAGGACGATCTGCTTGAGGTCGTCGCGGCCCAGCATCTTGGAGATTTCCTGGGAGACGAACTGGTGGGAGGTGCCGTGGGCGCCGTAGCGGCGCACCGAGTACTTCTCGGCGGTCTCGGTCTCGAGGGCGTACAGGGCGGCCTTGTCGGGCAGCTGCTGGAAGAACGCGGTGTCGAAGACGGCGACGTGGGGGACGTCGGGCATGAGCTGACGCGCCACGTCGATGCCCTTGAGGTGGGCGGGGTTGTGCAGGGGTGCCAGCGGGCACAGCTCTTCGATGAGATCGCGGACCTCGTTGGTGATGAGGGCTGGGCCGTCGAAGTGGCGGCCGCCCTGAACGACGCGGTGGCCGACGGCGAGGATGCCGGCCTCGGCCAGGTTCGGGCCCTCCGTGTCGAAGAGGCGCAGGACCTCGCGCATGCCGACGGTGTGGTCGGGAACCGGGAGCTCTTCCTCGGTGACGGCGTCGCCGTGCACGTGCTTGATGAGGCCCATGGGGTCGCCGATGCGCTCGACGAGGCCCTTGGCGATAGCGTCGCCGGTCTCGGGATCGACGAGCTGGTACTTGATGGAGGAGGAACCGGAGTTAATAACGAGGACGGAGGACGAGGACACGCGTTCGCCTTTCGTGTTGGGGGGATGGGGAGGAAAAAGTACGAGGCCGGGGCCCGGTTACCGTCAATAGTAACCGGACCCCGGGACCTGGGTCCCGTCAGCCCTGGGCCTGGACGGCGGTCAGGGCGACGGTGTTGACGATGTCTTCGACGAGGGCGCCGCGCGACAGGTCGTTGACGGGCTTGTTGAGGCCCTGCAGGACGGGGCCGACGGCGAGCGCGCCGGAGGAGCGCTGGACCGCCTTGTAGCCGATGTTTCCGGCTTCCAGCGAGGGGAAGACGAAGACGGTGGCCTTGCCGGCGACCTCGGAGCCGGGCAGCTTCTTGGAGGCGACGGCCTCGTCGACGGCTGCGTCGAACTGGATGGGGCCTTCGATGGCCAGCTCGGGGGCCTTCTCGCGGGCGAGGCGGGTGGCCTCGACGACGACGTCAACGTCGGGGCCGGCCCCGGAGGTGCCGGTGGAGTAGGAGAGCATGGCGACGCGCGGGGTGACGCCGAACTGGGCGGCGGTGCGCGCGGAGGTCACGGCGATGTCGGCCAGCTGCTCGGCGGTGGGGTTGGGGTTGACGGCGCAGTCGCCGAAGGCCCACACGCGGTCCTTCATCGCCATGAGGAAGATGGAGGAGACGACGGAGACGCCGGGAGCGGTCTTGATGATCTGGAAGGAGGGAACGATCGTGTGCGCAGTCGTGTGGGCGGCGCCCGAGACCATGCCGTCGGCGTCGCCCATGTGGACCATCATGGTGCCGAAGTAGGACACGTCGGTGACCTTCTCGCGGGCCTGCTCGAGGGTGACGCCCTTCTTGGCGCGCAGGCGCGCGAACTCTTCGGCGTAGCGTTCACGGTAGGTGGGGTCGTCCACCGAGACGACCTGGGCGGCGCTCAGGTCGAGGCCGAGCTCGCCGGCGCGCGTGGCGACGTAGTTCGAGTCGCCCACGAAGGTAATGTCGGCGATGCCGGCGGCGAGGACCTGGGCGGCGGCCTGCAGGACGCGGTCGTCGTCGGGTTCGGGCAGGACGATGCGCTTGCGGTCGGCGCGGGCGCGCTCGATGAGGTCGGCCTGGAAGGCGAGCGGGGTGACGACCGTGGGAGTGGCTGCGGCGCGCAGCGTGGCGGCAGCGTCCTCACCCAGGGGCAGGGTCAGGACAGGCACGTCGACCTCGAGTGAGGGAGTGCCACCGGTCAGGATCACGGCGACGACGGAGGCGGCAGCGGCCTCAGCGCGCAGGCGGGCGGCGGCGATTTCCTCGGTGAGCAGCTCGGCGCTGGCACCCTCGGCGTCGAAGGCGAGGACGACGCCCGCGCGGGTGGAGGCAGCGAGGTTCAGGTTCCAGGCCACGTGATCGAAGGCGCGGTTCGAGGCCTCGCGGGCGGGGGCGATGAGCGCGTCCTCGCCGACTGCACGGACAGATTCGACCGCTGCGGGCAGCGCGGAGGCGGGGTGCAGGGCCGCGTCGGTGGCGGTCGTGCCGGCCAGGGCGTCGACGGTGGTGACACCGAGAACGCGGGCCAGGTCGTCAGTGGCGAGGGCAGCTGCCTCCGACGAACCGGGGGCGACGACGATGAAACGAGACACTCGAATACTCCTTTGGGACGAGAAGATATGGTGTGGCCGGAAAGCCTTTAGTCCTATCCTAAACCCGCTTGCCGTCATTTTGTGATGCTCTTTCGGCTCGAGGCCGGGGCTGTGGATGCGGGAACAAGGGCAATCGCTGACCGATTGTGTCGGATCGTACGCTAGGGTAGGGGGCGTGGAAAACGAGGAGACAACCGTGCGCACACGACTGGGTGCGTTTCTCGGCGCTACCCTGAGCGCGGGTGGTGTCCTCGGCGTCATCGCTCTGGCTGTGACAGATCACCGACATCGTGCGGTCATGCTGCTGGTCGCAGTCCTCGTCGGAATGGGGATCGTGCGCCTGTGGACGCCCGGGCGACCCTGGTTTGCCTCACGCGGGCGCCTCGCCGACGCGATTGTGTACGTGATTCTCGCCGCGATTATCTGGTATCTAGCTCCCTTTGTGTCGACGATGGCGGTGCGCTGAAAGCCTGGGGATCGTTGAATCCACGTAGGAAACCACGGCCTCGTCAACAGTGAGTGGGACGGAGGAGAGACGTGGCGCATATCCCGTATCGTGGTTTCGGATTCAAGAATTCGTAAAGGTCGGGCATTCTATGGGTGACCCATCGTCCCTAATCTCAAGGTGAAACACATGCGCGCGTTCCTGCGTAAGTCCGGAATCCTCGTGTGGGTGATCGCTGCGATCATCCTAGCGACTGCCCTCGGATCGATCCGAATCGGCGGAGACCACCTGGTCCCCGTGGAGATCGGTCGTATCTTCGCGACGTTCTCGGCTATCTTCAGCCAGTTCCTGTCCTTTTCTATTCCGCTCATCATTGTCGGCCTGGTGACTCCCGCGATCGCTGATCTCGGGCGCGGCGCCGGAAAGTGGCTGGGTATTACAACGGCCATCGCCTACGGGTCGACGCTCTTCTCAGGCTTCCTGACGTTCCTGGTGTGCGCCTCCCTGTTCCCGCGGCTCCTCGGCTCCACCCAGCTGGCATCGGTGAGTGAACCCGGCAGCGCGCTCGAGTCATACTTCACGATCGAGATGCCCGCTCCCCTGCAGGTCATGACGGCGCTGCTGCTCTCCTTCGTGGTTGGTCTGGGCCTGTCGATGGTTCCGCGCGGCGTGCTGCGTAAGGGGTTCATCGAGTTCCGCGCGATCATTACGCGCCTCATTGAGACGATCATCATCCCGCTGCTGCCCCTGCATATTTTCGGTATTTTCCTGAACCTGACGTACACGGGCGAGGCCGCCTCCGTTATTCGTACGCTGCTGCGCGTCGTGGTCGTCGTCCTGGTCCTTGAGGTCGTCATCCTGGCCACCCAGTTCTGCTTCGCGGGCGCGATTGCTCGCCGCAACCCCATCAAGGCTCTGCTGACCATGATGCCCGCCTACCTGACGGCGCTGGGCACCTCGTCCTCGGCTGCGACCATTCCGGTGACGCTGCGCCAGACCAAGAAGAACGGCGTCTCTGACGCGGTTGCTTCCTTCACCATCCCGCTGTGTGCGACGATCCACCTGGCCGGCTCGACGTCCAAGATTTTCTCGTTCGCCTTCGCGATTGTTTTGACCCAGGGCCTGTCCGTCTCCACCCTGCAATGGGTCGGCTTCATCTTCATGCTCGGTATCACGATGGTCGCAGCCCCCGGCGTCCCCGGCGGCGCCATCATGGCGGCCACGGGCCTGCTCAGCTCCATGCTGGGCTTCGACGATGCTCAGGTTGCTCTCATGATCGCCACCTACATCGCGCTGGATTCCTTCGGTACGGCCACGAACGTGACGGGCGACGGTGCGATCGCGCTCGTCGTGGACCGTATGGCACACGGGTCGATCGGCAATGAAGGAGACCCGGAAAACGCCCGAGAGCTGGCCTTTGATGGCATGGCGTACCTGGATCGTGTCTCGGTTGAGGGTGTCGTGAGCCCCGAGGAACTCGCTGATTCCGCTGCCCGTAACGGCACGGAAGCGACAGCGTAAGGTTTCGTTCGTCGGTTTCGTGCGCGTCCGCCGCTCTCGGCGGGCGCGCACGTCTCGTTTGTCGAGCAATGGGAGTTAGGCCCTAGTGGTTGGAGGCCCAGGTCACGTAGAATGGGGGACGATAGGCACACCGGGCTTTCCGGCCCCTCCATCAATGAAAGCTGGCAGAAATATGAGCACAGTTCGTATCGGTGTCCTGACCTCGGGCGGCGATGCCCAGGGCATGAACGCGACCGTCCGCGCAGTGGTGCGCACGGCCCTGGCGAGGGGGGCGCAGCCCTATGCGATCCTTGAGGGCTGGCAGGGGGCGTGCGACGGGGGCGATTCCATCAAGAAGCTGGAGTGGTCGGACGTGTCCTCGATCCTTGCAGAAGGCGGCACGGTCATCGGCACGGCTCGCTGCGCCGAATTCCGCACGTACGAGGGGCGTCACCGCGCAGCCGCGAACCTGCTGGAGCACGGCATCGACCACCTGGTTGTCATCGGAGGTGACGGCTCTTTGTCGGGTACGAACGAGTTCCGCCGCGAATGGTCCCAGCACCTGGCCGAACTCGTTGCGGAGGGCGCTATCACGCAGGAGTTCGCTGATGCCCACCCGTCCCTGATCATTGTCGGCCTGGTTGGTTCGATTGATAACGACATGGTGGGCACGGATATGACGATCGGCGCGGATACCGCCCTGCACCGCATCCTGGATGCGATCGATCAGCTGACCAGTACCGCTGCTTCTCACCAACGCACCTTCGTCGTCGAGGTCATGGGACGTCATTGCGGCTACCTGCCTCTCATGGCGGCCGTCGCAGGTGGCGCGGACTATGTCTTTACCCCCGAGGATCCGGTGGGGCAGGGGTGGCAGGATGATCTGGCCGAGCACCTGCGCCTGGGGCGTGCGGCCGGACGTCGTGAGTCCATCGTCCTGGTTGCGGAAGGCGCACACGATCGCGAGGGCAACGAGCTGTCGACTCAGCTGATCGCTGACACGATCCAGGAGCGCACGGGTGAGGATGCCCGCGTGACGATCCTGGGCCACGTGCAGCGCGGCGGGACGCCGTCTGCCTACGACCGTTGGATGTCGACCCTGTTGGGTTATGCGGCGGTCCAGGAGATCCTGGCGTCCACAGGCGAGGACGAACCCATGATCCTGGGCGTTCGTCGCAACCGCATCACTCGCGTCCCCCTCATGAAGGCTGTACGCGACACTCGAGCTGTCAAGGACTACATTGCCGCCGGCGACTACGAAGCCGCCCAGGCATCGCGCGGCTCGTCTTTCTCTTCGATGGTTGGTATCTACCACCTGCTCTCAACGCCTCCCCAGTTGATCCCTGAACCAACGGGTGACGTCAAGCGTGTCGCAATTCTGCATGCGGGCGGTTTGGCCCCCGGCATGAACACGGCTGCTCGTGTTGCCGTGCGTCTGGGTATTGCGCGGGGCTGGACGATGCTGGGCGTCGATGGCTCGTGGAGCGGCCTGGCCGATGATCGCGTGCGCGAACTGAGTTGGTCGGACGTCGAAGGTTGGGCGTTCAAGGGCGGTGCCGAGCTGGGTACAAAACGTGATGTTCCGCCGGTCGAGCAGTTCTACGCACTGGGCCGGGCGATTGAACGTAATGAGATCGATGCGCTCTTCGTTATCGGGGGCATGAACGCCTACTTGGGCGTGTATGCGATCCAGGCGGAGAAAGACCGCTACCCGGCGTTCCGTATCCCGATGCTGCTCATTCCCGCGTCGATTGATAACAACCTGCCGGGATGCGAGCTCGCGATCGGTACCGACACGGCGATCAACAACGCTACGTGGGCGATCGACCGCATCAAGGAGAGCGCAGCCGCGTCCAAGCGTTGTTTCATCGCTGAGACGATGGGGCGGCGCTGCGGTTACCTGACGTTCATGAGCGCCCTTGCCAGCGGTGCCGAGTACATGTACATCAACGAGGAGTCCCCTTCCCTCCAGCAGATCGCCGCTGATGCAGAGCGTATGGTGAGTTCCTTCAAGTCGGGTCGACGTCTGTTCCTGACGCTGGTCAACGAGTCGGCATCCCAGTATTATGATCGCGATTTCTTGGCCGATGTGTTCAACGCCGAGTCCGAGGGTATCTACGACGTGCGTCACCAGGCCCTCGGCCACATGCAGCAGGGTGGATCGCCGTCGCCCTACGACCGTCTGCTTGCCACGCGCCTGATGGCCCGCGCGTTTGATCAGCTCGTGGCCCAGTTTGAGTGCGGGGATCCGCGCGCCTATTACATTGGGCAGGTAGGCTCCGCCGTTGAGGCTCGCCCTGTCAAGCACATGTTTGACGACCTGGACATTGATAACCGCCGCCCCTTCGCCCAGTGGTGGCTTGATCTCGTCCCCGTCCAGCGTATTGTCTCCCTGCAGAACCCGGGTATTGAGGCGGCCCCCATCCCCATCGACGACCTCGTCGAGTAACAGGTCGGCGCTGGTTTCCCAGTGATTACGAGGCCGTGGTTCCCTGAGCGTTCATGGGACCACGGCCTCGTTTGTTGTTGGGGCGACCAGTGTGACCTGGCGCGTTTGGCCCGCTAGACTGGTGTTACATCTCTTTCTACTGTCAGGAGCACCCATGAGTGATATCCCCGTGATCGACCCGACGATGACCC
>ERZ773007.1515-NODE-1515-length-10874-cov-6.096127_pt1 | contig 10874 bp, 7 predicted proteins | sample MGYA00580665_ERZ773007 | MGnify/ENA primary metagenome ERZ773007 (study PRJEB29015, sample SAMEA2738122) | human oral metagenome | biome: human oral; feature: human-associated habitat; material: saliva | place: China | collected 2167 ... | reverse complement strand
AACAGGTGAGGTGGCTTCCCTTTAGAGGGAGGATCCATTGAGTCTACGACCCACTGAATCTAATGCCATCTTGCTCATGGAGGGCTATTTACGAAGCCTTAGTATACAGCTTCAGCCCTCGTCAGGACAAGTAACATAACAACCCCTAAAATAGAATGTATATGAAGAAACTTTCTTTGGTTCTTTGCGCTACGATGCTTGCTGGCATTGGTAGCAAGGCTATGGCTCAGGTGCAGGATGTTAGCTTCACGGTCGCACCCGTAGTAGGCTACACCCACTGGGACAGCAAGCTTAACCTCGGTGACTCACCCTTCTGGGGTGTGCGCGCTGGCTTCGGCTTCGGCCCCCTCGTTGAGATCCGCGGGATCTATGAGCGTAGCTTTGACCTCAAGGGCAAGCTCAAGAACAATTCCTCGACTCCCTCATGGCTCCTCAACTGGGCTGACAAGCTCGAAGACTCCAACGTAGACATCAAGCGCTACGGTGGTGAACTCAAGTTCAACCTCTGGTCTAACTCCTTCGTCACGCCTTACCTCACCGCAGGTGGTGGTATCATGGAGTTCGGCTACACGGCTACGCCCGTCGGTGGCGCAGCTACGAGCTACAAGGAAAAGCAGATCTACGGCGCTGGTGGTGTCGGTCTGAAGTTCAACATGGGCCGTCGCGTATCACTCTCGCTCGAAGGCAAGGATCTTATCTTCAACGTCAATCCAAGCAACCGCTACCTCGCTTCTGCCGCTAACGGTGGTGACCAGCTCCACAACTGGACGGGTCAGGCTTCGCTTGACATCTACTTCGGTGGCACGGACTACGACTCTGGCGATGCGATCTCTCGCGCGTACCGTAACATGTACTCCGATGGCTTCCGTGGCGTTAAGTTCGTCCTCGAGCCCGGTATCGCTTATGTAGACTACCCCGCTGCTTCAGGTCTTAAGCCTCAGTGGTTCCTCGGTGGTTCTGCAGGGTTTGACTTCTCGTCGATCTTCGGTATCCGCGGGTTCTACTACTCAGCTACGAAGACTCCTGGTACGCTCGACTTCAACCTGAACAACGAGCTCCGCATGTACGGGGGTAACTTCATCGCTCGTCTGAATATGCCTCGCGGTCTGACGCCTTACCTCAACCTCGGTGCTGGTTATCGCGAAGTCACGGGTAAGTTCACGCCTACCATCACGGGTGCTACGCCTAAGAGCGGCCTCTTCCTCTTCGGTGGTGGTGGTCTTGAGATCCCCCTCTTCAAGTATGTCGCTCTCTACGGTAGCGTCAACGCTATGCTGAGCGAACAGGAAAATCCTGCTATCACGAGCGTCACCGACCCTGCTGACGTGAAGGTCAACGCCTTCTACCAGGCTGGTGTCCGCTTCAACTTCGGTCGCTCTAACCGCGATGGTCGTGAGCTCTACCAGAGCTACAGCGATGCTCAGACCCGCTCTGAAGTCGCTCGCCTGCAGGAATCCAACCTTGAGGAAATGAACGCTCTGCGTGCAGACTACGACGCTCGTATCAAGAAGCTCAACGCTCAGCGTGCTGACTACGAAGCTCGTATCAAGAAGCTCAACGAAGAGCTGGCTGATGCTGTCTCTCGCCGCGACACCGTCACGGTGACCCGCGTACTGCGTGAGAAGAGCGAAGTAGCTGACCGCATCACGGACGTCGACAACCAGACGGCTCAGGTCGCTACCCAGAAGCCTCAGGTCGCTCAGCAGGGCCGTACGGTCACGCTGACCAAGGCTCAGTTCGACGCTCTCGTCAATCAGGTCGTCAGCGACCTCAAGCGTGAGAAGGGCTCACAGGTATCTGTATCTGATGTCACGGGTAGCAACCTCTCTGACCTCGATAAGATCCTCCTCTTGAACGCTCTCTATCGTAGCCCCTACGCTGCTCCTAACTTCCTCGGCCAGCCCGTACAGGCTCAGCCCCAGCAGACCCAGGACGCCTCTAAGGTAGACCCCAGCATCGCTCTCGTCAAGCGCCTCGACCAGGTCATCGACCGCCTCGACGCTATCAACACGACGCAGGCTCAGCAGATCGCTGGTGCTCAGCAGTCGGGTAAGTCCAGCGATGACATCCGCCTCATCGAGCAGTATCTGCAGAATGAGCAGAACCGTCGCGACCGCATCATCGTCGCTGGTCAGAACGAGAAGGATGAAGTCTACGCTAAGGAAGTCAAGGTAAAGCCTGCTAAGGAAACGCTGAAGTTCAACCGTGCTGCCCTCTTCGTAGGTCCTAACTTCGGTGATCAGGTCGGTGTCAACGTAGGTGCTCGCGGCTACATGCAGATCCTCGACTCTCAGTTCGACTTCGCTCCCGATGCTTATGTAGCCTTCGGTAAGAAGACGGGCTTCGGTCTGAACGCTAACGTCCTCTACAACCTGCCTACCTTCCTCGACGGGGCTATCACGCCTTACCTCGGTGTCGGTCTGGGTGTCAATAGCATCGGTGGTGTATCACGCTTCCTCCCCAACTTTGTCGTCGGTACGTCCCTCGGCAACGTCCTCGGTGGTCGTGTCTTCGTTGACTACACCGCTCGTGGTGCCTTCCGCAACAACCAGCTGGCTGTAGGCTATCGCTTCAACTTCTAAGAGACATGCGTCCTATGAAGTCCCTCCTCCTTGCTCTCTCCCTCTTCTCTGTTAGCTCTGTCGCCCTGGCACAGAGCGCAGGGCAGAGTGCGAGTCAGCCTCTCACTGCTGCCGACACGCTCATCACCCTCTCTGAGGAAGATCTGATGCGTGCCGTGCGTGCTGTCGCCGAAGCCCGTATCGCATCGGAGAGCCAGCAGCAGACCAAGCAGACGGCCTACGGCCTCACGGCCGAAGACCTCCGTCTGGTGAAGCTGCAGATGCTCCTCAGTGCCCTCGGTCTCGGTGGTGTAGCACCCGTCCAGCAGCCCATGCCCTACGCACCTGCTGGTAGCGTGAACTATACCTACGCACCTCATACTGCTACCCAGGCACAGCCTCAGGGGAGCAATAGCCGTCTCGACCGCCTCGAGCAGCTGATGCTCCTCCTCCTGCAGCGCCGTGACTCGGACCGCGATGCTATCGTCCTGCCCGCTCGCTCTAAGGGCCAGAAGCAGACGGTCATCCAGCAGCCCGTCGTAGATAATAGCTCAAGCGACTCGCTCCTGCGCGAGCTCCAGCAGGAGCTCGCTGCCCTGCGTGCCGCTCAGCAGGCTCAGCCCGCACAGCAGCCCCAGGTGATCATCCAGCAGCCTGCTCCCACGGTGATCCAGCAGCCCGCTCCTACGGTCATTCAGCAGCCCCTGCAGCCCGAGGTGCAGACGAAGACAGAGGTCCGCACGGATACGGTCGTCGTCTCTTACTTCAAGCGTCAGGTCTTCTTCCCCGTAGGTAAGAGCGATCTGCTTCCCGAAGCACGCCTCACTCTCAACGAAGTCTATCGCGTCCTCGCAGGCGATCCCGATATGAAGCTCTACCTCACGGGCTACGCTTCCCCAGAAGGGAATGCCCTCGTGAACGAGCGTCTCTCGCAGCGCCGTAGTCAGGCTGTCCTTGACTACCTCACTGCTTGTGGGATCTCTTCCGACCGCCTCATCAGCATCGCTGGTGGCGTCGACCGCAATACCGACCTCAAGAGCAGCGCTCGCCGTGTCGACATTGAGCTGAAGAAGTAAGCCCATCGGCACGCTATCCACATAGCAAGAAGCCCCATCTATCCCGCTGATAGATGGGGCTTTTTCGTTATCTTTGAGGAGAATATGCCCTGCAGGTGAGTGCTAAGGCATCTCGTCTATAGGGGGCTATCGTCCCAAGTTTCATTTATCGCCCATGCTTCATCAGACACGCTCGCTCCTGGCGGGCCTCCTGCTCAGCCTCGTACTGGTAGGCTGCTCCTCGGCGGGTCTTGGTCGCTCAAAGAGCCTTGACCCGATCGACTATGTAGACCCCTACATAGGGAATATTAGCCATCTCCTTGTGCCCACCTTCCCCACAGTGCATCTGCCTAATGGGATGATGCGTGTGCACCCGCAGCGTACGGACTATGCTTCTGAGCAGATCGCTGGCCTACCGGTGATCCTGACGTCGCACCGTGGTGTGTCGGCCTTCGCTATCAGTCCGCTGAGTGCCCTCAGCGATAGCCTCCCCGAGGTGTCACGCTATAGCTACGATAGCGAGAGCGTCCGTCCCTACCTCTATGAGGTGACCTTGCTGGAGCCTGAGGTGCGTGTGCGCTATGCTCCCTCGTACCGCAGTGCGATCTATCAGTTCAACTTCGAGCGGGCTAAGGCAGGCCATCACCTTGTCTTCTCCACGCCCGATGGGGAGCTCGTCGCTTCGGGGAAGAACCTCTTCGGCTACCAGCAGCTCGAGGACTCTACGCGTGTCTACCTCTACGCCGAGATGGATGCTGAGCCCACGGAGCGCCTCGTGCGTGATACACTCACGGGCCGCCTCGCGACGGTCGATGGCGTGGCACGTGGCAATACCCTCTGCCTCTCCTTCGCTAAGCAGGGCGTGACCCTCCGCTACGGTGTGTCGTACATCAGCGTCGAGCAGGCCAAGCGCAACGTCGAGCAGGAGATCCAGTCCTTCGAGGTCGATCTCGTGGCTAAGTACGGGCGCAACGAGTGGTCTAAGGCTCTCGATAAGGTCGAGATCGAGGGCGGTACTCCCGAGGAGCGCCGTGTCTTCTATACCTCACTCTACCGCACCTATGAGCGTATGATCTGCCTCTCGGAGGACGGTCGCTACTGGAGTGGCTTCGACAAGAAGGTCCACGATGACGAAGGCGTACCCTTCTACACCGACGACTGGCTGTGGGATACCTACCGCGCTACGCACCCCTTACGCATCCTCCTCGACCCCGTGAAGGAGCAGCAGATGCTCACGAGCTACCTCCGTATGGCCGAGCAGAGCCCCGAGGGATGGCTGCCTACCTTCCCCGAAGTCACGGGCGATACGCACCGTATGAACGGCTCGCACACCATCGCTACCTTCGCTGATGCCTATGCTAAGGGGCTCTCGGGCTTCAACCTGAGTGCTGCTTACCAAGCAGCGAAGAAGACGATGGCCGAGAAGTCTTACCTGCCCTGGACACGTCGCCCCAAGGGGGTACTCTCGGAGTTTATGGATAAGGAAGGCTACTTCCCTGGTCTGGATATCGGGGAGAAGGAGACCGTCCCCGAGGTGACGCTGTGGGAGAAGCGTCAGAGTATCGCTGTCAGCCTTGCTGCTGCCTACGACTACTGGTGTCTGTCGCAGCTGGCGAAGTTCTCCGGCCACGACGTGGAGAGTGCCGACTATCTGCGTCGCTCCTACGACTACCGCAAGCTCTTCAACTACGATACGGGCTTCTTCCACCCCAAGAATAAGAAGGGGCGCTTCATCGAGCCCTTCAACTATGAGCTCTCTGGTGGCCTCGGTGCACGTGACTACTACGATGAGAACAATGCCTACACCTACCGCTGGGACGTACAGCACAACCCCGCTGACCTCATCTATCTGATGGGCGGTCGCGAGCGCTTCATCGAGCGTCTGGACGAGACCCTGCGCACACCACTCAGCATGTCGAAGTGGGAGTTCTACAGCAAGCTCCCCGACCAGACGGGGAACGTCGGGCAGTTCGCTATGTCGAACGAGCCCAGCCTCCACATCCCCTATCTCTACAACTATGCTGGCGCTCCCTGGCGTACGCAGCGTCTGGTGCGTAAGCTCATCGACACCTGGTTCCGTGGCGACCTGATGGGTATGCCTGGGGACGAAGACGGTGGTGGTATGACAGCCTTCGTGGTCTTCTCTATGATGGGCATCTACCCCGTGACCCCTGGGATACCTGTGTACAACATCGGTACGCCCTTCTTCTCCAAGGTGACGCTGCGTCTGGCTTCGGGTCGCACCTTCGTCATCGAGGCGGAAGGCGCTTCCTCGGAGAACAAGTACATCCAGAAGGCTACGCTCAACGGCAAGCCACTCGATCGCCCCTGGATCCGCCACAGCGATCTGGCTGCCGGTGGCAAGCTCGTCTTCACTATGGGCTCTCGCCCCAACAAGAGCTGGGGTGCGACTACGCCTCCTCCCTCTGCGGAGCGTGTCGAGCTGACGGAATAGACCGCGCACTGCTCTTAAAAAGTCATACCGCTCCCCCGCCTCGTGCCACAGCTGCACGGGGTGGGGGAGCGGTCGTTTATTTGCCTCACTCACACGCTAATCCGTGTGCGAGAAGGCGTAACTCAGAATGTCCCCTTCGGGAGGTCATTGGGTGAACCAGTACTGGTCGACGAAGTGACCAGTACTGGTAACTAATATCGACCAGTACTGCTTCGCATCGTGACCACTACTGGTCCGATCGCTGACCAGTAGTGGTTCGCCCATCGATCAATATGGGTTCGTGCCACCCTTCACTATAAGGATGGAGAATGCGGCTCCCAAGCGTGACGAATAGAGATACGAAAGCGGGCTCAGATGATAGTCATCTGAGCCCGCTTTATCGTGTCGTGTAAATGCTATGCCTTAGCAGCGGCCTTCGCCTGATGCTCCTCGAGGAGGCGCGTCAGCGTGACGAAGTCCTCGACACCGAGCTGCTCGGGGCGCTTGGAGAAGATCTCTGCTGTGTAGCCCGGGTAGTCGGCTCCGAAGAGCGCCTTGAGTGAGTTGCGCAGGGTCTTACGACGCTGGTTGAAGCCCGTCTTGATGACCTGCTTGAAGAGGGCTTCGGAGCAACCGAGGTCGGTGCGCTCATTGCGGATGAGGCGGATGACGCCGCTCTTGACCTTGGGGGGCGGGTTGAAGACGTGCTCATCGACGGTGAAGAGGTACTCCACATCATACCACGCCTGCAGGAGGACGCTCAGGATGCCGTAGTCCTTGTTGCCTGGAGGGGATGCCAGACGCTGGGCGACCTCACGCTGGAGCATACCGGCGCAGCAGGGGATGCGCTCGCGGTAGTCGAGCATACGGAAGAAGATCTGTGAGGAGATGTTGTAGGGGTAGTTGCCGATGAGGGCGAAGGGGGCGTCGCCAGGGAAGTAGTCTTCGATGGGGATCTTGAGGAAGTCACCCTCGATGATACGCCCCTCGAGCGCGGGGAAATGCGCCTTGAGGTAGGCTACTGACTCGGTGTCGATCTCGATGACGTGCGTGTCGTAGCCCTTCTCCAGGAGGAATTGGGTTAGCACTCCCATGCCAGGACCGATCTCAAGTACAGGCAGATCGCGGTGGCTGGAGATGCTGTCGGCGATGCGCTCGGCGATAGAGAGATCAGTGAGAAAATGTTGGCCTAATGCCTTCTTGGCTTTAACTTGCTGCATGGGAGATAACTAAAAACTTATTACATTTGCTATACTAAAGTAGTACAATTTATCAAGAGCTATTAGAGTACACTCCCTTGCGTGGTGCCGAGCCTCGAGCTTTGCCCGCCTCTCGAGTGGGTGTGTGTCGAATGAAGATCCATCCTACCCTTAAGTCCATTCTCTGGATTGTAGTCCCACTGCTCCTCGGTGGGTTGGGCTTCTATGGCCTCTATCGTGATACCGACTGGCACGAGCTGCAGGAGACCCTCCGCACGGGGGTCAACTATCCCATCCTCCTTTTCAGCCTCCTCTTTGGACTTATGAGCAACCTCTGCCGAGGCTTGCGCTGGGAGCTCCTTGTGCGCCCGCTCACCGCTGGCGAAGCACCTCCACGGCGCATCAATGCCGTCTGCACGGTGCTCGGCTCCTATACGGTGAACATGGGGATACCTCGCTCGGGCGAGGTGTGGCGCTGCGTCGAGATGGAGCGCCGTGAGGACATCCCCTTCGCTGGGCTCTTCGGTACGCTCATCGTCGATCGCCTGACGGACGTGACGATGCTGGGGCTGATCCTCCTCGGCATTATCCTCAGCTCGACAGACTTCTTCATCGGTTACTTCGCCTCCCACCCCGAGCTGGAGGCCTCACTCCGTGCCTTCATCTACTCCCCGTGGTCGGTGGTGCTGGTGGCCTTCGGGCTGCTCGCTCTCGGAGGCTTCATCTGGCTCCTGCGCTACCGCCGCGGGAGCCGTATCGCACAGTTCTTCCTGCATATCTGGGACGGGATGATGAGCATTCGTTATATGCCACATCGCGGGCGCTTCCTCCTCCTGACGCTCCTCATCTGGATCGGGTACTTCTGCTACTTCTACTTCGCGCTCTTTGCCTTCGAGGCCACGCGCGACCTTCCCCTCTCCGTGGCAAGCATCGCCTTCGCCATGAGTAGTATGTCGGTCATCGTGCCCGTCCAGGCGGGTATGGGGGCGTGGCATGCTGCGGTCATCATCACCTTCACTACCTTTGGTATGGCTACCCAGCCAGCCAAGGACTTCGCCCTCATCGTGCACACGGCGCAGACGCTGTGGATCACGCTCGTGGGCCTCATCGCGATCATCGCCCTTCCCATCATCAATAGACACTACACGCGCAGACGCACCGCACCAGCTGCGAGCGTGCGCTGAGCATAACTATCCATTATTCATATTAAGAACGAATCGACTATGGCTGCTGAAATCAAGACCCTGTCTCCCGCTTGCGTGTGGAGCTACTTCTATGATCTCACACAGATCCCCCGCCCGACGTTCCACACTGAGGCGGTCCAAGAGTACCTCCTTGCTCTGGCAAAGCGTCTGAACCTCGAGGCTCAGCATGATGCTACGGGCAATATACTCATCCGCAAGCCTGCTACTCCTGGCCTCGAAGGACGCCCCGTGGTGACCCTGCAGGCCCACATCGACATGGTGCCCCAGAAGAATAGCCACATCGAGCATGACTTCACCAAGGACCCCATCGATGCCTACATCGATGGCGAGTGGGTGACGGCACGTGATACGACGCTCGGCGCAGACAATGGTATCGGCGCAGCCTATATGATGGCCGTCCTCTCGGATGACACCCTCAAGCACGGCCCCCTCGAAGCTCTCTTCACCGTAGACGAAGAGGTCGGTATGGTCGGTGCCAATGGCCTACAGCCTGGCTTCTCTAAGGGGGATATCCTCATCAACCTCGACAGCGAGGACGAAGGTCTTCTCTTCGCTGGCTGTGCAGGTGGCCTTGATGTCAACGTCAAGCTCGAGTACAAGGATCAGGAGCCTACGCCCGAAGGGGATATCGCTGTGCGCATCAGCCTGACGGGTCTGCGCGGTGGTCACTCGGGTATGGATATCATCCTCGGCCGTGCCAACGCTAATAAGCAGCTCGTGCGCTTCCTCAAGGAGGCTATCGCCAGCTACGGTGCTCGCCTCGTACATCTCGAAGGGGGCTCAGCTCGCAATGCGATCCCTCGCGAAGCCTTCGCGCTCGTGACCATCCCCGAAGCAGAGGCTGACGGCCTGTGGGAGTTCGCTTCGGACTTCCTCGACACCCTGCAGACGGAGTATAAGAATATCGAGGACGGCATCAGCCTCAGCCTCGAGCGCACGGATCTACCGAAGACGGTCATCCCCGAAGAGATCCAGGATGGCGTCATCGGCGCCCTCGATGCGTGCATCAATGGCGTGCAGAGCATGCTCACCGACTTCCCTGGCATCGTAGAGTCCTCTACGAATATGGCGAAGATCTTCGTCGGCGACGGTACCTTCACCGCTACCTTCATGCTGCGTAGCTCCTCGGAGAGCCGCAAGGAGTACGTCGCTTCTCAGATCGAGAGCGCGATGAATCTGGCGGGTGCAGAGGTTGAGTTCGCAGGTGCTTACAACGGCTGGGCGCCCAACGCTGACTCCGCCGTCCTCAAGACGATGCGCCGTGCTTACGAAGAGGTCACGGGTAAGTCCCCCGAGATCACCGTCGTCCACGCAGGGCTGGAGTGTGGTATCATCCAGGGCGTCATGCCAGATATGGATATGATCTCCATCGGTCCAGACCTTCGCTCGCCCCACTCTCCTGACGAGAAGGTGCACATCGCCTCTGTCGAGCGCACCTGGAAGGTCCTCGTCAAGGTGCTGGAGCTGATTTAATTCGCATACCAAGACCCTAAGTATATCATCACAAGAAGAATTTAGTAAATGAGTAAGACAGCTTATGTATTCCCTGGCCAAGGCGCCCAGTTCGTGGGTATGGGGAAGGAGCTTTATGAGAATCATCCCTTAGCCAAGGAGCTCTTTGAGAAGGCTAACGATATCCTCGGATTCCGCATCACTGACATTATGTTCGCTGGTACGGATGAAGAACTCAAGCAGACGAAGGTCACGCAGCCCGCGGTCTTCCTGCACTCCGTCATCCGTGCGCTCTGCCTCGGTGACGAATTCCAGCCCGATATGGTCGCTGGCCACTCTCTCGGTGAGTTCTCCGCACTCGTCGCTGCTGGTGCGCTGAGCTTCGAAGACGGTCTGCGTCTCGTCTCCAAGCGTGCTCTGGCTATGCAGGAGGCTTGCGAAGCTAACCCTGGTACGATGGCTGCTATCCTCGGTCTGCCCGATGAGAAGGTCGTCGAGATCCTCAAGACCATCGAGGGTGGGGTAGTCATCGCTGCCAACTTCAACTGCCCTGGTCAGCTCGTCATCTCGGGTGATGTCGACGCTGTCGACCGCGCTTGCGAAGCCCTCAAGGAAGCTGGTGCTAAGCGTGCTCTTCGCCTCAACGTCGGTGGTGCCTTCCACTCACCTCTGATGGAGCCAGCACGCGTCGCGCTCGCCGAGGCTATCGAGGCTACGGAGTTCCACTCACCCCGCTGCCCCATCTATCAGAATGTACCTGCCCACGCTGTCAACTGCACGCACGGCATCAAGAAGAACCTCATCGCTCAGCTGACGGCTCCCGTACGCTGGACGGAGAGCGTACAGGCTATGGTCGCTGACGGTGCTACGCGCTTCGTCGAGGTAGGCCCTGGTGCTGTCCTTCAGGGGCTGGTCAAGAAGATCGCTCCCGCAGTAGAGACCGAAGGCAAGCAGTAAGCTCCGCCTCC
>ERZ773007.1508-NODE-1508-length-10909-cov-13.680486_pt1 | contig 10909 bp, 8 predicted proteins | sample MGYA00580665_ERZ773007 | MGnify/ENA primary metagenome ERZ773007 (study PRJEB29015, sample SAMEA2738122) | human oral metagenome | biome: human oral; feature: human-associated habitat; material: saliva | place: China | collected 2167 ... | reverse complement strand
ACTACCCCATCATACTGGCAAACGCCCCAGGCATTATTTTGGGTTTGATTACATTCTTCACCAGCTTTTAAGGAAGTTTTCAGACGGCATGTGCAAAATAAAAACGCAAAAGGTCGTCTGAAAAAAGATTGTCTTGCCGCAACATTTAATTCAATCAGCAACCCCATCCCCTCTCCCGTGGGAGAGGGCTAGGGAGAGGGCAGCAAGCCGCAAGGCTTGCACAAACAGCAACCCGACAACAAAAATGACCACGCCCGAAAAACTATTGACCGCCGACAACCCCGCCCTGCGCCAACGCGCCAAAGCCATGCGTCAAGAAATGAGCGAGGCGGAAGCAAAATTGTGGCAGCACCTGCGGGCAGGCCGTCTGAACGGCTATAAATTCCGCCGCCAGCAGCGGATGGGAAACTATATTGTTGATTTTATGTGCGTAACACCTAAGCTGATTATCGAAGCAGACGGCGGACAACACACAGAACAAGCCGCATACGACCACGCGCGGACGACATATCTCAACAGCTTGGGCTTTACCGTGCTGCGTTTTTGGAACCACGAAATTTTGCAGCAGACAAACGATGTACTGGCGGAAATCCTGCGCGTGTTGCAAGAATTGGAAAAGTAGCCTGCACGGTAGCAGATAGCTGATTTTGATTGGATTTTTGAAAATTATAGTGCAAAGCTGCCTGAATTGAGCGTTTATAAAGGTCGTCTGAAAAGCAAAAAGTAGCCCGCACAACCTATTTTCCTTGCAGAACCCTTCATCTCAACAGCCACCCCGTCCTCTCTCCCCGTGGGAGAGAGCTAGAGAGAGGACAACAAGCTGCAAGGCTTGTATTTTAGGCGGTTCGGGAATTGAGAAAGGTTGCCGCCATTCAGGAGAATGCCCTCTCCCCAGCCCTCCCCCACGGGGGAGGGAGCAGGTTGCAGCGGATTCAAGCGTTGCAGGTCGTCTGAAAAAGAATGCCCGGAACATCAACAGCAGGAATTTTCAGGTAGCCTTTATCGCAAGGTAGATGGAACAAACGCTGCGAACGTTTTTTCAGACGACCTTTGAACCCATCGGTAGGGTATGTGCCACAAGGCACGCACGCGGTGAGTTAGAGTTGCAGAGAAAATGGAGAACGCGTACATACCGCACACGCCCTACATATGGGCTACAGCTTTCTATTTTCCCTGCATCACCCTTAATCCCAACAGCCACCCCGTCCTCTCTCCCGTGGGAGAGAGCTAGAGAGAGGGCAGCAAGCCGCAAGGCTTGTATTGGGGCGGTTAGGGTATTGGGAAAGATTGCCGCGATTTGGAAGAATACCCTCTCTCCAACCCTCCCCCACGGGGGAGGGAGCAGATTGCAGCGGATTCAAGCGTTGCATGTCGTCTGAAAAAGAATGCCCGAAATATCAACAGTGAGAATTTTTCAGGTAGCCTTTATCGCAAGGCAGATGAAACAAACGCCGCGAGCGTTTTTTCAGACGACCTTTGAACCCATCGGTAGGGTGTGTGCCGCAAGGCACGCACGCGGTGGGTTGGGGGTGCAGGGAAAATGGGGAGCGCATGCATGCGTACCGCACATACCCTACATACGGGCTATGGCTTGCTATGCTTACTTTAATATCACAATTTACCTAGGAATATGAAATGGCACAATCTATTCATTTTTATAATTTAAGAGATTTACTTAATGATATGAAAAGTAAAAACAGAACGATTGAAGCATTTCCTTTTAATTATAATCAAGTGCAATACGCTGTTATTTTGACTAGGTATAAACCTAATGAACCTAGACCAAAACATGCACAAGCAAAATTAGAGTTTTTTAATTTGAATAGTGGCAATTCAATATTTGCATACGCTGATTTTTATGAAGTACATTTTGGAAATGCTACTGATTTTATTAATTTTTTTAAAATTAATGTTCAGGTTGGTACTGCAACAATTAGAGAAATTTTTCAGAGTTTTAGTAATGTTTTTGCAGATTTCATTCCAACACAAACTAAAAAAGGTTTAGACATAATTTACAAAAAAATTGTAGCTACTCGCTTAGAACCTAATTCACCAAATACTATTTATTGCTATGACGTCCGTAGAAATGGAAAAGATAAGGCAGGCAATCCTAATCATAGAAGCGTGGAAAACAATGAAAAAGCAAAAATTTTACGCCCAGAGTTATATGAAAAATTTAAAGCTGATAGTAATTACAGTTTTTTCTTTTCAGATAATCCAAGTGATGAAAAAACAGATGCAGAAATAATTAGAGAAGTTACCAATCGTCAATAATCCAAATTACTCAAAAGAAAGACCCACCCATGCCCAAACGTACCGACCTAAAATCCATCCTTATCATCGGCGCCGGCCCTATCGTTATCGGTCAGGCCTGCGAATTTGACTATTCGGGCGCACAGGCCTGCAAAGCCTTGCGTGAAGAAGGCTATAAAGTCATTTTGGTAAACTCCAACCCTGCCACCATCATGACCGACCCTGAAATGGCGGATGTTACCTACATCGAGCCGATTATGTGGCAGACGGTGGAAAAAATTATCGCCAAAGAGCGTCCTGACGCGATTCTGCCCACGATGGGCGGTCAGACTGCGCTGAACTGTGCGCTGGATTTGGCGCGCAACGGCGTGTTGGCGAAATACAATGTCGAGCTGATCGGCGCGACGGAAGACGCGATCGACAAGGCGGAAGACCGCGGCCGCTTTAAGGAGGCGATGGAAAAAATCGGCCTCTCCTGCCCGAAATCTTTTGTCTGCCACACGATGAACGAAGCCTTGGCAGCGCAAGAACAGGTTGGCTTCCCTACCCTGATTCGTCCTTCTTTCACCATGGGCGGTTCGGGCGGCGGTATTGCCTACAATAAAGATGAGTTCTTGGCGATTTGCGAACGCGGTTTTGATGCTTCACCTACGCATGAGTTACTGATTGAGCAGTCCGTTCTCGGCTGGAAAGAGTACGAGATGGAAGTTGTACGCGATAAAAACGACAACTGCATCATTATCTGCTCGATTGAAAACTTCGACCCGATGGGTGTGCATACCGGCGACTCCATCACCGTTGCGCCTGCACAAACATTGACCGACAAAGAATACCAAATCATGCGTAATGCTTCGTTGGCAGTGTTGCGCGAAATTGGCGTAGATACCGGCGGCTCAAACGTTCAGTTTGCGGTGAACCCTGAAAACGGCGAGATGATTGTGATTGAGATGAACCCGCGCGTGAGCCGTTCTTCCGCGTTGGCCTCTAAAGCAACGGGCTTCCCGATTGCCAAAGTAGCGGCCAAACTGGCTGTCGGCTTTACGCTGGACGAGTTGCGCAACGACATTACCGGCGGTCGCACTCCTGCATCATTCGAGCCTTCCATCGACTATGTCGTGACCAAAATCCCGCGTTTTGCGTTTGAAAAATTCCCTGCCGCAGACGACCGCCTGACCACGCAGATGAAATCTGTGGGCGAAGTAATGGCAATGGGCCGCACCATTCAAGAAAGCTTCCAAAAAGCCTTGCGTGGCTTGGAAACCGGCTTGTGCGGTTTCAACCCACGCAGCGAAGACAAAGCGGAAATCCGCCGCGAACTGGCCAACCCGGGCCCTGAGCGTATGCTGTTTGTAGCCGATGCGTTCCGCGCAGGCTTCACACTGGAAGAAATCCACGAAATCTGCGCCATCGACCCTTGGTTCTTGGCACAAATCGAAGACTTGGTGAAAGAAGAAAAATCAGTTTCAGACGGCCAGTTGCAAGACTTGGATTACGCCGCTTTACGCCGTCTGAAACGCAAAGGCTTCTCTGACAAACGTTTGGCACAATTATTGAACGTAAGCGAAAAAGAAGTCCGCGAACACCGCTACGCACTGAAACTGCATCCGGTTTACAAACGCGTAGATACCTGCGCCGCCGAGTTTGCTACCGAAACCGCCTATCTCTACTCGACTTACGAAGAAGAATGCGAATCCCGTCCTTCCGACCGTAAAAAAGTGATGATTCTCGGCGGCGGCCCGAACCGCATCGGTCAGGGCATCGAGTTTGACTATTGCTGCGTTCATGCCGCGCTCGCTCTGCGCGAATCCGGTTTTGAAACCATCATGGTCAACTGCAACCCCGAAACCGTATCCACCGACTTCGACACCAGCGATCGCCTGTACTTCGAGCCGCTGACCTTGGAAGACGTATTGGAAATCGTCCGCACCGAAAACCCATGGGGCGTGATTGTTCATTACGGTGGCCAAACCCCGCTCAAACTGGCTAATGCATTGGTTGAAAACGGCGTAAACATCATCGGTACATCTGCCGACAGCATCGACGCCGCCGAAGACCGCGAACGCTTCCAAAAAGTGTTGAACGACTTAGGCCTGCGCCAACCGCCCAACCGCATCGCCCACAACGAAGAAGAAGCGCTCGTCAAAGCCGAAGAAATCGGCTATCCGCTGGTCGTGCGCCCGTCTTACGTCCTCGGCGGCCGCGCCATGCAGGTCGTCCACTCCGCCGAAGAGCTGCAAAAATACATGCGCGAAGCCGTGCAGGTATCCGAAGACAGCCCCGTGTTGCTCGACTTCTTCCTGAACAACGCGATTGAAGTCGATGTGGACTGCGTTTCAGACGGCAAAGACGTGGTTATCGGCGGCATCATGCAGCACGTCGAACAGGCAGGCATCCACTCCGGCGACTCCGGCTGCTCGCTGCCGCCCTACTCGCTCAGCGAAGAAATCCAAGACGAAATCCGCCGCCAAACCAAAGCCATGGCCTACGCGCTGGGCGTGGTCGGCTTGATGAACGTACAGTTTGCCGTGCAGGACGGCGTGGTGTTCGTGTTGGAAGTGAACCCGCGCGCCAGCCGTACCGTCCCCTTCGTCTCCAAAGCCACCGGCGTGCCGCTCGCCAAAGTCGGCGCGCGCTGCATGGCAGGCATTTCCCTGCAAGAGCAAGGCGTGGAAAAAGAAGTCGTCCCCGATTTCTATGCCGTTAAAGAAGCCGTGTTCCCCTTCATCAAATTCCCCGGCGTGGACACCATCCTCGGCCCGGAAATGCGCTCCACCGGCGAAGTGATGGGCGTGGGCGCAAGCTTCGGCGAAGCCTACTACAAAGCCCAACTCGGCGCAGGCGAACGCCTGAACCCGACCGGCAAAATCTTCCTCGCCGTGCGCGACGAAGACAAACCGCTCATCGTCAAAACCGCGCAAAACTTCCAAGCACTCGGCTACGGCGTCTGCGCCACACGCGGCACCGCCGAATACCTGAAAGAGCACGGCATCATCGTGCAGGCGGTCAACAAAGTGCAGGAAGGCCGCCCGCACATCGTGGACGCAATTAAAAACGGCGAAATCGCGCTGGTGGTCAACACCGTCAGCAGCTCGGCACAATCCATCGCCGACAGCCACAGTATCCGCCGCACCTCCCTCACCCAACGCGTGCCGCAATACACCACCATCGCCGGCGGCGAAGCCATGAGCGAAGGCGCAAAAAGCCGCGAACACTTGGGCGTGTACAGCGTACAGGAATTGCATGGCCGTCTGAAAAACAAAGCCTAATCAATCCTATCGGATTTAAATAGCTAAAAGGCCGTCTGAAACCTGATTGCTCAGTTTCAGACGGCCTTTGCATATTTCAAATTCCAACCGTCTGTCCATCAAAACAACCTTTTCTGCCATCTCCAAACAGGCAATAGCAACATGAAATATAATTTCGTTATTGATCGGATTCATACGACAAAATTGTTGTTTTTTCATCATAATCTAAAAATATCGAGTTTAACGCCTATTCTCCTTGCTTTATAATGGCCGTCCAAAATAAAAATACAATTAAAGCAGAAGCATGTCTTTGCAACTTAAGCAGATTTGCATAATTGAATATATGCTTTAATCATAATAATGATAAAATAATACGGCTTTCCTCTAAATTAAAGGGAAAACTGCACAAGAAACGGAAAATAAAATGAGTGTCGGATTATTGCGTGTTTTGGTTCAAAGCCAGACCATCTCAAATCAACAAGCGGAACATTACAACAACCTTTTACAATCAGGCAAAGAAATCCTGCCCAACCTGTTTTCAGACGGCATCATCTCCCCTAAAGCATTGGGAGAGTTGGTTGCGCGCGTATTCAGTTATCCCCTTTTGGATTTGCGCTATTACCCGCGCAATAATGTAGTCAGCGACATTCTGACGGAAGAGCAAATGGTGCAAAACCGTTGCATTCCGATTTTCAAACGCGGACGCAAGGTTTATTTCGCCGTATCCGATCCGACCCAAATCCAAAACTTTCAAAAAATCGCTTTTGCTTCAGGTTTAAGTGTCGACTTGGTGGTGGTTCCAGACGACCAGCTCAGCTCATTGCTGGAATGGCTGGGTCAACGCTCGACCACCATTCTGAAAGAAATCAACGACGAACATGAAGCAACGCAGCAATCTCAATCGCTTTATATCGACAATGAAGAAGCTGAAGACGGTCCTATCCCCCGTTTCATCCACAAAACCTTATCCGATGCCCTGAACGCGGGCGCATCGGACATCCACTTTGAATTCTACGAGCAAATGGCACGCGTCCGTTTCCGCGTGGACGGACAATTACGCGAAGTCGTACAGCCGCCTGTCGCCGTGCGCGGCCAGTTGGCATCGCGCATCAAAGTGATGGCGCGTTTGGATATTTCCGAAAAACGTATTCCGCAAGACGGCAGAATTCAAATTGCCTTCCACAAACACGGCCGTCCGATTGACTTCCGTGTCAGCACTTTACCGACGCTGTTTGGCGAAAAAGTGGTGATGCGTATCCTAAATTCCGATGGTACATCGCTCAATATCGACCAGCTCGGTTTAGAGCCTTTCCAAAAAGAAATGCTGCTTGAGGCCATCAACCGCCCTTACGGCATGGTGTTGGTTACCGGTCCGACAGGTTCGGGCAAAACCGTTTCTCTCTATACCTGCCTGAGTATTTTGAACACGGAAGATGTGAACATTTCGACGGCAGAAGATCCGGCCGAGATTAACCTACCGGGCGTCAACCAAGTCAACGTCAATGAAAAACAAGGTCTGACGTTTGCCGCTGCACTCCGATCCTTCTTGCGTCAAGATCCTGATATTATTATGGTCGGTGAGATTCGTGACTTGGAAACCGCCGATATCGCCATCAAAGCCGCCCAAACCGGCCACATGGTTTTCTCGACCCTGCATACCAATAATGCACCGGCCACGCTGTCCCGCCTTTTGAACATGGGTGTAGCGCCTTTCAATATCGCCAGCTCGGTCAGCCTGATTATGGCGCAAAGGCTATTGCGCAGACTGTGTCCAAACTGCAAACGCGAAGTTGAACGCCCGCCGGTTCCGGCATTGAAAAAAGCCGGCTTTACCGATGCGGACTTGGCTCAAGATTGGAAACTCTACCGCCCGGTTGGTTGCGACAGCTGCCGCGGCAAAGGCTTTAAAGGCCGCGTCGGTATTTATGAAGTCATGCCGGTCAGCGATGAAATGCAAAAAGTCATTATGAACAACGGTACGGAAGTTGATATCATGAACATGGCCTATCAGGAAGGCATGGTAGACTTGCGTCGTGCCGGCCTCATGAAAGTCATGCAAGGCCTGACCTCGTTGGAAGAAGTGACTGCTCATACCAATGACTAAACTGCCATATTTTCGAAAATTAAAATAAAGCGGCACGGGGAAACAGTCCGCTTTATTTCTTACTAACAAGGGATAACTCATGGCTCAAGCAGAGCAAAAAAGAAGTCTGTTCGGTTCAAGAAGCAAAGGTAAGCGTTTTACGTTTGAAGGAAAAAACATCGAGACCGAACGTCTTGTCCGTGGTGAAGTAGTTGCCAAAGACGAAGAAGAAGCACGCAAAAAACTCCAACGCAGAGGCATTCGTCCTTTGCGTATCAGCAAAGTCAAAACCGCACGCAAACGCCGTATTACCCAAGAAGACATTACAGTATTCACCCGCCAACTGGCAACGATGATGAAGGCAGGCTTACCGCTGATGCAGGCTTTTGAAATCGTTGCGCGCGGCCACTCCAACCCGAGCATGACCGAAATGCTGATGCAGGTTCGCTCCGATGTCGAACAAGGCAGCGCATTGGGTAAATCGTTCTCCAAATATCCAAAATATTTCGACCGTTTCTATTGCAATCTGGTCAGCGCAGGCGAGTCCGGCGGCGTATTGGAAAGCTTATTGGACAAACTGGCTGTCTATAAAGAAAAAACCCAAGCCATTAAGAAAAAAGTTAAAACCGCACTGACCTACCCGATTGCCATTATCGTGGTGGCGATTGCGCTTATCTTCATCATGATGATGTTTGTACTGCCTGCCTTTAAAGAAGTTTATGCCAATATGGGTGCAGAGCTGCCAAGGCTTACCCAACTTGTCATGAGCTTGTCCGATTTATTTGTCGACTATGGCTGGATTATGATCATCCTTTTGATTGTTTCCGCCTTCGGCCTGTACAAACTCCATGAAAAATCGCCTACCTTCCAAAAACGAATCGATGCTTTGATTTTGAGACTCCCTGTTTTTGGGTCCATCGTCCGTAAAGCAACCATTGCCCGTTGGGCGCGTACGACTTCTACCCTCTTCGCAGCCGGCGTTCCTTTGGTGGAAGTATTAGATTCAGTTGCAGGCGCATCCGGCAATATTCTCTATGAAGAAGCCACTCAAGACATCCGCGCCAAGGTAACCCAAGGTCTGTCGCTGACATCCAGTATGCAAAGTACTGATATGTTCCCCAATATGGTGATCCAAATGGCGGCCATTGGCGAAGAGTCAGGCTCTTTGGACGATATGCTGAACAAAGCAGCCGAATTCTACGAAGATGAAGTAGACAACTCCGTCTCCCGATTGTCTGCCTTGATGGAACCTATCATCATGGTGGTATTGGGTTCGCTCATCGGTATCTTGCTGATTGCCATGTATCTGCCGTTGTTTAACTTAGGTAATGTCGTAGGTTGATATGCTTGATAGTACTTACTCTGCCATCGACGCCCTCTCCGCTCTTGCACCATTCGCTATTCCTTTAGCCGTTATTTTGGGATTGCTGATTGGCAGCTTTCTGAACGTTGTCATTTATCGCACGCCGATAATGATGGAACGCGAATGGACACAATTTTCCAAAGAGCATTTGGGCATCGATCTGACAGATGAAGAAAAACAGCCATTTAATCTGCGCAAACCAGATTCACGCTGCCCAAAATGCAAAAGCCCAGTAAAACCTTGGCAAAACATCCCCATCCTCAGCTATGTTTTACTGGGCGGGAAATGCCATTCTTGCAAAACCGCGATCGGCATACGCTATCCGCTGATTGAGCTGCTGACAGGTGTCTTATTCGGTATTGTCGCGTGGCAATACGGCTGGTCATGGGCAACTATTGGCGGATTAATTTTGACTGCCATATTGATTGCGCTGACCTTTATCGATGCCGATACGCAATATTTACCCGACAGCCTGACTCAGCCCCTAATTTGGATCGGCCTGCTGTTTAATCTGAATGACACATTCGTACCCCTGCATTCAGCCGTTTGGGGCGCAATCGCAGGCTATATGAGCCTTTATACTTTATGCGCCGTCTATAAACTTCTGACTGGTAAAATCGGCATGGGTAATGGCGACTTCAAACTTTTGGCGGCACTCGGTGCATGGCTGGGCGTAGGAATTTTGCCTGTTCTGATCTTCATGGCTGCCTTAGTCGGGCTGGTGGGCGCGCTCATCGCCCGCGTCGGTAAAGGCCAATATTTTGCTTTTGGTCCCAGCCTCGCTGTGGCAGGATGGATTATTTTGGTTGCCAATGCACCTATTACCCAACTGGTACAATGGTGGCTCGTACAATCAGGATTCCGATAATGACATTATGGATAGGCTTGACCGGTGGTATCGGCAGCGGCAAATCATCTGTCGCCCAAATGTTTGCCGAACTTGGCGTACCCATTATCGATGCCGATGCCATCAGCCGCTCACTGACCGCTGAAAACGGCGAAGCGCTTCCAGCCATCCGCCAGCTTTTCGGCGATGAGGTTTTTGACAGTGAAGGCCGTCTGAATCGTATCGCTTTACGGGAAGAAGTTTTCAGACGGCCTCAATCCAAAAAACAACTGGAAAACCTGCTTCTGCCATTAATCTTAAACAAAATCCAACAGAAGAAACAACAACTTGTCTCATCCAACTACGGCATTATCGATGTACCGCTTTTAATTGAGAATCCGGCATTTAAAGCGGAGACCGACCGCATTTTGGTCGTAGATGTTCCAGAGTCCGTCCAAATCGAACGCGTACATCAACGCAATGGTTTTTCAGAAGAACAAACGCGTCAAATCATGGCCACCCAAGCTTCTCGCTCTGACAGACTGCTGCATGCCGACGATGTATTGGACAATACCCATAGCTTGGAAGAAGCAAAAATCAAGGTTGCCCGCTTGCATCAATACTATCAATCCATTGCACAATCACTGAAAGAAACTGCATGACCGCTCCTGTTGTAAAATGTCCGACCTGCCACAAAGAAGTCGTTTGGAACACCGACAGCCCCTACCGCCCTTTCTGCAGCAAACGGTGTAAACTTATTGATTTAGGCGAATGGGCACAAGAAAAATACACCGTTTCTTCGGAAGACGACCCCTTTTCAGACCTGTTGGACGGCAAATAAACTGCGCAGCCTTCTTCAGCCTATCCAAAACAGGCTCAAAACAGTAAAATACCCTCTTTATTCCAATCTATTCCATCCACCATGCTCACCTTCCAACAAATTATTTTCAAATTACAAAACTACTGGGCAGACAAAGGCTGCACCGTTATCCAACCTTTCGATATGGAAGTCGGTGCCGGTACTTCGCATCCAGCCACCTGCCTGCGCGCGTTAGGCCCAGAGCCTTGGTTTGCCGCTTACGTTCAACCCAGCCGCCGCCCCAAAGACGGCCGCTATGGCGACAACCCCAACCGCCTGC
>ERZ773007.1507-NODE-1507-length-10911-cov-3.107867_pt1 | contig 10911 bp, 12 predicted proteins | sample MGYA00580665_ERZ773007 | MGnify/ENA primary metagenome ERZ773007 (study PRJEB29015, sample SAMEA2738122) | human oral metagenome | biome: human oral; feature: human-associated habitat; material: saliva | place: China | collected 2167 ... | reverse complement strand
TTAGCTGCTGCTAAAGCTGCTATCAAAGATGTGATGGAGGGCAAGTAGTATGATAGATATCCATTCGCACATCGTTTTTGATGTGGACGATGGTCCAAAGTCGATAGAGGAAAGTAAAAAACTTCTTAGAGAGGCCTACAGTCAAGGAGTGAGGACAATCGTTTCCACTTCGCATAGACGAAAAGGGATGTTCGAAACTCCTGAAGAAAAAATTGCAACCAACTTTCTGAAGGTACGAGAAATGGCTAAGGAGGTTGCGGATGACTTAATCATTGCCTATGGGGCAGAAATCTACTATACGCCAGATGTTGTTGAGAAGTTAGAAAAGAAATTAATCCCAACGCTTAACGATAGTCGCTATGCTTTGATTGAGTTTAGTATGAATACACCTTATCGGGATATACATAAGGGGCTGAGTAATATTCTAATGTTAGGCATTACACCCGTCATTGCCCACATTGAACGCTACGATGCTTTAGAAAACAATGAAAAGCGCGTTCGAGAGCTGATTGACATGGGATGTTATACTCAAGTCAATAGTTCTCATGTCTTGAAACCTAAACTCTTCGGAGAAACTTATAAATTTATGAAAAAGAGAGCGCAGTATTTCTTGGAACGAGATCTGGTTCACGTGATAGCAAGTGATATGCACAACTTGGATGGTAGACCTCCTCATATGGAGGAAGCCTATGATATCATTGCCAAAAAATACAGTGAAGATAAGGCTAAGGAACTTTTTAAGGATAATCCCCGAAAAATAATAATGGATCAATTAATTTAGGAGAAAAAATGAAAGAACAAAATATGATGGAAATCGATGTATTTCACTTGCTTAAAATCCTTTGGAAACGAAAATTGTTAATTGCTTTGGTAGCATTCGTGACAGGGGCAGTAGCATTTGCCTATAGCAGTTTTATTGTGAAGCCAGAGTTTACGAGTACGACCCGAATTTATGTGGTCAATCGTAATCAGGGAGATAAGCCTGGCTTGACCAACCAAGACTTGCAAGCGGGATCTTACTTGGTAAAAGACTATCGCGAAATCATTCTCTCGCAAGACGTTTTAGAGAAGGTTGCGACTGATTTGAAATTAGAACTCCCTCCAAAAGGTCTAGCTAGTAAAATCAAGGTAACAGTTCCAGTGGATACGCGTATTGTATCGATTTCTGTTACAGACCGTGCACCTGAGGAAGCTAGTCGTATCGCCAACTCTTTGAGAGAGGTTGCGGCTCAAAAGATCATCAGCGTCACTCGCGTTTCGGATGTGACAACGCTTGAAGAAGCACGCCCAGCAACATCGCCATCTTCACCAAATATTCGTCGCAATACAATGATGGCCACTATAGCAGGTGTAGGATTCGTCACGGTTATCGTGCTTTTAGTTGAATTGTTGGATGATCGAGTGAAGCGTCCAGAAGATATCGAAGAAGTGATGCACATCTCACTTTTAGGTGTTATTCCAAATCTTGAGAAATTAAAATAAAGAGGGAAATATGGCAAAGTTAGAATTATCAGAACAACGATTAAACTCTGTAAAAAAAGCTGAGGAGTATTATAACGCACTACGGACCAATATCCAGTTGAGTGGAGATGGTCTCAAAGTGATTGCCCTTTCTTCAGTTAGACCTGGAGAAGGGAAGTCAACCACTTCAACCAATATAGCTTGGGCTTTCGCGCGTGCAGGCTATAAGACACTGTTGATCGATGCGGATATCCGTAATTCAGTCATGTCAGGTGTCTTTAAATCACGGGAAAAGATTACAGGCCTAACAGAGTTCTTGTCAGGCACAACAGACCTATCGCAAGGTTTATGTGAAACCAATGTTGAAAATTTGTTTGTCATTCAAGCGGGCTCTGTATCACCAAACCCAACAGCTTTGTTACAAAGTGAAAATTTTGCGACCATGATTGACACCTTACGCAAGTACTTTGACTACATCGTTGTAGATACTGCTCCGATTGGAGTTGTTATCGATGCGGCGATTATCACGCAGCAGTGTGACGCTTCTGTTTTAGTAACTGCGGCTGGTGAAACAAATCGTCGTGATGTCCAAAAAGCTAAAGAACAACTCGAACAAACAAGCAAACCATTTCTAGGAGTAGTTCTAAATAAATTTAATACTTCAGTTGAAAAATATGGCTCCTATGGAGCATATGGAAACTATGGGAAAAAGTAGGGAATCTTGTAGTTGGAAAATTATCTAAGGGGATTATTACAAGGGGGAGTTTTAGGTGAAACAAAACAAGATCATCTATATTGCCTTCAAAAGGTCTATGGATGTATTTATCGGCTTGTTTGGAACGGTATTTATAGTTTTACCCTGTTCTCTGGTCATCTTTGTAATCTATAAAATGAAGGTTACAAAGGAAGTATATTTTTTACACAGTGCAGAGCAGGTCTCAGAGGGAAAAAATTTAAAATCATTAAGTTTAGGTCGATGGTCGAGAATGCAGAAGAAATTCTGATTTCGAATAAGGAACTCTATGAAAAGTATAAAAAGAATAGCTATAAATTGCCACCAAATGAGGATCCACGACTTACAAATATTGGAGATTTTATAAGAAAAACAAGTATTGATGAGGTTCCACAGTTTATAAATGTACTACTAGGTGATATGAGTCTTATTGGTCCAAGACCAATTCTTGAAAATGAACTAGATGAATATACCGAGGATGAACAGGAAACTTTATTGTCTGTTCGTCCTGGGATTACAGGGATATGGCAAGTTTCTGGTAGGAGTGGAGTATATTATCCTGAACGTTGTGAGATGGAATTATATTATCCTAGAAATCAGTCTTTACGGTTAGATATCAAAATCTTCTTTTTGACCATTAGAAGAGTGTTATCCCGTGAAGGAGCTCATTGAGAATTCAAACTGAGTCGGCATAAAGTGAAATATATAAAGATAAAATTGAATACAAAAAGGATATCTTTGGTATTCAATTTTATCTTTTTGGGTCAAGATAGTTTTAGTGATAATCTATTTTGGTTGGATATTTTTTAATAGAGAATGATTACAATTTTGATTAAAAGGTAGTTGAGCTAGTTATGGATGAAGGGAATTGAATTAGGATATAGAAATGTCTAAAACGTATAGAATGATAGTTGCAACACATAAACGATTTCAAATGCCAGAGGATAAGGACTTGTATATCCCTATCCAAGTTGGTAGTGAGGGTAAGGAAGATTTAGGTTATCAACCAGATAATCAAGGAGTTCATATTTCTCACCTTAATCCTTATTATTGTGAATTAACAGGATTATATTGGGCTTGGAAAAATTTAGAATGTGATTATCTTGGATTGGTACATTATCGTAGATATTTCACATCAAAACGACACTCATATAGAGAAGCAATTAGTATGGATGACATTATTCTTTCAAAATCAGAAGTAAAAAACTTTCTGTCAAAATACGATGTTGTCGTTCCTAAAAAACGGAAATATTATATTGAAACACTATACTCTCACTATGCACATACTCACGATGCCAATCATTTAGACGTGACACGCCAGATTGTTAGCGAATTGAGACCGGATTATATCGAAGCTTTTGAACAGGTCATGAAACAACGCAGTGGCTATATGTTCAATATGTTTATCATGTCCAAAGAAAATGTAGCAGCCTATTGTGAATGGTTGTTCCCGATTATCGATGAACTCTATAGAAGATTGGACATTACAGACTATTCTGCTTTTGACGCTAGATTATTTGGTCGTATCAGTGAACGCTTGTTCAATGTTTGGTTGGCAAAACAAGATTTGCGGGTAAAAGAGATACCGTTTATCTATATGGAGAAAATTGACTTGATTCAGAAAGGAAAATCCTTCCTACAAGCAAAATTCTTCGGGAAAAAATATGGACAGAGTTTTTAGATAGGGATAAAAGAATAAGGATGAAATTAGTAGTAAAAATAAAATCTTTGCCAGAGCTTCTAGCTCTTGTTGCTTTAGGGATATTTTTAACGGTTTCGATATTAAATGTAACTTTTTATGCTCGATATCTGCCTGGAACAGTTTATAAATTAGCGATAGCTTTTTCAATCTTTCTTTTGGTCGTAAAAGAGTCGTTTAAGAGAAAATATGATTATAGAGCTCTCATTGGATTGTTTGCAACGATTTTAATTTATCTTATCGTAGGGAAAATGACAGCTCTCAGTTCAGAACTTTCTGTAACTATATTATTTATATATGCTTTACGAGATGTTCCTTTTAAAAAAGTCGCTAAAACCGCACTAGTTATTAGTGTGTGCCTTTTGTTGTTTGTCGTCATCAGCGCAAAGTTAGGAATCATAACGAATTATATAGAAGTTTCTGGCTCTCGAGTACGAACTTATCTAGGGTTTCGTTACGCATTATTCCCATCTATTTTGCTGATGAATATAGTCGCTATTGTGTTTTATTTAAAGCAAAATAAAATCCAATATTGGCAATGGCTACTGTTAGCTCTATCAGTTTATTGGGTATATGATCAAACGGATTCTCGTTTAACATTTTATAGTTCCTGTGTACTTTTAGCATGCAGTTTGTTAATAAAGTGGTTCCCTGAACTATTTTCTAAACTAGGACACGTGTTTAAGGTTTTTAAACTGACCTTTATCATTAATGCAGTGATTAGTTTTTGGGTCTCCTTTATCTATCTCAATTCCAGTCATTCTTTTATCAATGACCTTCTTTTTAAAGTGAACCGTATGTTAGGTGGTCGTATATACTTGGCAAATAAATCGTTAAATCTGTATGGTTATGGATTTCTTGGACGACCAGTTGAATGGTACGGTAACGGTCTGACTGTTGAGGGAATCAGAAACTATCAGACCTATCTGTATGTGGATAATTTGTATGTCCAGATTTTACAAAGATTTGGCTTACTCATCCTGGGATTGATGCTTTCAGTCCTAACTTTGACTTTGTCTAAAGTTATTAAAAGTCGTCAATGGGTTCTTGCTTTTATTTTGATATTGATGAGTTTCCATTCAATAATTGATGATTTGAATTTGTACCTTCAGTACAATATATTTTGGATTTTGATAGGAAGTTTAATATATTCTGATTATCAATCTTCCAGCGAAAGAGATTAAATGTTAGAGAATGATTCGTTTGAAAAAATAATATAATGGGAAATTAAGTAGTATTAGTCAGCTACAGATTTAAGAGAATACTGAACAGGAGTACTATTATATATCGAATTGTATCGTTTTTACAGAGGAGAAAAGTATGTCGGATATCAAAATTATTCAAAACAAGATTCTGTCTATCTTGAAAGAATTTATTAATATTTGTGAAGAAAATAATTTGACCTACTATGCTCTAGGGGGAACATTGCTTGGAGCAGTACGTCACAAAGGATTTATCCCTTGGGATGATGATATTGATATTGGCATGCCGAGGGAAGATTATGAAAAGTTTAAAAAAGTAGCTCCACGTTTATTACCAAGCTATTTAAAGATAGTCAATAATCCTCTAAATCTCGATATAACTCAATTGGTCGATAAAAATGTGATTGTTAAATTTGCAAATTTGGAAAGCAATGTCTTTATTGATATTTTTCCTCTAGATGGTTATCCAGAAAAGGGGAGTTTTGCAGCTAAATTACATAGTTCTAGAGTGTTGTTTCAAAGAATGCTTTGTAAAATATCAGTTTTGGATCATCTTGAAGACAAAGATCGCGGAACTATGGAGAATCTTATAGTTAAAATATCTAAAACGCTAAGAATCCAAAAGCTACTTCCAAAAGATGCTTTAGTAAAGAATCTGCATAAACTTATTCAGAAATATGATTTAAAAACTTCCCGTTACGTTGGGAATGTTCTAGGCAGATATAGGGAGAGAGAAATAGTTCCTAAAGAGTACTTTGGGGAGCCTAACTCTCTTAATTTTGAAGATGTTATAATAAAATGTCCTACAGATTATAAAGGTTATTTGACGGAAATTTATGGCGATTTCATGGAACTCCCTCCAGTAGAAGATAGAGTGGCACATAATATCGAGCTTATATCAACTAGAGATAAAGAGTAAAAGGTAGGTTAAAAATTGGCAAAAAAAGTATGTATTGTGAAATGGATTTTGGATGATTCTGGTGGCGGTGAGCGAGTTGCTGTATCTTTGGCAAACGAACTTACAAAAAAGTATGAAGTTCATTTGATTGGAATTACAACAAAGCAATCGGATTTATTCTTTAAAATCAATTCTCAAGTAAAATACTCCAATTTTTTTGACCATAGAGTACGCTTGTCTAAGAATATTCTAAAAATTTCTATAATGTTAAAAAAATATTTTAGAGATAATGAGATAGAGGTTGCCTTTGGGATAGGGATATCCGCTAATATATTTTTATCTTTGGCAGGAATAGGAACTCAAACTAAAGTAGTTTTGTGTGATCATACCAATTCAATTACTGATAATAGAGAATTTTCTCAGAAAGTCCAAAGATATGTTGGGGCAAAATGTGCAGACAAGATTATCACTCTCACGCAAGAAGATCGTAGAAATTACATAAAACAATATGGTATTTCTGAGACAAAGATTGCTTATATCTATAATTGGAAAGAAGATGGTCTATCCAATGTGATTTATAACGATGAGTCAACTAACATTGTAACAGTAGGTCGCTTCGATTATCAAAAGGGCTATGATTATCTTGTTCAAGTTGCCAAGAAAGTACTAAAAGAAAAGACTGACTGGACTTGGGAAATCTACGGTTCCGGAAAACAAGATGAAGTAGATAAAATCAGAGATTTAATCACCGAAAATGATTTACAGGATAAGTTAGTCATCAAAGGGCTTGAAAAAAATCAGGATCTGATTTATGGTGATAAAGGAATTTATGTCATGACTTCTCGTTACGAAGGTTTACCCTTGGTATTGTTAGAAGCTCAGCAATATAAACTTCCTATAGTTAGCTTTAGATGTCCGACAGGACCTAGTGAAATTGTTGAAAGTGGTGTCAATGGTTATCTGATCGATTGTTATGATGTAGAAGAGATGTCTAATAGATTATTAGAACTAATGAATGATAAGGAGCTAAGAAATCGTTTTTCATCTCATGCCAAAGATAACATGGAAAAATTTAATAAAGACCGAATTATACATCAGTGGATAGATTTGATAGAAGAAGTATCAGGGGGAAAAAATGTCTAACAAAATACTGACGATTACTGTGCCAACCTATAATATTGAAAACTATATTGGTAAATGTATAGAATCATTTAAAGCTGTAAATTCTGACTATTACAGTGATTTTGAAGTGTTAATTATTAATGATGGAAGTACTGATAATTCTGTTCAGGTTGTTGAGAATTTAATGGAAGACAGCAATTTAGATTTAAGAATTATCACAAAAGAGAATGGAGGGCATGGCTCAACTATTAATCGTGGGATTAAAGAAGCTAGTGGAAAATATTTTAAGGTCATTGATGGGGATGATTGGATCAATGTTCCAGAATTTGAAAGCTTATTGGATAAATTAAAAGAGATTAACACTGATTTAGTTATTTCTGACTATACAGAGCAGCATGTATATAATAATAGTACGGTGCTTAAGGAATTTTCTTCTTATCTAACCCCAAATCTAGAGACAAGAGGTATTCCTACTAAGTGGACACCTATGCATGCTCTGGTCTATAAAACAAGTATTTTGAAGGATAACGCTATCACAATCAGTGAAAATACATTTTATGTCGACCAAGAGTATACAATGCTCCCTCTTCAATTTGTAGAAAATTACATTTATTATAAGTTGGATATCTATCAGTACTTCTTGGGTAGAGCTGATCAGAGTATGAATATTGCCGTGATGAAAAAGAGAGCCGATCACCATGAGAGAGTAACAAAAAGAATCTTAGACTTATATAAAGAAATCCATGTAAAAAATACGGAATTAGAAAAGGTTGTCAGTGACTCTTTGCAGTATCTGGTTAATATGCAAAACATTTTGTATGTTATGAATGATGAGCTTGAAAAAGTATATAACCTGTTTTCGTATGCAGAGAAAAGTGGTTTCAAATTCAAATTTGAAACAGATACAAAGACTTCGAATTTACTTTACATCAATTATAAAACAAAGTATCTTTTTAACCCTGTTATTAAAAACCTAGTTAAAAGAAAAGCAAACAGTCTAGAAAAAGAATTTCAAGAGAAGGGATTTTTATGAAATATGCCAGAGAGCGAAACAAAGAATCAATTTCTCCTGAGGGGATTTATAATTCAATTGAATATACTGTTTAAGAGAGTGTTCAAGAGGAAAGTGCAGGTATGAAAGTATTAAAAAACTATGCCTACAATCTTTCTTATCAATTGTTGGTGATTATACTTCCAATTATTACGACTCCCTATGTGACACGGGTCTTTTCTTCGGATGATTTGGGGACTTATGGTTATTTTAATTCCATTGTCACCTACTTCATCCTCTTAGCGACGCTAGGGGTTGCCAACTATGGGACCAAGGTCATTTCAGGGCATCGCAAAGAAATTGAAAAAAACTTTTGGGGAATCTACTCTCTGCAATTAGGTGCAACAGTTTTTTCTCTAACCTTGTATTGTCTTCTTTGTCTAACTCTTCCCTTTATGCAAAATCCAGTAGCCTACATTCTAGGCTTGGCTTTGGTTTCTAAAGGATTAGATATATCCTGGCTTTTTCAAGGGCTAGAGGATTTTCGAAAGATTACTGTTCGAAATATCACAGTCAAGCTCATTGGTGTAATCTCCATCTTCCTTTTTGTCAAATCTGCAGATGATCTATACCTCTATGTCTTTTTGCTAACCATATTTGAACTCTTGGGGCAGCTAAGCATGTGGCTACCCGCTCGGGAATTTATTGGAAAACCTCATTTTGATTTAGAGTACGCCAAACATCATTTGAAGCCTATTATTTTGCTATTCTTACCACAGATTGCTATTTCGCTTTATGTAACTTTGGATCGTACGATGCTTGGTGCTTTATCCTCTACAAAAGATGTAGGAATTTATGATCAGGCTCTTAAATTGGTAAATATTTTATTAACATTGGTAACATCGCTTGGGAGTGTTATGTTACCTCGAGTTGCTAATTTATTAGCAACAGGAGATTATAAGGCAGTCAATAAGATGCACGAGATGTCTTTTTTAATCTATAACTTGGTGATTTTCCCAATCATAGCAGGAATGTTGATTGTCAACGATGATTTTGTTCAATTTTTCCTTGGGAAGGACTTTCAAGATGCACGCTATGCAATTTCTATTATGATTTTTCGCATGTTCTTTATCGGTTGGACCAATATTATGGGAATTCAAATTTTGATTCCACACAATAAAAATAAGGAATTTATGGCTTCAACAACTGTGCCTGCGATTCTCAGTGTTGCTTTGAATTTGTTATTTCTCCCTAAGCTTGGTTATATAGGGGCAGCGATTGTCTCAGTGTTGACAGAAGCACTTGTATGGGCAATTCAATTGTTCTTTACTCGTAAATACTTAAAAGAAGTTCCCATTATTGGATCTATGACGAAAATTGTACTCGGATCTGCTATCATGTATGGCATTTTGCTGGCTTCAAAAACATTCATACATTTTTCACCGGTCATAAATGTTTTAGTGTTTGTGGTGCTTGGTGGAATCATTTACCTTTTTTTGATTCTATCTCTGAAAGTGGTAGATGTGACAGAATTAAAACAAATGATTAGGAAAAATTAGAATGCGCAAATATCGAAATATTAATTTAGATCTATTAAAAGTACTTGCATGTGTTGGAGTCGTTCTACTTCATACAACGATGGGTGGGTTTAAAGAGACAGGTTCATGGAATCTTTTGACATATTTATATTATTTAGGAACCTATTCTATCCCTCTATTTTTTATGGTCAATGGTTATTTATTGTTAGGAAAGAGAGAGATTACCTATTCTTACATACTGCAGAAAGTAAAATGGATTCTAATAACAGTGTCGTCATGGACCTTTATCGTCTGGCTGTTTAAAAGAGACTTTACAGAGAACTTAATTAAAAAAATTGTAGGTTCTTTAATACAAAAAGGTTATTTTTTTCAGTTTTGGTTTTTCGGAGCCCTAATACTTATTTATATATGTTTGCCGATTTTGAAAAAATTTCTAAATTCAAAAAGAAGTTATTTATACAGTATATCTTTATTGGTAGTTATTGGTCTGATTTTTGAGTTGACCAATATTGTACTTGAAATGCCAATTCAAACATATGTTCTACAAACCTTTAGATTATGGACTTGGCTTTTCTATTATCTTTTAGGTGGTTTTATAGCTCAATTTGATATAGATATTATCAAAAATAGTTTTAAGAGATGGATGAAAGTAGTTGTAGTATTTCTATTCTTGATTTCACCTTTAATATTATTTTTCTTAGCGAAGACCACTTACAATAATCTTTTTGCTGAATATTTTTATGATATTTTATTTGTAAAAGTTGTAAGCTTGGGAATTTTTCTAACTATACTCACGCTTACTTTAAATGAAAAACGGAGCGGATGTATTGTTTCCCTTTCCAATCAAACTATGGGAGTTTTTATAATACACACATATATTATGAAGGTATGGGAAAAACTATTTGGTTTTAGTTTCGTAGGTTCATATTTACTTTTTGCTATATTTACTTTAAGTGTTAGTTTTATTATTGTTGGAATGCTAATGAAAATTCCTTATTTCAATCGAATCGTAAAATTATAAAAAGGAGATTTAATATGTACGACTATCTAATCGTTGGTGCTGGTTTGTCTGGAGCAATCTTCGCACACGAAGCTACAAAACGTGGAAAAAAAGTAAAAGTGATTGATAAACGCAATCACTTTGGAGGGAACATCTACTGTGAGAATGTAGAAGGTATCAATGTCCATAAATATGGTGCCCATATCTTTCATACCTCAAATAAAAAAGTTTGGGACTATGTCAATCAATTTGCAGAGTTTAATAACT
>ERZ773007.1502-NODE-1502-length-10931-cov-28.812891_pt1 | contig 10931 bp, 9 predicted proteins | sample MGYA00580665_ERZ773007 | MGnify/ENA primary metagenome ERZ773007 (study PRJEB29015, sample SAMEA2738122) | human oral metagenome | biome: human oral; feature: human-associated habitat; material: saliva | place: China | collected 2167 ... | reverse complement strand
GCGTTCTTGCAGAAGCGTGACCCGGACTGGTCCAACTACCCCTACTACTTCTAAGTAGTTTCAGAAACACAGGCTCGGAGCCGGATTCAACCCTGAGACCCTCAGCTAAGAATCCGGCTCCGGCGCGTTGTTGGGTGCGTTATTGCCGCCCCGGCGCATGACATGCCCTAGAGCACAGCCGCTAAGGACTTTCCATGATTAACACCCCCGTACCCGGGCTCGAGCCCCTACCCGCCCCCGGGGAGGATGCCCTGCACCCTCACGCGGTACGCTTGCGGGCCGATCGACCCGCCGACCCGCGGGCTCTTCTTAACTCCTTCGGGCGAATCTTCGCGGGGAACGATCAGGATTCCGTCGCCCTGCTCGTGGGTACCTCCGGTTCCACCGGAACCCCCAAGCACACCGCGCTGAGCGCCCGGGCCCTGCGGGCGAGCGCGGAGGCAACCGAGGGCTTCTTCAAGAGCGCGGGAAGCGAGGCCTCCCAGTGGCTTCTAGCCTTACCCGCGCACTATGTTGCGGGCGCCCAGGTTCTGGCCCGCTCGGTGCTGGCCGGAACCGAGCCAGTCATCGCACGCTCCGTGACCGAGCCGGTGCACTTTAGCCCCGATGTCTTCCTGCGGGCGGTCGAGCGGCTGAGCTCCACCCGTCGCTTTGTTTCGCTCGTGCCCACCCAGCTGCACAAGCTTCTCGAGACGGCCCGGAACGAGCCGCGCACGGGCAAAGAGATTCACGCCGCGCTCCGCTCCTTTACCGGGATTCTGCTCGGAGGTGCCCCCGCCAGCGCCGACCTGCTCGCAGCCGCCCAAGAGCTGGGGCTCAACGTCGTGACCACCTACGGTAGCGCCGAGACCGCCGGCGGGTGCATCTACTCCGGCCGGGTGCTGCCCGGCGTGCGGGTGGAGCTCGTGCCCGAAGAGGGCATGCCGAGCATGCCCTCCGCGGGTACGGAGCTAACGAATGAGGACCCGGCGCATGAGGATCCGCCGCAGGTTGGTCGCATCTGGATCAGCGGCGCGCATCTGGCGCAGGGCTACCTGGGCGACCCCGGTCGTACCGCAGAGCATTTCTTCGCCGCTGCCGACGGCACCCGCTGGTACCGCACCGACGACTACGGCCTGCTGAGCGCTCACGCCCCCGGTGAGCCGTGCATCCTACGCGTGCTGGGGCGTAGCGACGACATCATCATCACCGGCGGCGTCAAAATTTCGGCCCGCGCGGTAGCCGAGGCTCTTGAGAGCCACCCCGCCGTGCGCGAAGCCTTCGTGTGCGGTCTGCCGGATGCACGCTGGGGCTCCGCCGTGACGACCGCCCTCACGCTCGTGCCCCAGGCCGAGGGCGCGGCTATGGCCCTCGCCGAGAACGCGGAGCTACGCGAGGCCCTGCGGAGCCTCTGCATCGAACGCCTGGGTGTGGCGGCGGCACCCAAGCTGTTGAGCATCCTGCCCGACTTCCCGCTTACCAGCACCGGCAAACCGGACCGCCGCGAAATATACAGTATCCTGGACAGGGACTATCGGGAGGCTTCGCGCGGATAGTATTCGCGCCGCGGTTCTGCCTCACGGCGCCGTCCCGTACCTCCCGTAGCCCTCCTCACCGCAAACGCATCAACCCCTGGAAGGAACCCCCGTGGCCACTGCCGCTCAATGGATTGAAGGCGCGCGCCTGCGCACCCTGCCGCTTGCCGTCGCTCCCATTATTGCCGGTTCAGCCGCTGCCTACGAGATTGGCGAGTACAAGCCGCTGTACGCCTTCCTGGCCTTCCTGGTCGCGTTTTTCCTGCAGGTGGGCGTGAACTACGCCAACGACTACTCCGACGGCATTAAGGGTACCGACGAAGACCGCGTGGGGCCCCTGCGTCTGGTCGGTTCGGGCGTGGCCAGCCCCCGTTCGGTCAAGTACGCCGCATTCGCGTGCTTCGGTGCGGCAATGCTGGCGGGTCTGGTGCTGGTGGCCCTGGCAAACCAGTGGTGGTTCCTGGCGATTGGCGCCTCGAGCGTCTTTGCAGCCTGGGGCTACACGGGCGGCAAGCACCCCTACGGCTACATGGGCCTTGGCGACGTGTTCGTCTTCGTCTACTTTGGTCTGGTCGCCACCCTGGGCACTCTCTACACACAGGCCCACACACTGACCCTGCTGGGCTGGGTGGGGGCTATCGGTATTGGCCTGATTTCCTGCGCACTGCTCATGGCGAATAACGTGCGTGACATCCCCACCGATATCGAGGCCGGCAAGCTGACCCTTGCGGTGCGCCTGGGCGAGCGCTGGTCGCGCGTCGCCTACATCGCGGAGATGGCCCTCGCGCTGCTCCTGACCGTCCTGCTGCTCGACCAGAACCCCTGGTTCATGCTGGTCTTCGTGCTCGTGGGCCCGACCGTTCACTCCTGCATGACCGTGTGGATGCGTGGTGGCCGCGAGCTGATTCCCGTGCTGAAGCAGGCTGGCATCGTGGCGCTCGTGTACTCGGTGCTCCTGGCGCTGGCCGTGTGGCTGGGTTCGCTGGATATCATCAGCCACGAAATTCAGGTGTTCACCGGCTACTAAGCCGCCGGAGCCCTCCAAAAGTTTTGCTCCTTCGATACCGCACGGCGGCGGTGGATCAGTCCTGAGCTGACTCGCTTTTGGCGACGACCCGCGATATGTCATAGTGGTTCTATGTTTCGAGCCATGCTGATTATTGGTGCGGGCGCCCTCGTGGTGGGCCTGACCATCTACGCCCTTCTGGATGCCGTGCGCACCCCCGCGCGCGAGGAGCGTACCCTGCCCAAGTGGCTGTGGGTTCTCGTCACCCTGTTCTTCCCTGTGGTGGGTCCCGTGCTGTGGTTGCTGCTGGGCCGCCCCAAGCGGGAGCGCGGCGCCCGCGGCTCTATCTCTCTGCCCGGCGCGGCTCAGCGAGGTAGCACCCCCTCGATGGCTTCCCCCGACGACGATGAGGCCTACCTGCGCTGGCTCAAGGCGAAGGCCGAGCGCGAACGCGCCAGCCGCGAGGCGGAGCGCGCTTCTCGAGAAGCCAGCACCGACGCGCACGAGGATTCTAACCCCGAACATAAACGGCCCGAAAATGAAGGAACCGAAGGCGAACGTCCCGAAGACGGCCCGAGCCGATAACCCGCACAGTTCCCCAATCCTTAACACAGGCTGCGGGGCGCATCCCTCAATGGATGCGCCCCGCAGCCTTAGCTATACCCGCGAATAACGCGCGTGACTTAGCTTCCGGGAAGCTGGATAACGCCACCGTACAGTGGTGCGGCAGGCTCGGAGTACCCCACGAAGCGCGGCATCTCGTGCTCGAAGTCCACGGTGCTGAACGCGAGGGTCGTAATCGAGGCGAGGTTACACTCGCGGGAACGCGGGTCGTGCTGCAGCAGGCGACCCTCCACACCCAGGCGGGTAATCCAGATCGGCAGCTGGTGCGAGACGATGATCGCCTCCGCACCCTCGCCGCCGATTTCGTAGGCGCGACGAGCGGCGTCCTGAACGGCCGCGGCCATGCGGCGTACCTGCTCCAGGTAGGACTCGCCCCAGGAGGGACGGGTCGGGTTGTAGAGCTTCGTCCAGTGACGCGGGTTGCGCAGAAGCTCCTGCGCGTTCACGTGCAGGCCCTCAAAGTAGTTATCGGCCTCGATGACGCGTTCGTCAGGCTGGGCGGTCAGCCCCAGCAGCTCCTCAACGGGTGCGGCTGACTCGCGGGTGCGCTGCAGGGGCGAGCAGACCAGGTGCACGAAGCGGGCGCCGTCTTCGGCGCGTGCCGCGAACTCCTCGGCGCTCAGACGCACCATCTGCCGGCCCTTCTCGGACAGGCGGTAACCGGGAAGGCGGCCGTACACGATGCGTTCGGGGTTGTGCACCTCACCGTGGCGCATGAGATGAACTTTAACGGTGTGAGTTTCAGTCATGGGTCCAGTCTCTCAGATAGCGGCCCCCACCCCCAAACAGCGAAAACGCGAAAGCCCCGCTCCTCGTGCAAGAGGGCGGGGCTGAAGAAGCCTATTTACTTCTTGTTGCGGCGCTGGTGGCGGGTCTTACGAAGCAGCTTGCGGTGCTTCTTCTTGGACATACGCTTGCGGCGCTTCTTGATAACGGAACCCATAGGATTTCCTCACTTTACTCGTACCCGGCCGAGCCATTCGACTCGGTAGCTACCCGGGAATATGTATACCGGTATAACCGATCCGGAACGCATTTTAGGCACAGAAATACCCTGCGTTTCGGAGCGCTACCTACCTAGAGTACTAGGTTTGCACCCATTTTCACCATTCGAGAACCGGTTTTGAGGAGTTTTTCCCCGTTTTTCCGGATCTTCCCGGGGCCAAGCCGGGCTAAAACGGTGTTTCCGAAAGCCTAGCGACGCTTCTTCTTGGACTTCTTCGAGCCCTTGGAACGGCCCTTCGACAGGGCGGAACCAGAGGTGTGAGTTGAAGAAGCGGCATCGGCGTTTGCGGGTGCGGAGGTTTCGCCGGGCTCAGTAGTTTCCTCGGACTCGGAGGTTTCGCCGGGCTCGACGGATTCGACCGGCTCCGCCTCGGAGCCCTCCACCGCGGGTTCCTCGAGGGCACCAGAATCAGCGGTAGCGGGCTCGGGCTCCTCATCGGCGGAGTCCTCGGATGCGGCGGCGTGGAAAGCCTTGAGACGCTCGGCGCGCTCGGCCTCGGCACGAGCCAGGGCCTCGGCGTCCGGTGCGGTTACCTTCTCTTCGGCGTCCTTTTCTTCAGCCGGTTCGGGGGCCTGCTCCTCGTCACCGCGCGAGGCGGGCTCGTACACGTCCACACCGAAGAATCGCTTCATCTTGGACAGCAGTCCGCGGCGCTCCGGCTCCTGATCCTGCTCGTGCGGGAGCATCGCGTAGGTATCTTGAAGCGTTGCGGCCGCCTCCAGACGGTTCGACGGCTCGGCCGAGGACTCCTCATGCGCCTGCTGAGCGGCCGGCTGGGCGGACTCGGGGACGGCGGTCTTCCGAGCGGGTGCCTCCACACTTTCGCGCGAGGGAGCGCGCAGCACGCGGTCGCCGGAGGAAGCGGCGGGCTCGGCGGCGCGGGACGCAAGCACGCTCGGGGCAACCAGGGTGCGGCTACGATCCACGGGCTTGATGATGGTGGCGCGCACCGGGGAAATAATCTGGCCGCTACGGCGACGGGACGTACCGGATGCCGCACGCAGAACCTTTGCGGGTTCCGCCGGCTCCTTGGCGGGAGCGGACTGCAGGGTACGCTGAGCGTCACGGGCATCGGCCCGAGCCGGCTCGGGGGTGTTCTGCGCGGAAAGGTTCTGCGCGGAGCCGCCCTGCCACGGGGCGCCGGCACTCTGCGCGGGCTGGGCTACCTGAGCCTGGGGAGCACGGGTCGCCGTGCGGGGGTGCGGGGTGCCGAAGCTCAGCGGCACATCCGCGCTCACGGAGTGCACCGGGCGGGCGGGGGCCTCGGCGCGCGGAGACTCGGCCTTCTGGGGCTCGGCTTTCAGGGGGCCGGTCTTCGGGCGGGCGGACTGCGCCTGAACCGCCTGTACGGACTCGGGAGCCTTCACCTCGGCAGGTGCGGGGGCCGAAACCACGGGCGCAACGGTCTCGACTCGGGGTTCCTCCGCGGGAGTATCCGAAACGGGCTGTGCATCGCCGGAAACCTCAACGCCGGCAACCGCAAAATCTGCATCTGAGAACGAGGGGTCATCGGCAATAGCCTCGTCGAAATCTTCAACCAGGTCGTCGGCCTCAAAATCCTCCAGCTCAACCGGGGCGAAGGAAGCCGCCGCCGGCTCACCGGGCAGCCCGTTCGCGGAGGTTGCTTCCTCCTCCAGGTCAATGCCCGCCTCGGAATACATGCCGCGTAGCTGGCTAATCACCAGGGCGCGAGCCGTCGCAGCATCGCCTGCCTTCAGAGCCTCGGCAATGGCACGACTCTCGGCCCGCAGACGCTCCACTGCGCTGCTCCACAGCGGCATGCGACCAACCAGGGAGAGCATCGATTCGAAGCTCGGCTGACGCACGGAAGCCAGAAGGCCGACCAGTAGCTCGTTGCCGGCGCAACGCATCACCTGGTGGTGGAAGCTCAGCAGCAGCTCCAGGAAATCACGGATGGACAGGTCGAAGTCTTCCATCTGGGCGAGGACATCATCCATTTCGGCGAAGGATGCGGTCTTCGGATCAATACGCGCAATCGCCCAGCTCTCCAGCAGAATTCGTGTCTGCACCAGGTCACGCGTGGGGTAGCGCGAGCTCGACATGTGCAGGCGCAGGGCGGCACTCGCGGCGGCGGCAGGCTCATCACTCAGGTGAACCAGCATCTCCTTGCCACGGCCGGTGTAGAGCTGCACCAGGTCCATGTCTTCGAGGGTTCGCAGGGCATCGCGGGTGCGGGATCGTCCCACGCCAATCGCGCGCGCAATCTCGCTGTCTGTAGGCAGGTCCTGGCCCAGCTGAATATTACCTTCGAACAATTCGTTCTCGAGCCAGCGCAGAATTTTACGATGAATAGCCACGTGTATGCTGTCTTTCGCTTAAAGAGGTGAGTGAGAGTGGGGGTTTGAGGACAGGGGGTAGCGCACAGGGCGCAGGATGCGTGGGCTAACGGCGGCGGCCACGCAGGAAGCCGAAGAGGCCACCGCGGTGTTCCTTCTCCTTGGGCTCCTGGGCGGGGGCGTACGCCGAGTTGTAGGCGGGCATCGTCTGGTATTCGGGTTCGCTCTGCGCGGGCTCGGCAGATGCGGATTCGGGCTCCTCGGGGGTTTCCTCGGAGGCTTCTTCAGAAGCCTCAGCCTGTTCCGACGCTTCTTCTGCCGTCGCAGAATCCTCTGCGGGAGCAGCTGCGGAATCTTCTGCGGGTTCAACTGCAGGAGCCGCTACGGTAGCTTCTTCGGAGCGCTCGGAGGAGTCTTCCACGGCGGCGCTTGCCTCAGCGGTGCCTTCCTCAGCTGCGCTTTCCTCGACGATGGGCTGAACCGATCCGCCCACCACGGCAGCGGGGTCGATGCCGTAGGAAGAGGCCGAGTCGAAACCGTAACCGGAGGACACGGAAACCGCGGGGCTCTCCGTCTTCTCGACGGGCTTTTCGCTCTTTGCGGGTTCCTCGACGGGTTCTGCGGTGGCAGTGGGAGCAACCTGCACCTCGGGGTGGGCGGTGCGGCCCGCATCGTAGCCATAGGAGGCGGGGGTGAAGGGACGCATCGGGGTGCTGTCTACCGCTCCCTCATGCTCGGGGATGGCCTGAGATTCAGAGTCTCGAGTGGTCTCGCTTGCGGCGGCGGGCGATGCTTCGGCGGGTGCCGGGTGCGCCGGGCGGGCGATGATGCGCGTGTTGGGGGTAATGTACTGGGCGCGGGCACGACGGATTCGCTCCTGCTCCAGTTCCTCCGCGGTGGGCTGGGCCTCGGCTGCAGGCTGCTCTGCGGACTGTGCCGCGGGCTTTACCTCATGAGCTTCAACAGCCTTGGGCTCGGCGACCTTCTCGACTGCGGGCTCGGTGGCGACGGTGGCGACGGCCTCGGCCTTTTCTGTGGGGGCGTGCTCGCTAGACAGGGTGGCACCGCCGGGCAGGGCCACCGGCGCTTCGCTGGCGCGGCGTGCAATCTGAACCGTCTCGTTAATCCAATCGGTGACGGTTGCGAACACCTCGGGGTTCAGCGAGTAGAGGCGACGTTGCCCCTCCACCGTCACGGAGACGACGTCTGCATCGCGGAGGACTTTAAGGTGCTTTGAGATGGTCGGCTGGCTCATGCTCAGCTTTTCAACAACAGCACCCACCGTATGGGTTTGCTCGGCGAGGATACGCACGATTCGACGACGGGTAGGGTCCGCGATGACAGAAAAAACATCAGAATGCATATAGCGATTATGACATATAATAGGGGCACCTCAAGCTAAGAATGAGGGTGATGCGGAGAATCCCCTTAAATTTTTTATGCCCTGCCCCCCATAAGAACCTCTCGCACGTTCGTGTCGGCTCGTCTTCTCTAGAAATCTCGACCAGATCCACGGCACATGCCCTTTTGATAGCCACCAAACGTTTCAGAGCATTAGAAATTGGGCATACACGGTTATCACGGCAATTTTCTGACGGAATATTCTAATAAAAGAATATAGCGTTTCCCGTGAATTTCAGGAGGTTTCAAGCCTCAATAACCCTCAAATTCCCAAAGGCGCAGAGGCGAGCCCGCAGAAGAACCGTGGGTCTCGCATGAAGGCTCCCGCATCGTGTGCCTTCACTCCTGTCCATCGCCTCGGTTCTGAACGCCCGGCGCGATACACTAGGAAGGCACCATTTTGTGCTTTTCTCTATCCTCGCACCCGCATCACGCACCCCATCCACGAGCTCATGAAGGAGGCGCATGGGAAACACATTCCGTCACCCCCGGCGCCGTCCTCGACGCCGCTATCGCAGCCGCAACGGCTCGCAGAATCTTCTCAACCCCCGCTGGAGCTCCCTCAGCGGTATTCAGCATAAGTACCGCGCCGGTGAGCATCACGAGAGCTACCGCGAGCGCATCGAAGAATTTGAAGGCCTGAGCGTCCTCGCGAGCGTCCCGGGTCTCAAACTGGACAGGTTGCCCGCGCTCCGCGACCGTCACGAGCACTCCGGTACCCGCCGTCAGCTGAAGGGTCCTCTCGGGTTCAACCGGTATACCCTCGAACGCTTCCGCGATTTCATTGACGCAACCGTTCTATCCTCGCCCTCGCGTACCGCGATTGGCGCGTTCCTGCTGGTCATCATCTTCTTCACGCTTGCTCTGCTACTGCCCATCTCTTCCAACGATGGGCAGCCGGCCCCCTTCCACCATGCCTTCTTTACCGCTACCAGCGCGGTGACCGTTACGGGTCTAACCACCGTCTCCACAGCCCAGCAGTGGACAACCTTCGGGCAGGCCATGATTTTGGTGGCCTGCCAGGTGGGCGGTCTGGGTACTCTGACAATCACCTCTCTGCTGGCACTAGCCATCGGCCGCAAGATGGGCCTGCGCACCAAGCTCATCGCGCAGGAAGACCTGAACATCAGCCGTCTCGGCGAGGTCGGCGGCATCGTCAAGAGCGTTTCCTATGCTTCCTTCTCCATTGAGGCGATCATTGCACTCGTGCTGATTCCGCGTTTCCTGACCCTGGGTGAAGACCCCTTCCAAGCCATCTGGCACAGCATTTTCTACTCTGTCTCGGCCTTCAACAATGCCGGTTTCACCCCGCACTCCGACGGCATTGTGCCCTACGGCCACGATCTCTTCCTACTCGTACCCATCTGTATTGCCGTGTTCCTGGGGTCGCTTGGTTTCCCTGTTTTCATTGCGATTCAGCGCAATCCTTTCCGCCCCCGGCACTGGTCGCTCACGGCTAAGCTGACCGTCGTCACGACCCTGTTCTTTTTCGTCTTCGGCGCGTTCTTCTGGGGTCTTTTCGAATGGAATAACCCCGCCACCATCGGCGGCTACTCCCCCGGTGAGAAGGTTCTCAACGCGATATTCGCCTCCATCATGATGCGTTCGGGCGGTTTTAACCTGGTCGACATGAGCAGTATCGCCCCCGTCTCCACGCTCCTGACAGATATGCTCATGTTCATTGGCGGCGGCTCCGGCTCCACCGCGGGCGGCGTGAAGGTCACCACCATCGCGGTCATTGCCCTGTCGATTCTTGCCGAAGCGCGAGGCGATCAGAAGGTCGTCGCGTTCAACCGCACCATCCCCGAATCCTCTTTACGCATTGCCATCTCCGTGATCGTGATGGGTGCTACCGTGGTGGGTGTTGGCTCAGCGACAATTCTGATTATTAGCGGCGCGGACCTCAAGGAAGTAATCTTCGAGGTCATCTCTGCCTTCGCGACCTGCGGCCTCTCAGACGGCCTCTCCGCCAACCTGCCGCCGGCGGGCATCTACGTTCTCAGCGTGCTGATGCTCATCGGCCGTGTGGGTACAACAACCGCCGCTACCGGCCTGGCGCTACGTTCACGCCGCCGCCTCTACAAGTTCCCCGAAGAAAGGCCCACCATTGGCTAGTGCACATAACGATCCCGTCCTCGTGATTGGCCTGGGCCGCTTCGGTTCCGCGGTGGCCGCCCAGCTGCGCGTGCAGAACAAGGAGGTCCTCGCGATTGAGAAGGACCCCGAGCTGGTGCAGAAGTGGTCGGGCGTGCTGACCCACGTGGTCTCTGCAGACGCGACCGATATCGACACCCTGCACCAGTTGGGTGCAGATGATTTCAGGTCCGCCGTGGTGGGTGTGGGCACCTCGATTGAGGCGTCCGTTCTCATTACCGCAAACCTCGTGGACCTGGGCGTGGAACGCATCTGGGCGAAGGCTATCACCCCCGCGCACGGCAAGATTCTGGAGCGCATTGGCGCGCACCACGTGGTCTACCCGGAGGCTGACGCCGGCCGCCGCGCCGCGCACCTGGTCTCGGGCCGTCTGCTGGACTACATCGAGTTCGACGACGACTTCGCGATTGCAAAGATGCGCCCGCCGAAGGAGACCCACGGCTTCACGCTGGCCGAGTCGGATATTCGCGCAAAGTACGGCGTGTCCGTGGTCGGCATCAAGTCCCCCGGCGAGGATTTCACCTACGCGGACGCCACGACTCGTATTCACTCGCGCGACATTCTGATCGTGTCCGGTCAGGTGGACCTGATTGAGCGCTTCGCGGCACGGCCCTAAAAGCACTTTTCCTCGCTGCTTTGAGGAGCCCGCGAATATACATAGAAAACAGCCTCTTCCCGAAGTTTCGGGAAGAGGCTGTTTTCATAGTTTTGCCCAGTAGTTTTACCCAGTGCGGGCGGCGCTACCGAACGGTATTAGTCCTCATCAGCAGTGTACAGCTGGCTCATTTCCGCCGAACGTGCCGCGCAGGCGCGCATCGCGTCCTCGGTCAGCTGGAAGAGGCCACCGTCCACGAAGGTGTTCAGCGCACGCTCGGTGGTGCCGTTCGGGCTGGTCACGGCGCGGCGCAGGGCGGGCGCATCCGGGTTGG